>JACKQG010000281.1_pt1 | contig 74824 bp, 68 predicted proteins | sample 8237621 | NCBI WGS metagenome assembly JACKQG01 (sample SAMN15677084, study PRJNA649215) | marine metagenome | biome: marine; feature: Black Sea; material: saline water; isolation source: suspended particulate matter (SPM) from the Black Sea western gyre | collected 2013-06-09/2013-06-10 | depth... | reverse complement strand
AGTTGTGCCGGACTAGGCCCGACACAACTGCACAGCAAAATTAAGTTACATATAACAACTGCGCGCATTAATTAATGCCCACCGCCACCATTAACAAACACAAAGTTATTCAACGCCGCAGCAACCACGCCCATAATCGACACGCCCGCAATAATACCCGATGCAATCGGCACCAAATATCCATCACACTGCTCTTGATTACGCTTGCCCCAGTAATAAGCAATCACCGCACCAATCAACATCGACAACGGATATTGAAACGGCAAGATAAAGCCCAAACCAACTCCCGTAGCAGACGGCAGATACTTCTTAATATCCTTAGGTGCAAAACGATCTATCACCGTCAACAACACGCCCACGCCCAATCCAACAAAAATCGCACTACGATGCATCTCGTGCAAATTACCAATGCCACTATTAAACACATCAGCAACCGCCTTCCATGCCACCGCCGCCGGAGCCGGGAACGCCGGAGCGATTTCGGTGCCATCTGCTAAAGTCTGTCCGACCAAAGCTGTCACATCAGGCACCAACAGCTTAAAGCCAATAACAGTCGCTATCGTGCCCGTAAAAATACCAAAGAACTGCGCTAAAAATTGACGCTTTGGATTTGCGCCCAACAAATAACCAGACTTAAGGTCATTCAGCAAATCAGCCGAAGAACTAGCCGCGCCAGCAGTGATGCCCGCCGTCATTAAATTTGCAGTTGCCGATTGCGGAATCAACACGCCATAAGTCAGTTGCATGATTTTACCCATCGCACCCGTCGGAGTAATATCAGATTCGCCCGTCGCGCGACACGCAACCAGCGCCAAAATAAATGTGAGCGCCACGGCTAACACGCCTAAATGCACGGGCACATCGAACTCGCTATTCGCTACAAAAATAACTCCGCAAGCTGAAGCTATCATGCCAATCACAAACCAGCTATTCGGCACTTCAACTCCATCTTTAGTGTCGGCGTCGTCGCCTTTTTTGCCCATGCCACTCAATGCACGCGCGATGGTCTTCCATTGAAAAGCGAAGGCCATTAAACCCGAGGCCACCATGATTGGCGCGCCGAACCACAATCCGATTTCTTTCCAGGCCTTACCCGGCTTGGTAACCGCAGCCACAGTATCGCCGTCGAGGTTCACCCACAAATATTCTTGAGCAGCTGGCCCCAACAAAAAAGCCAAAACCAATCCGCTAACCGTCATCCAAATCGCGACGCGCAAGCCGACCAACGCACCCGCGGCAATCATCACAGGATTGTGATCCATGCGCAACGTCCAGTCGCTTGGCTTGGCGATTTCGCTAACTCCACTTTCATTCAACTTTGTGCCCACGTGTGGCAACCAGTCAAACAATTTGGACGACCCCGGCAACAGCGTTTTGTAAACCACCGCGTCAGCCGTAGATTTTAATTTATCAATAATAAAATGTGCGTCAATCAAAAACGGCACCACCGCGCCCGCCAAACCCGACCACATAAGTGCCCGCGCTTTTCGCGTAGCTTCGGCACCATCAGCGTATAACGATTGCAAAGTCGAAGCCGCCGCCAAGCCGCTTGGAAACTTTAACTTTTCTTGGTTGATCATATTACGCTTCATCGGGATCGCCAATGTCACACCTAAAATCGCCAAGAAGAATGTCCAGACCACAAGTACCCAAATCGGCAAATGCACCCCTTGTATCATCAATAAAGCGGCAATCGCCGAAACGAAAGTACCGCCTGTTGAATAACCCGCAGCCGACGCCGTCGATTGCATGCAGTTATTCTCGAGGATAGTCATATTAGTTTTGGCAAGGCCGAAACGCAGCATGCCCTGCCAAATAGAGTAACTAAGAATACACGCGGTAATCGCCACTCCTAAGTGCCACCCTGTCTTTAAGCCAATGTATAAATTAGTGAAGGCTAAAAAGAAACCTAAAACCGAACCCATTAACACCGCGCGTAAAGTCAGCTGCGGAGTTTCACCGCGATAAGCTTTGGCGTACCATTCGGCCTCGTCAAATTCTGCTACTTCGCTAGGAGATAAGTCAAGCGGTGCACACGCTTCGAATTCTTCCGCTGTACGCGGAGCTTTTTGAAAAATACCCATATCAATTATCCTTGTTGAGGGACACACAAAACCGGCACGCCTGCATGACGCAACACCGTTTCAGCAACACTACCTAAAACCAAGCGACGGAAACCAGTGCGGCCATGAGATGACATAACAATCATGTCACAACCATTGTCGGCGGCATAATCTGCAACCGCAACTCCGACGTCTGTACCGAAAGTAGTTGCGCAATTAACTTCGATGTCGTCACCAAGAATCATTCGACGCTCTTCGAGACCAGCAAGCGCAGAAGCAGCCAACGCTGGAGCTTGCGGATCATCTTGCGGTGGCGCAAAAGGTGCACCGTGCGGCGCAACTTGCAAGTTTTCAACCACATTCAATAAAGTGATTTTTGCATCGTGACGCGCCGCCATTTCGCGCGCCGCAACGAAGCCGCGGTTGGCCTCTTCGGATAGGTCGGTGGTAAGAAGTATGTGAGTTACTTTCATGGTAGGCCGATTATACCGCTCACCACCGGAAGATTGAGCCTTAGCCTTTCGTTCGTTGTAATCTAAACGAAATTACCCACAGACTACTAAACAGGATGGCCTGCACAATCGTCGCCATGTCGTCCCAGTCGAGTGAATATGCGCCGTACCAAAAGGCCAGCGAAATCGGTGCGAGCGCCATAGTTACATAATTTTGACCGCTTACATTAAAGGTATGCTCTGGCTTTTCATTTGCAGCCGTCACCACCTTATTGTAAATCATAATCATAATCATCGAGCCTACGCCAATCGCCGTAAAAATCGCCCACATGCTTTGCGGTTCGTATGTGTCCCACAACATTGTGCGCGTTTCCCACGCATCAAGCCCAGTTTTTTCAGTAAAGAACGGCAAGATATCGGCGCGCGCCATCGTATCTAGTTTTTCGGCAGCAACCCCAGACTTATCAACCAAGTAACGCTTAGCCAAATTAATCTTATCGCCACCTTCTTCGTAAAGATTGCCAGCAATCACCGATCCAATCGACCAACCAATGCCAACCGTAAAGTTTACATAACCCATATATAAACCTTCTTTACCCGCCGGAGCAATGCCCGCCAGGTAACGCATCTTAGTCGGACTAGCAGTCATCTCACCAAACGAGAACAAACCAATCGCCGCCAAACACCACCAACCATTTGCCGACATGCCGAGCGCGTAAATCGCAACCGCAGAAACAGCGATGCCAATTACAATCGCATTCAACGAACGCACCTTGCCAGTCACCCAGCCCATCGCGAACGCAAAGAACGAAATGAGTAGCGCGTTAAAGTTGAGCATCCATTCTTGCGTCAAGTTGCCGCCATTCACAGTCGGGACGGAATCTGCTCCTCCCAGAAACGCCACCACCTCTCGCGAGTCAACCCAATCGTCAATGAAGTTTGGCAGGATGTCGAACAACTGGTAAAACATCAACCAGAATCCGGCGAATGCCATCGTAAAGAAAAACAAACGCGGTTCGAGCAATCCTTTGAATGCGTCGCCCATCACTTGCAGCACAGATTTGTCTGCATCGGCATCTTCGTGATGCGGCTCTTTAAACATAAACAGCGGGATGAAGTTAAGTGCAATACCCGCAGCACATGCCAAAAACACGTATTCCCAGTCAAGCACGCGTAAGTAACCGGCCAGCATTGGGCCAATAAATCCGCCGATGTTCACCATCTGATAGAACATACCCCAACCGAGCGACTCTTTGCCCTCAGGCATTTGGTGCGCAATCAAACCTTGCAGGCCCGGCTTAAATATCGCCGTTCCCAACGCCAAGAACATCGCGCCAGCAAAGAAAATTTCGTAAGTGCTATCCGCACCAAGTGGACGCGCTTCGGCAAGCGACATACCGCTAAACATTTCGCCAATGCTAATCGCGTAACCCATAATCAGGTAACCGATTATTTTTAGCACAGTCGAAGCGGCAATGTTTACCTTAAAACCATAACGGTCGGCCAAGCCGCCGGTAAAGATCGGCACAAAACTTTGCACCAAAGCCCAGATCGCATAAATCGTACCCTTTTGAATATGTGTAAATTCGGGGCCACCGTTTGAAATCACTTCAACCATGAACACTGGCAGCACCACACGCACGCCGTAATAGGCGAAGCGTTCAACGAGCTCCATCCAGTTGGCGACCCAGTAAATGAAGCCGAAGTTTTTAGGTTTTGAAGATGGGGTAGATGTAAGGTCAGTCATGGTGTGAAACAATAACAGCGCGACACTATCATTTCGTTATGGATTTACGCGCAGTCGCCGACTTCACCAATCAACTGTGGGAAGACGAAATCGTCCCTCAGATTTCTGATTACATCGCCATCCCTAACAAATCGCCGCTGTTTGATAAAAACTGGGACGAACACGGGTACATGGAAGAAGCCACCCAACTTATTTATAAGTGGTGCGCCGCGCGCAAAATTGCCGGGCTCGAAATCGAAATCGTGCGTCTCGAAGGGCGTACACCTCTGATTTTCATGGAAATCCCGGCGTTCAACTGCGATGCCGACGGCGATACGGTGCTCTTATACGGACACCTCGACAAGCAACCAGAGATGGTGGGGTGGCGCGACGATCTTCATCCATGGAAACCGGTTCGCGAAGGCGACAAGTTATACGGACGTGGTGGCGCCGATGATGGCTACGCTGCTTTTGCCTCTTTGACTGCACTCGAGGCAGTGCAAAAGTTTGGAGGCGCGCATAAACGTTGTGTTGTAATCATCGAAGCGTGCGAAGAATCTGGTTCAGTAGATTTGCCGTTTTACATCGACCACCTTGCCGGCAAGATCGGCGAGGTAAGTCTAGTCGTATGTTTAGATTCTGGCGCCGGCGATTACGAACGTCTATGGTCAACTACTTCGCTACGCGGAATGTGCGCCGGCGATTTGCGAGTCGATGTCATCCGCGAAGGTGTGCATTCAGGTGACGCATCAGGTATTGTCCCATCATCAATGCGCATTATTCGTCAGTTACTTAACCGCATCGAAGATGCCGAAACTGGCGAGGTGCTCATCAAAGAATTGCACGCCGACATTCCAGAACAGCGTCGTCAACAAGCTGCGCAGGTGGCCGATGTTTTAGGCGACGAAGTCTTTACCGCATATCCATTCGTCGGAAATACACAACCCATGAATGACAGTCGCGCCGAACTAGTTTTGAATCGCACATGGCGCCCGACGGTTTCTTACACCGGCGCTGGCGGATTTGCTGCACTTGAAGATGCCGGCAATGTATTGCGTCCATTTAGTGCCTTAAAATTATCGTTCAGGTTAGCTCCAACCGCCGACGGCAATGTTGCCGCTGCCAAAATTAAAGAAGTCTTTGAGGAAAACCCTCCTTACGGGGCAACGATTGACTTCAATGCCGAGAAATCGGCAAATGGCTGGAACGCGCCTGAATTAGCCGATTGGCTCGAAACTGCGGTTGACAACGCGTCCACCGAATTCTTTGGCAACAAGGCGGCATACATGGGCGAGGGCGGGTCAATCCCGTTCATGGGAATGCTCGGCGAGAAGTTTCCGGCTGCGCAGTTTTTAATTACCGGCGTGCTCGGACCAGGCTCAAACGCTCACGGACCGAACGAATTTCTGCACATCGAGATGGGTAAAAAACTAACTAGCTGCGTGGCAAGCGTGATTGATTCTCACTCGCGTAGATAAGGTTTTTCGGCTGCACCTCACCGCGTAAATCTTTACGCATCACCGGCAGCACCATCACGCCCTGGCCATACATTTCTTTAGACCAACGTTTAACAGCTTGCGGATCACATCCGCGATCGCAGTACATTGAAACGTCGTAATCGGTCGGTGCGTTTAAAATAAATTGCACCAATCGCGAATCGTTTTCGACATCAATGACTTCTTGCACCAAACCGCTAAAGCTTAATTTGGATTCGCCAAGTTTTCCTAAAATTACCATATAGGTAGTGCCCACAGTTTCGTAGTCGCCGCGGTGGATAGCGCTGACCACAATGCGCGGCGGGCAGCGTTTGATTTTGTATTTGTCACTGGGATTACTCAGCACCGGTGGTTTTGTGCCAGCATAATTTAACTCGACACGCAACTCAGACTTCCATTCGCTTTCGGGCTTGTCGCTATGCGGACTATCATAATAAACAGCAGTCGGCAAACCGGTAACGCTTAAGTCATTGCTCGCCGCCCACTCAACCAACGGTTCGTATTCGCTCATCACGCCCTCGTAAGGACCGAAGTGTTCAACGACAATTTCGATGCGCGACGCCACAATAAATTGCTCGGCGACTGGCAACTCGGTGGCCAACTCAGCTGACTGAGCTAAACCGAAAACTAAACTAAGTGAGGTGAGTAACATGCAAAAGACCTTTTGGTAGGATGTATTATACCAAAAGGTCACGTATTATGCGCACTTTATATCACTTACCTCTTAATTGCGTACTTAGAGAAGGCTAGCAGCTCTTTAATCCGGATAGAAATTTCTGAGTCGCCCGCACTCTCTTTGAGGTCACTCAGCTTGCTGATCGCACGATCGTCGCTTTTCTTGTTAGCGTACATCGAATATTCGAGCTTGGTAACTTTCTTATCTAGCTTCATTTGCTCTTTAAACTCGTCGCTTTCCAGCCTATCTACCAATGCCGAGGCCTCTTCTGCCATGGCATCATTTTTAGCAACGCTTTTTGCTAAATCTTTAGAAACATCAAGCGCCTTAATTGGGTAACCATTCTGCATTAACCATTTAACCTTGGTAACGCTACTGTCAAATCGCCCGCGAACAACCGCCAACGAGGCTTCAGCTGCCGACACAATTAATGTAGTGTTTTTACTACCAGGCTTGGCTATAACTTTTTCTGCCATCGCATACGCGCTAGCAATTTTGCCCTTGTTCAATTCTTTATAAACTTTTTGAACCGACTTTGGCATTGAACCAAAATCTTGCTTGCGAACCATTTGTTCAATATTGTCAACTATTTCATTGTGCATTTGAGTTGAATAACCCTTAAGCACGATTTTCCCCGATGCATCGAACAACGCAAAGTTTGGGATACCATTCATGCCAGTCTCAAATGGCCGCTGTGATGTCCATATAGTATTGCCCCCAAGCCAGCCCGCCTTCAAGGCGAAGGCGATAGACTTTTCGTATCCGGTGCCTTGACTTTCAACCAATATCACCTGAAGTTTGTCGCCAAACTCTTCTTGCATCTTTACTGCCGCCGGCACGGACGACGAAATACAGCTACCTCAGCGCGTGCCCCAGAATTCAATAAAAACTGGTTTGCCTAAAAAATCTAGGCTTTTAAGCGATCCCATAGAGTTATACGCCTGCTCAAATGCATAGGAAGGCGAGTCGCCAGGGCCAACAGTTTGGGCATTAGCGCTAGCTCCTAAAATTAAAGCCGCTGGAAGTATCAGGTATGCGAGGTTTAGTCTCATGCCTCTACTATACCCGCGATTGGCTCAATTGTCGGCAGATATTTAAGGGATCTGCCGAGCCGCAAATAACCGAACTAACAGCCATTCCAGCAAATCGCGGCACCATTTCAGCATTGTTTACATTAATGCCGCCAATAGCCAAAATCGGTAAATCGCAGCCCGTCCTAACCAACAGAAGCTGCTCTGGCCCAAGTCCACGCAGATAACCCTTAGTAGGAGTGGGATAGATCGGCCCGAAACCAATATAGTCGGCCCCTGAACAAACCGCGTCTTCAGCTTGCTCGACATTATGGGTCGACAGCCCAATTAGCTTTTCATCGCCCAAAAGTTTTCGCGCAATCGCAACCGGCATATCCTCTTGCCCAAGGTGGACGCCGTCGGCATCGACAGCCATTGCGCATTCAACCGAATCATTAACCACAACTTTTACATGCTTAGCTTTGCAAATATCAACCAAGGGTTGCGCATATTCACAAAACTCGCGCGGCGTCATTTCTTTCTCGCGCAACTGCACTAAGTCGACACCGCCAGCAAGCGCTTGATGTAAAACATCAGCAACTGGCAACGTACATAGGTCGCGGCTTAACAGTAAGCAAAGTTTGAACATTGTTAATATGATAATCGCAGGTCGTCGTTAATGTGGAGTTTTGGTATACTAATATCATGATATCCCTCGCAATTAGTATTGTTTTTGCCGCTGCACAATCGGCACCCCAACTTTTCGAAAACACAGATCTTGTCGCCGATGAAAACGTCGGAGCAATCTCGGATGCGATTGAGCATCGCAGTGTTTTAATAAATACCGAGTTGTTGGAGCGTCGCTCGCCAGCGATAGTACTTAACATTGCTGCCGCAACAAATTTTACAGCTATATATAAAGCAACTGACGTATACGCAGATGGCTACGTTTGGCGGGGTTCAATCGAGGGCAATCCCGAATCCACTGTTGACATTTCGGTTAGCCAAGATGTCGTTATGGGTACGATTAAGGTCTCTGGTGCTTTATATCAAATCGAATACGCCGGGAACAATGTTCACCGCGTTAAGTTAGTTGACCTTTCTCTAGCTAAAAAGTGCGGCGTTACAACTGAGCACGCAATTCATTCTGCCGTCAAAAAAGCGCAAACAAACAACAGTAACAATGGCCGCGCCACCACCATCATTGACGTACTTGTAGTTTATTCAACCGAAGCGCTAAATTATATAGGCGGTTATAGCGCGATGAATTCAAAAATTAATTTGGCGATGACCGAAACGAATAGCGCATATGTTTCTAGCGGCATTACTCAGCAAGCAAATCTAGTACACAAAGCAGAGATGCTTGGTTATGTTGAGCCTGCTAGCTTCAGTCAGATTCTCTACGATTTAACCTACACCAACGACGGCGACATGGATAGCGCCCATACATTGCGTAACCAATATGGCGCAGATTGCGTGGCAATGGTTTGTAAAAATGTTGCCTACGGTGGAATGGCTTGGATTATGACAAATGTATCGCCAGGTTTCGCGAGCAATGCTTTTAGCGTGACTAGTTACCAAGCATTAACGGGGTATTCCACTTTTCAACATGAGCTTGGACACAATATGGGTAGTGCTCACGATCCGCAAAATGCAAGCTCAGCGGCTTACTCATATAGTTATGGTTTCCGTACGTCTAACAGCGTGTACCGAACAGTGATGGCTTATGCCCCGGGTGCTCGGGTGAATAAATTTTCCGGCCCATCTGTAAGTCACAATGGCTACATTCTCGGCAACAGTTCTCAAGATAATGTGCGCTCGATAAACAATACAGCATCAACCTTTTCTAATTTTAGGGGCAGCGTGCCACCTATTCCGCCGGTTCTTGTTGTCCCTACATTTTCGGCAGGGTCATGGGCAATGATTCAAGTTGAAGATTGCTCATCGTTTGGCCAAGTAGAAATTTTGTTTAGCACCGTCGGTGGTGGGCCAACCAACACAGTATATGGCCTCACAGATTTGTCGCCACCAATACGAACAATGGCGCAGGTAACTACCGACATTGTTGGCTATGGCGCATGGTATGTCAGGGTGCCATCAGGGGCATCAGGTAGAACTGTTTGGATACAAGCATACGATCACGGCGTAGCAGCGTTAAGTAACGGCACAAGCTCTCTTATTTTGTAGAGAAAGGCTTGTGCTCTCTACAAAATGACTGGCAAACCTCAGTGGCTAACTTACTCGTTTGTCAGAGGCAGTAAAGCGACGTTGCTTCTCTTTTTTAAGTTCGTGCTTAAACGCGCGCTTGTCGGCGGCGCTAAACAATCGAACCTTCGCTCCGCAGTCAACACAGTAGTTGGCCTTGGGGCTTTTGAGGTAGAGAACGTACTCGCGACAACAAGGACAGTACTTGGTGTCTTCGAAAAAATTATTGCTTAAGGGCATGTTGAACGTTATCTCGTGAATCAGCCAATTTCCCAAAAAAAGGACGGCTTTTTAATCCGACGTAGGCTGAAACGGCTTAGTTCCGCCTTTTTGGCCGACAATTTGAGAATTTAAGTGATAAACTTGAGCTCATGCTTTCTCTCTTAGCCACTGTTTTTCTAGTTGCGGTCCAATCCACACCGCAACTTTTTGTCGATACTAATGTTGTTGCCGACGTCAATGTCGGCTCGACCGCCGATGCAGTCCAGCACCGAACGGTTGAAATAAACACATCATTACTTAGTCGCCGCACACCATTGTTCGATTTAAATATATTCCCTTCTACAAACCTAACTGCTGTTTATAAATCAACGGATTCATATAGCGACGGATACGTTTGGCGCGGAATAGTTCAAGGCCACCCAGATTCATCGGTCGATATTTCAGTTTGTCAAAACGCAGTAATGGGCACGATTCGTTACGACGATATTTTTTATCAAATAGAATACGCCGGCAACGATGTTCATCGCGTTAAGTTGATTGACGAATCGCGAGCCCCTGGTTGCGGTAACGATGTGTCGCATGCGATCCAGTCAGCCGCGCAGCAATCAGTTAATAATAGTAATAACAACGCGCGTGCTAACACTATCATCGACGTATTGGTGGTTTACTCAACCGAGGCAAAAAACTCAACCGGTGGCACAAACGGCATGACCTCCAAAATAAACTTGGCCATTACCGAATCGAATTCTGCTTATAGCTTAAGCGGCGCAAACCAAGAATTATATGTAGTGCATAAAGAAGAGATGATTGGCTACACCGAGCCATCTAGCTTTAGTCAAATATTGTCAGACTTGGCAGGTACTAACGACGGCAAGATGGATAGCGTCCATAGTTTGCGTGATCAATATAATGGCGACTGCGTGGCGATGATTTGTAAGAATGGTCAGTACTGTGGTATCGCATATTTGATGACTAACGTTTCGCCAGGGTTTGCGGGTTCGGCGTTTAGTGTGACTAATTACGGTTGCGCCACCGGGTACTACAGTTTTAGCCACGAGCTGGGGCATAACATGGGTAGTAGTCACGATCCGCAAAACGCCAGTTCGGGCGCGTATTCTTATAGCTTTGGCTTTCGCACATCGAACAATCAGTACCGCACTGTCATGGCTTATTCGCCGGGTACGCGCATTAAGCGTTTTTCTGGGCCGAGCGTTTCGTACAACGGCAACACCATGGGCAACAGCTCGCAAGACAACGTGCGTTCATTGAATAACACTGCGGCAACGGTGGCTGATTTTAGAATCGGCACGCCGCCACCGCCTCCGGGGCCAGTCTTGACGGTTCCAAGTCTGTCGGCAGGCTCGGGCGCGATACTTGCGATTGCAGATTGCACGGCGAATGGCCAAGTACATTTTCTTTACAGCACCGCAGGTGGCGGACCGACAACTACTAGTTACGGAATTGCCGATTTGTCGTTGCCGATTAAAGTCATTACCTCGATGACCGCTAACGGTTCGGGCGACGCCTCTTACTGGATTAATATTCCTGCCGGTGCCGCCGGTGCGCAAGTGTGGTTGCAAGCTTACGACCATGGCTCAGCAAAATTCTCTAACGGCGTTTACAAAGTCATTTTCTAAATCATGATTACATTACTCACAACATTAGTTTTAAGTTGCGCGCAATCAACGCCGCAGCTTTTCATCGACACCAACGGTCAGGCCGACGCATCAATCGGTTCGCAGCATCAAACTTTAGCATCCAGAACAGTAGCAGTAGATTTGGACGTCCTCCGTCATCAGCATGCGGTGATTGATTTAAATGTATTTGCAAACATTAATTTGTCCGCGCAATTTGTGGCTTTAGAAACTTCACCCACGGGTGGCGATTTGTGGCGCGGTAAATTAATCGGGCATGGCGACTCGACAGTGTTGTTTGCGTTTCGCGGCGATACTGTGATGGGCACTATTCGTTATGAAGATAAAATGATTCAGCTTGAATATGCCGGCAATGATGTGCACCGCTTATTGTTAGTGGATCAATCTAAGTTGCCACGTTGCGGTAATGATTTATCGCACAGCATTAAAACTAAGGCCGATGCGGTGGCTAATTCGCGAGCTGGTAATCCCGAAATTACAGTAATGGTTGTTTACACCACCGAAGCAAAGAACTCGGTCGGCGGTTCGCCACAGATGGAAAACAAAATCGATATCGCGATAACCGAAACTAACGATTCTTTCGTAGATAGCGGTTTAGGGCATCAAGTAGAGCTGGTTTATTACGACGAAACAATTGGTTATACCGAGGCGTCCACCTTTGGCGGCATCCTCGATGACTTGCGCATCAATGGCGACGGCAAGATTGACTGGGTGCACGATGTGCGCAATCAAGTCAACGCCGACATGGTCGATTTGATTTGTGATAACTATCAATACTGAGGCCTTGCATACCTTATGACTTCAGTTGGAGTCAGCTTTCAGCAATGGTGTTTTAGTGTAGTTAATTATTCTTGTGCAACTGGCGGTGATGTTTTCGCGCACGAACTCGGGCACAACATGGGGTCGAACCACGATCGCAATAACGCGAGCAGTGGTGCGTACTCTTATAGCTTTGGATATCGCACGCCAAACAATGCAGTGAAAACGGTGATGGCATATTCACCTGGTGCGGTGACCGGTCGCTGGTCAGGCCCGAACGTTACTTACAATAATAATGTAATGGGAACGACTACCGAAGATAATGTGCGTTCATTAAACAACACCGGCAACACAGTTGCAGCGTTTAGAAATGGTCCGCCAGTGCAAGGCCCGTCGCCGATTGATTTGCATGTGAATACTATGCGCGCAAATTACTGGAGCATGATGTCAATAGACAACGCGACACCAAACGGCATGGTGTATATCGTTTACAGTCTTGCCGGTGGCGGTCCAACCACCACGCCATATGGTTTGTCATATTTGACTTACCCAATAAATGTTATGGCAAGCGCGCCGGCCGCGAGTAACGGCTTGCTTACTTATGGGGTGACGCCTCCGTTATCTGCTTCCGGAGTTTCAATTTGGTTGCAAGCTTATGACGCTGGCAGCTCGACTTTTAGTAACGGCGTTTATAAGTACGTGTTTTAATTAAAACTGGGCAAGCGCCCAATCAGCGTGCTCTTTCACCAACTCACTTGGATGATCGAGCGCGTTTTTTAATGCCTTTTCACCTTTCTTCATATTACCCAGCACCACGCAAGCGTTTCTCAACATTCCTTCCCATCCCGCTCGGCGAATGGGTGAGCCTGTGAATAACTTGTGGAAATCTTGTTCATAAGTGGCTAATAAGTCTTCGAGGCTAAGTTGTTGCAAAGCGGGGTGTCTGCCCCAATCTGCATCGAAGTCACTTTTTTCGTCACCGAATGGGCAAATCGTGCTACATTCGTCGCAACCGAACACCCAATCTTGCATTTTTGACCGAAATTCTAGCGGGATGGGTTTGTTAGTAACTTCAATAGTAAAATACGAAATGCACTTCCTGGCATCCAGTTGATATTCGGAGCTAAAAGCAGAAGTTGGGCAGGCATCGATGCAAGAAGTACAGCTTCCACAAGCCGCATCTCTTGTTTTTGGCTGAGACCACGCCGGAATATCACAATCCAGCAGCAATTCACCCAACATCACCATCGGCCCATGACTAGGGTGAATCAGCAATGTATTCTTACCTCGCCAGCCGATTTCACCCTGAATAGCCCACTCGCGCTCCAACACAGGAGCCGCATCAACAGTCGCGCGCGCCGCTTGGCAAATACCAGCTTTTTGCAAACGCTTGCTCAGCTTTTTTAGTTTACGCCCAATCACATTATGATAATCAGTACCTAAAGCATAACTGGCAACACGTCCACCGCCGCGAAAACCACCGGGGGGGCGGCGATAGGGCAAGGCGAACAATGCAACCGATCGCATCCAGCTCTTCCATTGGCGTAAATCGGCGCCAACTTCACGTGCGCGCCTAAGGTAATTCATCTCGCCGGCGAAGCCATCATCAAGCCATGAATCAAAGCGGTCCATCACCTTTGCGTCGAGTTGTTCGGCGGGTAAAATCGCGCGCAACTCGAGCCCGACCTCGGCAGATAATTTCTGCACAAGCTCAACTAAACTGGGGACGGCGGGATTGCTCATCTGTGATACAATATAGGGCCTCGGAGACGCAAAAAGCGGCTTAGTTATGACTATCGATTTCAAACAACAATTTGGTGTCAACGCAGGTTACGTTGAATCCCTTTTTGAGCAATGGCGACAAGACCCTTCGACTGTAGACGAAGAGTGGGGCTTGTGGTTTTCTAGTGTCGCTGCAGAAGCCGGCACCAAGGTCAAAGAGCAAAAAAGTTCTGCTCCACCAAGCGACGATAATGTCGAGGTCGAAGCGCTGCGCGGCGTAGGTGCCTCTATCGCGCGCAACATGAACGCGTCGCTCGATGTGCCGACTGCAACATCGGTGCGCACCATCCCGGTCAAGGTGCTCGACGAAAACCGTCGCATTATTAACGCGCACATGAAAGTGCGCGCGCTGGGCAAGGCCTCGTACACACACTTCATTGCCTTCGCGATGGTGCAAGCCATTAAAGAGCAACCGAACGTGCAGGCTTTTTATAAAGAAGTCGACGGCAAGCCTTATCGCATGCAGCCGAAACACATCAACGTCGGCATGGCGATTGACGTCGGCAAAGATGGGCAGCGCAGCCTAGTGGTGCCAAATATTAAAGGCGCCGAAGCGATGAACTTCAAGCAGTTTTATGACGCTTATCAAGACATCGTCGCGCGTGGTCGTGCCGGCAAATTAACCGCTGCCGATTACGCCGGCACAACTTTTTCCTTAACTAACCCTGGCGGTTTCGGCACCGAAGCTTCCGTCCCGCGCTTGATGCAGGGGCAGGGTTTGATTTTGGCAACAGGTTCCATCGGAGTGCCCGTCCAAGCGCGCGCCATGAATCCGGCGATGCTCGCAGAAATCGCAATGAGCCCAGTGATGACCGTGACCAGCACTTACGATCACCGCACAGTTCAAGGCGCCGAATCCGGTTTGCTGCTTAAGCGCATCGAAGAATTACTCGACGACGCCGATGGTTTCTGGACCGATATTTTCAGCGTGCTTCGAGTCCCATGGACGCCCGCCCGTTTAGATAACGACCACCATACTTTAAAAGCCGACGATGCTGCCGCAGAACAAGCCAAAGTGTGGCAGTTAATTTCCGCCTATCGCACGCGCGGATGTCAGCTTGCCGACCTCGATCCACTCGAGTACAAGCCTGATATGTTGCCGTCGCTTGACCCGTCTTGGTACGGCTTCACCATCTGGGATCTCGATCGCGAATTTTTAACCGATGGCATGTGCGGACGTCAGTCGATGACCTTGCGTGAAATCCTCGAAGTGCTGCGCGATACCTATTGCCGTCGCTGGACTATCGAATACATGCACATTGTAAATCGCCAGCGCAAACACTGGGTGCGCGAGCGAGTCGAAGGCCACAGTAACGACGAAGTGTTCGATGAAGAATCTCGGATGCGTATTTTGCAACGCTTAACGAGCGCCGAAAACTTCGAGCAATTTTTGCATACGCGTTACCCAGGCAACAAACGTTTTTCACTCGAGGGCGCCGATACTTTAATCCCGGCAATGAGTGAAATCATCGACCGCGCAGCAACGCGGGGCGTAAAGCGAGTGGTCATTGGCATGGCTCACCGCGGACGCTTGAACGTGTTGGCTAACATTTTGAATAAGTCCTACACCAAAATCTTCAGCGAATTCGAGGGCGTAATGTTGCCCGGCGATTCCGAAGGTTCGGGCGATGTGAAATACCACCTTGGCGCGCGCGGAGTGTACGGCACGCCATGCGGTCAAGATATCGAAGTAGTTTTAACAGCTAACCCATCGCACCTCGAAGCAGTGAATCCTGTGGTGGCGGGGCAAGTGCGCGCTTACCAAGACCTCGATGGCGATGTAAAGCGCGAGCAAACAATCGGTATTTTGATTCACGGCGACGCTGCCTTTACTGGTCAAGGCGTGGTTACAGAATCATTGCAAATGAGCGATTTGCCAGGGTATAAAGTTGGCGGCATCGTGCACATTGTGGTGAACAACCAAATCGGTTTTACAGCAGGTCCAAAAGATTTGTTCTCGACTTATTACTGTACCGATTTGGCAAAAATGATTGAGGCGCCGATTTTGCACGCCAATGGCGACTACCCCGAATCCGTAATGAAGGCGGTGCATGTTGCTACCGATTACCAGGCCGAGTTTGGCGCCGATACAGTTATCGACATGGTGTGTTACCGTCGTCGCGGTCACAACGAAGGTGACGAGCCGATGTACACGCAACCGCTGCTGTATCAAAAAATTGCAAACCATCAAAGCGTGCGCACAAATTACACCGAGCTGTTGGTGCGTCGCGGCATGATGACTCAAGAAGAGTGCGATAAAGTAAGCGAAGAGTTCGACCGCGAATTAAAAGTCGCACTAGAGACATCACGCAAATTAAGCGCCGAAGCTGAACAGCAAGAAGCAAGCGTTTGTGTGCCAACCGACACCTGGAGTGACCGCGATTGGTGCGATGAAAAATCTTGCGACACCGCAGTCGATGTCGATGAGTTGCAAGAAATTATTGTGGCAACTAACACCATGCCTGAAGGTCATGTAGTGCATCCAAATTTGTTGCGTCAGCTTAAGCGCCGCGAAGAAATGATTGGTGGCGAACGCGATCTCGACTGGGGATGCGCCGAAGCACTTGCGTTTGGCACTTTGATTAAAGACGGAATGCCGCTGCGCCTTGCTGGCCAAGATTCTGGACGCGGTACTTTTAGTCATCGTCATGCGGTGGTGCGTGATCAGCGAACTGGCAATGATTATTTACCGTTGGCTACATTGAATGACAACACGCATGTCGAAGTGCGCGATTCATTATTAAGTGAAGAGGCGGCGTTGTCGTTTGAGTATGGTTATGCCTTGGCGAATCCTGCAACGATGGTCATCTGGGAGGCGCAGTTTGGCGATTTTGCAAATGGGGCGCAGATTCCGATCGACCAATTCATCTCGGCCGGCGAGGCTAAGTGGTCGCAGTTGGCGGGTGTCACGATGTTGTTGCCACATGGTTACGACGGACAAGGTCCTGAGCATTCGAATGCGCGCCCTGAACGATTTTTGCAGTTGTGCGCCGAAGGCAATATGACAGTTGCAAATTGTTCAACAGCTTCGCAGTATTTCCACTTACTGCGCCGTCAAGGTTTGGCAGGTGGGCAGCGGCGTCCTTTGATTTTGTTTACGCCAAAGTCGATGTTGCGAGACCCACGCGCTGCATCTTCGCGCGAAGATTTTTCGGACCATCGTTTTGAAGAAGTTATTGTCGACGCGCCAGGCGGCAAAGAAAATGTCAAGCGAATTGTGTTTTGCAGCGGCAAAGTTTATCACGACTTAGTCGATTACCGTCGCGAAACCGAACGGCAAGACGAGGTCGCGTTAATTAGCCTCGAGCAGTTGTACCCATTCCCACGCGCGCGCGTGCAGCACATCATTGAGCAACACTCCGACTGCGAGTTTGTTTACTGCCAAGAAGAACCGCGCAACATGGGTGCTTGGTCCTTCGCATTGCAACGCTTCGAAGAGTTAGGCATCACACCTCGCTATTCAGGACGCGCTGCTTCGGCGAGTCCTGCGACAGGTTCTTACACTTTGCATCATTCGCAACAAGCGTGCTTACTTGCTAGCGCGATTGATTAGTTAAGTTAATGATTCAAGTTCTTCGCAATGCTCGCGTTTACGCGCCACAAGCTTTAGGTCTCAAAGATGTTTTCATCGCGGGTTCTAAAATAGTTGGGTTGGTTGACGCAGGCAGTAAATTCGATTTACCACAAGGCATCGAGGTCATCGAGCACGATGTGCTTGGGCGTCCGCTAATACCTGGGCTAGTCGATTGTCACGCACACATTACTGGTGGCGGCGGCGAAGATGGCGCGTCGTCCAAAGTTGCAGCGCCATTGGCCGAAACTTATTTTGCGTCCGGCGTTACTTCAGTGGTGGGCTTACTCGGCACCGACGACATCACGCGCAGCACCGAAGAATTACTTGCCGGCGTGCGTGCTTTACGCGAAGAGGGTTTATCGGCGTGGTGCTGGACTGGCGGTTACCATTATCCACTTACCACCTTAACCGGCAGTCCACGCGAAGATATCGTGCATCTCGATGCAGTGATTGGCGTCGGCGAACTTGCGATATCCGACCACCGTTCATCACAACTAACGCTCGACGAAATTTTACGCACCGCCAGTGATTGTCATGTTGGCGGATTAATTTCGCGCAAGGCCGGTGTGTTGCATTTTCATTTAGGCGATGGCGACCGCGGTTTAGATTTAATTCGTCAAGCGCTAGATCAAAGCGAATTGCCGCCGCGCGTTTTTCACCCGACACATGTCAATCGTCAACGCGCATTGTTTGATGAGGCACTCGACTTAGCGAAACAGGGTTGTCACATCGACGTTACCGCTTTCCCCGTAGAAGAAGGAGACGGCGCAATTACCGCGGCAGATGCCGTCCGCGAGTATGTTGCTAGCGATGCGCCGGCAGAGATGATTAGCGTCAGCAGCGATGGTGGCGGATGTTTGCCAGTCTTTGACGAACACGGACAGATGGTCAAGTACGACGTTGGTACTAGTTCATCTTTGTTAGAAACTTTAAACGACCTTACAGACAACGGCATGGCGCTTGAAACTGCGTTGCCGGCATTCACTTCAAATCCTGCCGCGCATTTAAAGCTAGATGGCAAAGGTCGTATCGCAGTTGGTTACGACGCCGATCTAGTTGTGCTCGAAGAAGACGGCAGCGTGGTTTCGGTTTTTACAGCATCCGAAACTCACCATCAATACCAAAAATAACATGACCCGAGGTTACATCATTCCGATTGGCGGCGCAGAAGAAAAAATTTCTAATCGCGCGATTCTTAAAAAGTTTTTACAGCTTAGTGGTGGCGAAGAAGCGCGCATTGTAATTATTCCGACGGCTTCACAATTGCCAGAGACGGGTCCGCGTTACGTTAGTATTTTTACAGAGCTCGGCGCAGGGCAGTGCATTAGTTTGCCATTCGAAGAACGCAGCGATTGCGAGAACAAAGAATGGTTGAAGATTCTTGAAAACGCTACAGGTGTGTTTATGACCGGTGGTAATCAGTTGCGATTGTCAACGACCATCGGCGGTACTCCAGTAGCCGAGATGTTGCGCGACCGTAACAACAATCACGGCCTGCACGTTGCCGGAACTTCAGCTGGCGCATCGATCATGTCCGAGCACATGATTGCTTACGGCGCCGAAGGTATCGTGCCGCGCTGCGACATGGTTTCTCTTGCGCCAGGTTTTGGTTTAACTAAAGAATGCATCGTTGACCAACACTTTCAACAGCGCAACCGACTCGGACGCCTACTTGCTGCGCTTGCATTTAATCCGCGACCAATCGGTATCGGCTTAGATGAAGATACCGCAGCCTTCATCGCCCCTAACGATTGCCTCGAAGTTGTCGGCAGTGGTGCGATTACAATCATCGACCCGTCAGGCATGGAATACTCGTCCATGGATAGCGCGCGTCCTTCAGAGCCAGTAACTGTTATCGGCATTGGCTTGCACATTTTGGCTGACGGATGTAGTTTTGACATCCCGAACCGTAAGGCAACGCAACCCTCAACTTCTGTGACATCATGAAAATACTCGACCGCTCTGTTTTTGTTGGGCCATCAGTGCACGCCCATTTTCCTGTTATCCGCCTTACCTTTGATTTAGGTAAACTCGAAGAATGGCCAAGCGCAAAAATTGGTAAAGAGTTTGCCGACTCATTAATCGACGCTTTGCCTGGTTTAAGCAATCATGGTTGCTCGTATCGCAAAGAGGGTGGTTTTGTGCGTCGCCTAACCGAAGACGACGGCACTTGGTTGGGTCACGTTTTCGAACACGTGGTGATTGAGTTGCAGCAAATCGCAGGCACCGATGTTACTTTTGGCAAAACACGCGGTAACGGCGAATATGGTCAATACGATGTGGTCTTTCAATACAAGCAACAAGATGTAGGTTTAGAGGCTGCGCAAGTCGCTTTGCGCTTATTGCATAATTTGCTGCCAACCGAGTTGGCGCCCGAGGGAAGTCAAGATGACGACTTTAACTGGAAAGAAGAGCGTGATTCATACATTCGCTTTGCGCAACGCCGCGCATTAGGTCCTTCAACGTTGGCGTTGATTGCGGCAGCCGAAGAACGAGACATTCCATGGTCGCGCTTGAACCGTTACAGCTTGGTGCAATTAGGTCACGGTAAATACGGTAAAAAAATTCAGGCAACGATTACTTCAGAGACTACGCACCTCGGTGTTGAGCTGGCGTCCGATAAAGAAGAGACAAATAAATTATTAGGCGACTTAGGTCTGCCCGTTGCCAAGCAGCGATTGGTTTACAGTAAGCGCGAAGCCGTCCGCGGGGCGAAACGAATCGGCTTCCCAGTTGTGGTCAAGCCATTGAACGCCAATCATGGCCGTGGTGTTTCAATAAATATGTACGACGACGAAAGTGTGGCGACCGCATTCGATAATGCGCAGCAACATAGTAGCGCAGTAATCATCGAAAGTTTTTTGTCTGGTTTAGATCATCGCTTGTTGGTGGTTGATGGCACCTTAATCGCGGCATCCAAGCGCGTGCCAGGTCACGTCATCGGCGATGGCAAATCTACGGTCGAAGAATTGGTCGCTGAAGTAAATAAAGATCCGCGTCGAGGTATTGGTCACTCTAAAGTTTTGACCAAACTCGAATTCGATGTTCAAGCCGAGCGTTTGTTAGATCAAGCTGGCTACAACAAAGACAGTGTGCTAGATAAAGACCAACTGTTTTACTTGCGCTCGACCGGTAACTTATCGACGGGCGGTACTGCAGTGGACGTTACCGATGTCATCCACCCTGATAATCGCAACATGGCTGAACGTGCCGCGCGTTCGATTGGCTTAGATGTTTGCGGGGTAGATTTTTTAACAGACGATATCACTGTCTCATATAAAGTAGGCGGCGGCGGTATTTGCGAAGTGAACGCTGCGCCTGGTTTTAGAATGCACACCGCGCCAAGTGAAGGCACGCCGCGCGACGTGGCCGGACCAGTTATGGATATGCTCTATCCGTCAGGCAGCCCATCGCGCATTCCGATTGCGAGCATCACCGGTACTAATGGTAAAACTACTACCGCGCGCATGACCTCGCACATCTTTAAGAACTCTGGCAAGGTTACCGGCTTAACTACAACTGACGGTGTTTATATCGACGGTCACTTAACCGTCAGCGGTGACATGACCGGGCCGGCGTCCGCGGGTATTGTGTTGCGCGACCCTAAAGTTGAAGTGGCGGTTCTTGAAACTGCGCGCGGCGGAATGTTGCGCCGCGGTATTGCTTATCGTCAATGCAATGTTGGCGCAGTGCTTAACATTCAATCCGACCACCTTGGTTTGAAAGGCGTTGACAGCCTCGAAGACTTGGCAAAAGTGAAACGTACAGTTGCAGAAATCGCAACCGACACCGCAGTGCTTAACGCCGATGATGTGCATTGTCTAAAAATGGCCGAGCACACTAAGTCCGAGCATTTGTGTTACGTAACGATGAACTCTAGTCATCCGCTAGTTCGTGACCACATTAAAGCAGGCGGACGCGCGGTGGTGCTCGAGCAAGGCATGGGTGGTCACATGATTACCATTTACGATAACGGACAACATATTCCGTTGATGTGGTCGCACGCAATTCCAGCAACCATCGACGGCCGCGCATTACATAATGTGCAGAACGCAATGTTCGCTGCCGGCATTTGTTTTAGCATGGACGTCGACCTCGAAGAAATTCGTCACGGCTTGCGCACTTTTGATACGACCTTCTTCCAAGCACCAGGACGTATGAATATTTGCGACGACCATAACTTTAAGGTCATCATGGATTACGCGCACAACCCTGCCGCAGTTAAGGCGATGACTAATCTAGCGCAGTCTTTAGAAGTTGAGGCAAAGCGCATTGTGGTAGTTGCCGCACCAGGCGACCGCCGCGATGAAGATGTAAAAGATATCGCGAGCATTGTTGCTGGTAACTTTGATAAATACATTTGCCGTCGCGACGATGGTTTACGCGGGCGCGAATCGGATGAAATCCCGATGATGTTGCGTGAGACTTTGTTAGCGAATGGTGTTGCTGCCGACGACATTCAGGTTATTCCTGACGAACAAGACGCTACTCAGGCCGCTCTAGAAATGGCGGCGCAAGGAGACTTGCTGATGGTGTTTGCCGATTCAATCGCGCGCACCTGGAAACAAATTCAAGATTTCGAATCTGAAGGCAAGGGTACCGCAAAAGAAAATTCTCTGGCGCAGACCGTAGATCTCGGTGATTACATTGACACGTCAGCGCTTGGTTTAGATGACAACATCGAAACGGTGCGCGACGACCGCGGCGTTCGTTTGGTCTCTAACGAAGAGTCTGATTAATGATGCCAGAGTTGCGCTCGAATCGCCGCCTGACTGGCCCAAATGTTATTTGGCAGCATCCGGGGCCAGTCATTGACATTGCGTTAAACGATAAAGACGCGTCAGCGCTCAAAGAAAAATGGGCGCATCACATCACCGCCTTGCTTGAGGGAATGGGGTGGGACGTTGAATTGGCTAGCCGGCATTTTCCAGGTGGCCTTAGTTTGGCCTTCAACGCGCCAATGGACCGCCTTTACGTAGCTTGCGAGATGAATGAGTGGGCATACGATGCCGCAGTAGCCGAAATAAACGCTGGCGATAAGTTTAATCTTGAAGAAGCCATTGAAAAGTTTACTCAAGAAATGCGCCGTGAAGCGAATCCACCGTTGCTGCGCATTCAATCGGCGGCAGCTAAACGCAACGAGCAGTTTTTGACGTGCGACGATTACGTTTCTGTTGGCTCGGGTGTTGGTTCTCAAACATGGTCGGTAAAAGATTTGCCAGAAGCGGGCAGCATCGATTGGGATAGTGTTTACCGTGTGCCGACCGCGATGGTTACTGGCACTAACGGTAAAACCACAATCGTGCGGTTATTGCGCGCAATGGTAATTGCCTCCGGAAAAGTTCCAGGCATGTCATCAACAGACTGGTTGATGGTCGGCAACAAAATTCTCGATAAAGGCGATTGGTCTGGACCGGGCGGCGCGCGCACAATTTTGAGAGATAAGGGCGTCGAAGTCGCGTTACTTGAAACAGCGCGTGGCGGTATGTTGCGTCGTGGCATCGGCGTGCTTGAAAACGAAGCCGATGTGGCATTGATTAACAACGTAGCACCCGATCATTTAGGCGAATGGGGTATTCAAGATGTTGACATGCTTGCTGATACCAAATTTGTGTTACGGCATGCCGGTAAAACAATCGTGCTTAACGCCGATGACGAGCATTGCGTTAAACGGGCAAGTATTGTTACGCGACCGATCGTTTGGTTTAGCCTAGAAGCCGACAACGAATTAATCGCCGAACATCTCGCGGGCGGCAAGCAAGCCATACGATTAGATGCAGATAAAGTTATTCGCTATTACGACGGCAGCGACATCCAATTCGAAATTGCTGCCGCCGATATTCCGATGACTTTCGGTGGCGCGGCATTACACAACGTCGCCAACGCTATGGCAGCAATTGCGGTCGCACGAAAACTAAACATCGCCGACGAACACATTGCGTCCGCGTTGCTTAACTTTCAATCTGATACCAAAGACAACCCTGGGCGATTAAATATGTTCGAAATAAACGGCGCTAAAGTCATCGTTGATTTCGCTCATAATCCGCATGGTTTAACGGCACTATCTAACATGGTCAAAAAGATGGACGCCAAGCGCCGTCTAATCACAATCGGCCATGCCGGCGACCGCCAAGAATCCGATTTTCATGAAGTTGCAATGTGCGCAGTAGATTCTGGCGCCGACCGCATTTTGATCAAAGAGCAAATCAAAGACTTGCGCGGTCGAGAATTGGGCGAAGTTCCGGCCTTCATGAAAAAAACTTTGCTCGAAGCCGGTATCAGCGAAGATCGCATTGAAATTCACCAATCAGAAATGGATGCCACCAAGGCTGCGCTTGAATGGTCAGAGCCTGGCGATGTACTGCTTTTGCTTACATTGTCAGAGCGTAACGACGTGCTAAGTTACTTGCAGAGCATAAGTTAAGTGGTGCGCCCGAGAGGATTCGAACCCCCGACCTATGGTACCGGAAACCATTGCTCTATCCAGCTGAGCTACAGGCGCAATATTTGTGGCGATAGGATACCTGCCCTTGCGCGAAATATTGAGATATTTTCATTTTTCAACCGGAAAAAATTGATACGTTAGAGTTGTCTAGGGATTCCTAGGGCACTCATCATGAAATTCAACACATCTCTAATAGTATCGTCCGCAATCGGTGCGGCTTTACTTGCGTTAGTTGGCAACCAACTTCCGCAGGCGGAATTAGTGGCTAACAACAGTGTTTTCACTACCTTTTCTGATGTCGATAACGACGGCCTAGATGACGCACTCGAAGCGCGTTGGGGCACATTAGACTCAGGTTCAGATTCAGACCAAGATCAACTAACTGATCTTGATGAATTGCTTCTTGGCACTGACCCACTAACATTTGACGACTTGGTTCGATTAGATCCACCTCAACCTACCTTAAGAGTAGATTCTTATGTTTGCGACACAGATTTAGTAGTCGAAATAATGACTCTGCACAAAAACCAAACTAACAACGTGCGTTTCTACTGGGCAGATGATGTTTCTTTCCAAGAAGTGCCACGCAGCACACTGCGCGGCTTACCATTCCAAAAAGCAAACTTCTCTTCGATTATTCCAGGCTACTCGACACAAGTTATAAAGCTATCTATCCCTCGTGCAAACGTTGAGGCTCTTGGCACTGTTGCGTTTGGCATCGAGGCTTTTGTAGACGGCGTCCCTTGCGGAGACCAAGTTCGCTACAGCTTTATCGATACCGAATTGGTTGAATGGAGAGACAGCGGCGCAGCATTTTCGCGTTATAGCGGGAACAGCAGTGGCGGCGGCCTATTCCCGGTCGACCCAAGTGGTTCTATGCCAGGCGAAGTAACTCCGGGCGAAGTTTGTATACAAACCTTAAGTGAAGTTGCGTCAGTAGGTAGCGGGCAAAAGCTTTACCAGGTTTCTGACAGTTACTGCGATTACCTCCCTAGCGCACAATGCTTTGTTGGCTGCGGAGCGTCTATCGGCGACACCGTTGTAGGCATTGATATCGTTGGGCTGCTTGCCAACTAATTACCGCAAATCCATAAAATCCGGCTTATTAAGCCGGATTTTTCTTTATTTTATAGAGAAAAACCCTAGTTTTAATGGAACCAATGCCAACCTAGGCCTGTCTTAAATAAGGTTACACGTGACATCAGATCCAGATCAAACCCTCGTAGAGAGGTGTCAGAGCTCAGAAGGGGCAGATTTTGATGAAGCGTACCGCCAAATTTTCGCTCTTTACCAAGACAGGGTTTACAACACATGTTTCCGAGTTACCGGCAATGCAAACGATGCATTAGACGCGGCGCAAGAAACAATGGTTATCATCGCCCGCCGCATTAGTGGCTTTGCTTTTCGCAGCAAGTTTTCATCGTGGGTCTACCGTATTGCCGTTAACTCAGCAATCGATATTCGCCGCAAACGAATTGATTCTCCGCGATCCGGAGTAACCACAATCGTCGGGGTTGCCGATGGCGATGAAATGTTGCAGCAAGCAACAGACGAGTCGTCTGGCATCGAGCCACACCAGAATTTAGTGACTAACGAAAACCAGCAGCTTATTCAGTCAGCTTTATGCGACATGAATTCAAAGTTTGCTGCGATTTTAGTTTTACGTTACATCGAAGGTCTTAGCTACGAAGAAATTTCTGAGGCACAAGAGTGTTCTCTAGGCACTGTAAAATCCCGTCTTAATCGAGCGCATCAATCGCTGCGTGAATTCCTTGAATCACGCGGTTTTGACTCAACTTTAATAACTTAACATGAACGACTTCGCAAAACTCTCAGAGTTGCCACGCATGCAAGCGCCGCCAGAATTATGGCATGGCGTCAGCACGCAGCTGTTGGCTGATAAGTTAGGTAAGCAAGTAGCACCAGATCAGCTTTGGGATGACGTCCACGCTCGCCTTGAGGTTGAAGGGCTAACTGCCAAGCAAACTAAAGTGTTCAGTATGCGCCCTGCGTTTGCCGCCGCCGCCGCGCTTTTAGTCGTTCTCGGCGTCGCATTCCAACTAGACTGGACGTCTTCTAGTTCAGCTTTTAATCCGCAGCTGGCACCGGTGCTCAGCGCAGAAGCCAAGGCGGAAATACGTTCGCGAGTAGCCTTTGTTGAAGTGCAGCCAAGCGAGATGTCGAGTACCGCGCAATCATTAGCCACATCTTTAGGTGGCGCAGCTAGCGAGGTAGCACGCTAATGCGCAGGTTTGCTTTGCTTGCATTGCCGCTGTTTTTTGTCGCATGCGAGGCTGTAGATAGTACTAGCACCAATAATGTTGCTAGCATTAACTCACAGCAACGCGCAAATTTTAATAGTGGTGCCGGTAATATTCCAACCAATGCCGCCGGGTTTTTAACTCGTGCACCACAGTTTTTCTATCCAGAAAACTCAAACATAGTACTTGAGCGCGAAATAGAGGTGCCAAGTAATTCTGGCGCATACCATGTTTTTCGTGAAGAGCTGCGCGCTGATGGGCAGGGCAAGTTTAATCTTAATATTGTCGAGGCAAAGCTAGCTGGCGAAAGTTTGTTTGGCCCACCATCATCCGATTTGCAAATCACTTACCAAGACCAGCAGCGTTATATGGTGCAATACCGCGATGTTCACCTTGGCTTGCAAAATGGTTTAAACCTAAATTTTAACTGGACCGAAGATCCTACTTTGCAACAAATAGCAGGCGTCGATTGCGTGCACTACACGGTTGAGTCGGTGCACAACCTCGGAGATTTTGAATTTTGGGTAGACGCAAATAACGGAATGTTGTTGGCCTACACCATGTTCGATAACGCCGGCGACGTAACTTTAAAACTTACAACCACCACTATCGATAACGCACCCGTCCACAGTAATGTTACTTGGTCTTCATCGCTGGTTGGCGAAGAGTATTACAACCCAAGCAGCAATAGCATTGCGCTCGACTTCGAAGTTGTCGAGCCAGCCTATTTGCCACCAGGCTTTTACCAAAAAAATGCACGCGTGCTAGACTCATTTGGCATGTTTCAGGGCATGGGCAATATGCATATTGCATTATTTTCCGATGGAATTCATCAGCTTTTCGTCGCCCAGCATTCTGATAGCTCAGTAGCCTCAGGCACTTCACAAGTGCCAACAGCAATTACCTTGGCGCGTTTCAGTGAAATTGGTGGCATTTGTGTTGTTGAAGGCAACCCACCCTTAAAGAAGATGTATGTTGTGGGGCAGATGCCACGAGATGAAATCCACACGGTTTTCAGTTCTTTATTCTAAAAAAGGCTAATATTTGACCGGTGACGTCCGCAGATGTGTTGATTCAATTACACATCATGCTTACCACACTACTCACACCACTGTTTTTTGCGGCTTTTCAAGAGCCGTCACTAGTCTCCGGCGCATACCGGGGGCCAGTAGATGAGACACAAGTCGAAATCGTTAGTTTTTCGAGCGGCGCCATTAGCCCGTTCGGCCATGTTTACACTTCCATTGATTCTGTTTGGGATCGCTGGGAATATTGGTATGAAGGAGAGCGTGAATTTCTTGCATCGACTACCACAGAATTCGGCGCAGGACGCAATCAGTTTCTGATTCGTTCAATCCCACTGGTGATAGAGGCAACGCTATCTGATGATCCCGCTGTGCGCGAAGCAGCTGTTCTGTCTTTGGGTCGCATCGCTTATCCAGCTGCGACTTCTTTTATAATTGACGCAACCCAAGACAGCAATGAAAGTGTTCGTCAAGCTGCTTATGTTGCGTTGGGTTTAATGTCGACTCATGAGAGCGCATTGGCTTTAGTTGATGTATTTATGAACACCGCGGACAGTAACGCTAAAGGTTTTGCGGCCATTGGTATGGGGCTAAGTGGCCGCATCGAAGCCAGCGTTTGCTTGGATAACTTTTTTGGGCATGTAGTGACAATGAGCTCCTGGAAGGGCATCGATGATTTACTAATTGCATCGCTAGTTGCTGCAAGTGAAAATACCAGAATAGACTATAGTGACAATTTAATGGCTATAGTAAATGTAATGGAGGATCGCGGTGCATCCAGTGAAGCGCAAGTCGCTGCAATAAACGCATTGGCGGCTACATCTAATAAAAGTGCTCATAAAGAGGTAGTAAACAGTTTACTAGCGAAAAACGAAGATGTAGTAGTCGCGAGTATCGCCGCTCTTGGTCATTTAAAAGCAAAGTATGCAGTAGCGAAATTAATTTCTATGTTTGAAAGCACGCACAACCCACGCTTGCACGGAATCATTCAAATTGCTCTGGGGCAAATAGCCAGCAGCGATTCAGTCGAATTTTTGATAAACAACAAGCCAAGTCTTGCCAACGAACTTTATGTGCGCACTACTTGGATGATAGCAGTTGGCTTTGCTCAAATATCAGAAACATATACCCAAGTCGCTGATACCTTGCTTTACGGTAGCGACTTCAACAAGCATGATGATGCGGTCGCATTGCGCAACGATGAGTATGAATTGCGTGGTGCGGCTGCACTCTCTTTAGGCTTATATGCCCGCCCGGCAGCACGGGTTCAACTCGAACAATGTTTAAAGCAACCAGAACTCAACAAAGACTTGTTAGGCAATATAGCAACCGCTCTGGGTATGCTAGGCACTAAACAAGCGAACAACATACTAAACAAGAACGCGGATCTTTTTATGTCATCAACATCCTCTAGGCGTGGTTACGCGACTGCATTGGGCATGTGCCAAAACACTAAGTCGAAAATGCAATTGACCCAGATGCTAATAAACGGCGAAGATCCTACAGTGCGCTGGACATCCGCGCGCGCTATGTCAAACAATCACAATGAGCAGGCATTAGTAAAGTTGTTGCTTACCATTAACGAGGACATCGGCGCAGCAGTTGTAAGTGATCGGCTTGCACACCTCATAATGAGTATAGGCTACATTTCTAGCGCCTCTAATAGCGGGACGCTCGGCGCAAACGTAGATCACCGACAGCAAAACGCGATGCTGAATTGTTTAAGGAGTTATTAACCAAAAGAATAGGGAAAAAACGGCGCATGAGCCTGATTTTGAGGGTAATATTAATCAACATTGCTCCCAGAAAATGAATAAATCTCCCTCCCCTTACGACATTAGTTCAACACAACAACGCATTGCTATGCTGCAAAAATTAGAATCATTGATGGCTGTTTTAGAAGCCACCCAGCGCAAGGTTGATTTGAGCCTTGAGTCGCCCTTTGCAAATCGTGAGAGGTTGCAAAAGGTGCGCACGCAGGTGGGTAATACTTTATCAGTGTGTCGTCATGCGCGACGAGCCTTGGAACAACCAACGGCTATCACTGATGAAGATATTAACCAAGTCGATTTCGACGAACTATTTGCCAAACTAGGCAACTTGTAATTTCAAGTGCCCCAATCGCGGGCATAACGATAATCAAGATTAACTGTACGGCCAGTCAACTTAGCAATAAGAGGCGGCCGTCTTTTGTATTGATTGCGCTGAACCCGCATTTGAATTTCATCGATAAAGCCAGTGTCAAAATTCAATTCACCAAGCTGCTTTTTGGTTAACCGTTGCTCGACCATGGCGTGCAACAAAGCATCGACCGTATCATACGAGAAGCCAAGCTCTTCTTCGTCGGTCTGCCCGTGCCATAAATCTGCAGATGGTGGTCGGTCGATGATGTCGGAAGGGACCCCGAGATGCCGAGATAGCGCAACAACTTGAGATTTGTACATGTCGCCTATTGGATTAATCGCTGAAGCCATGTCTCCGTGCTGAGTGCCGTAACCTAAAAGTAGTTCTGTTTTGTTAGATGTGCCAAACACTAATCCATTCAAGGCAGCAGATTGATCGTAAAGAGCAGTCATCCTCAAGCGCGAAAATACATTGCCGCGACGCAACCGCGCAGACTGGCTGTCGCTGGCGGCTAATTCTGGATGTTGATCAAAATAAGCATCAGCTAGTGGCGAAATATCTATGACGCTAAACTGGCACCTTGCATTCTTTGCGCCCTGTTGGGCTAACTCTAAAGAAAGTGGGCTGCTCTCGCGATATGGCAAGGCTACCGCCATTACATTTTCTGGGCCAAGTGCGCGCACGGCTAATTCGAGAACTAGTGCGCTATCAATTCCGCCTGACATACCGAGTACAGCTTTATGCATGCCAATGCGTTGGGTCTCTGACTTTAAAAAACCAACCAACACCCGCTCGGCAAGTTCGACGTTGCAGGTAGGTGGTGGTGGGATGCTAGTCATTGTCTAACAGGCTTTTTAGATCAGGGTCGTTACTGATAATCGCTAGCTGGCGACGCACGACATCAGCTTTCGCGTCACGCAATAGTGGAGTGTCGACGCGCGCGCGCTTTAGTGAATCACAGTTCAACTCGAAAACAATCAGGTCTTCATTTGATTGGTGAGCAGCAGCAACAACTTCGCCGAACGGAGAATTAATAGCTGACTCGCCATCAAACAAAACGCCGTCTTCATATCCCACTCTGTTGCAACGGACGACCCAGGTTTGTAAAAATTTGGCCTGGGCGGCACACAATTCTTGCCATGATTGTTGCGAAACCAGCTGCGCTTCCTCAGTTTCAATTCCGCGCGACGGAGACGCCACTGGTATCAAGATAGCGTCGGCGCCTTGCAAAAAATGTAGCCACGCCGAAGATAGATGCCAGGCATCTTCGCAAATCAAGAAGCCAAAACGGCCATGCTTTGAATCGAAAGTAGTAAAGTTGTTTCCGGCTGCAAAATAACGTCCTTCTTCGAAGATGCCATAGTCAGGCAGGTGGACCTTGCGATGTACGTGTTTTATTACGCCGTCTTCGGCGAACAAAGTGCTGTTAAAAAAACGGTGATCGCGGCTGTGTTCAACAAACCCGAAACTAAAGCTGATTTCAGTTGAACGCTTAACAAGCTCGTTAATTTCAGGGCTGTCAAGGGTCAATGCAATTTCAGTAGTTAGGTCCCGCAGAATATATCCTGTGAGACTCAACTCAGGGAACACGGCTACATCAGCACCTCGCTCGATGCACTTATCTAGCCACAAGTGATGAGCAATAACATTATCGGCAACCACCCCCAGCTTTGGGTTGGTTTGGCAAAGTGCGATGCGACAATTCATGGCTGTGCTAACCTGCGAGCTTAAGAGATGGGGGTGCGCGCGAGGATGTCTCTTAGAATATCATCGCTAGTGAGTTGCTGGGCATTTGCTTGGTATCCAAGAATTAATCGGTGGCGTAAGCACGGAATAACAGCATCATTCAAATCTTGCGGCGCAACGTGTTGACGCTTGCGAAGGTAAGCCAAAGCTTTTGCAAACCGAATAATCGCTTGGCCACCACGTGGCGAAGCACCAAGCTGGACGTCGTCGTGTTGGTGGGTATTGCTAATTAATTTGGCTGTTTGCAAAAACAGGTCGTCTGCCACTGCGACAGCTACCACTTGTTGCTGCGCATCAATTAGTTGTGCAGCGGTTAGGAGCGGCGCATCGTCTACAGGTTTGGAGTCGAGCTGTAAAATTTTACTGAGGCACTCGGTGCTTGGCTGCTTAAAGTCAATCCGCACCATAAAACGATCAAGCTGCGCTTCTGGGAGAGGAAAGGTACCCTCGATTTCTATTGGATTTTGAGTTGCTGCGACAAAAAAAGGCTGTGGTAAGTGGTGGGTTATGCGTCCGGCAGAGACAGTTGACTCTTCGAGTGCTTGGAGTAGCGCCGCTTGACTGCGCGGCGTTGCACGATTTAATTCATCGAACATGCACAATTGTGCAAAGATTGGGCCAGGCTCAAACTCGAAAGTAGAGCTTTGCTGGTTAAAAATTTCGCTACCTGTAATATCGCTAGGCATTAAATCGGGTGTTCCTTGAATGCGCTGAAAATCTAAACTTAGGCATCGCGCCAATTCGCGAAGTAGTCGCGTTTTTCCTAGACCCGGAGCCCCTTGAATCAAGCAGTGTCCGCCAGCGATGATGCTACCAAGGATTTGCTCAATGGCATCATTGTCGCCAAGGTGAACCTGAAGGAGGTGGGACTCTAAGTTAGACAGGTCGGTAGAAAGATTAGATGCCATGGGCTGTCAATTCACAAATGTCGAGCACATCGTGCAAGCTATTTATTACTCTTACACCTTCATGTAACTCGTTGTCTAAATTATCGCTGCGATCAATCAGTGCAGCGTTCATCCCGGCATTAAGGGCACCACAAACATCACGTTCAAAATCGGCGCCAACATGCAAAGCGTGTTCGGCTGCAACACCACAGCGAAACAAAATTCGATCGAAGACAGCGCGGTCAGGCTTTAATGCTCTTAGTTCAGAACTTGAAATAATAAAACCGAAGTGCTTTTGAATTTTCAAGCGCTTACATAAGGCTGGCAAATCTTCCGCCCAATTTGCCAGCACTCCGATCTGAATACCAGTTGCTGACAGCACCTTAAGAATCTCGATGGTCTCAGGATAAACTTGGTAGGCATCAGCTTTAGAGTAATATGCATCGATACTCTTTGAAGCGCGCACGGCAGCTTTCGACGCTAAACCCAATGCACTAAAAATAGATGTATTGTAAGCAAGCCACCACGAATGACTAAATCGCAGATTGCCATCAATAGTGTCTTCAAAGGCACTTGTGGCACGAGATATTTCGGACGCGACCAACTCGCGCGAAATATCAGTCGCACCGTGTTCGATCGCAGCATCAAGATAAACCTGAGGACGGCTTACCCGGGTGCAAAACAGTGTGTGCTCGGCGTCAAAGAAAACCGCTTTAAATTTGTTGTCAGTCATCATTAGGGATATATAGATTGTAACGTTAAAATAGGCGAGAATGAAACTCCAAGTTGCTAGATACCTGATTTTCTCGCTATTTTTAAGCGGATGCGCCAACCTATTCGGAGACCGAGTAGCCGAAAGGTCTATTTCGCCTCAAGAATTTTCGGCAGTAACTCAACAATCCTTGCCCTTGCCACTGCAGTTTTCATACCCAGAATCCAAAAGAGCACCACAATTGCTTGACGCTATTCCTTTTATCACAGAGTCTAAGTACGAGGAAGCATGCATAGCACTACAGCGAGGACGCACTGCTCACGATACTTCGGCTCTTGCCGCATTACATATTTGGTGTTTATTACAGAATCAAAATTTGTCAATTGCAGAAAAAATCCTAAAGGACGCTGTTAATAACCTCGGAGTTGATCAGCACTTGGCCTATGTTGCAGCTACTGTATATGAAAAACTTGGCGATAACGAATTGGCGCACTCTTTGTACAGCGATTTATTCGTTCTGAGTAATGACAATATTATTTTACTAGCCTGTGCAAGAACCGCGCTAGCTAGCTCTCAGCCTAAGCGAAGTCTAGATTGTCTCGACCGTTTATTGTTGAACACAGAGGTGACGTCCCAGCATTTGTCAATGCGTGCCGCTGCTTATGCTCAGCTTGATAGACATTCCGAGGCGATGGCACTGCTAGTGAAAATGTTATATGACTGGCCAAGCGACGCTGAGTTGTTGCGCCAAACCGCTTTGGTGGCTTATGAATATGCCGAGCAAGGCAGTAACGAAGAACTTTATGAAGATGCAGTTACTCTATTGCAGAAATTAGTGGCATTCGATCCGCAATTTGCACACGCCCATTTGCTTTTAGCCCGTTGCTATGTCGGCAGCAATGCCTTCAATGAGGCGCAGCTAGCGTTTAGCCGTTGCATTGAAATCGAGCCTAGCAATGTTGCTGCCAGTCACGAACTGAGCGACTTATATTTGTCTTATAATGACCCCCAAGCAGCGCGCAAGGTTTTGATGGCAGCCCTAAACCAGCCAATAAGTGCTTCTGACCGCCAACAAACCAATTCTAAACTAACCGCAATAAACTAAGATGATTCCCAATTTCCAACAACAATCACAGGTACTCGAGCTAATTGGCCAGAATCTCGATGAAATCACATCAAACAATATTGCGCAGGCCGCGATAGTTTTAGTTGCCACCACAGTACTTGCTAAATTAATAAACTGGACATGTGGCGCTGTCTTGAAAAGGCTAGCCAAGAAAACGTCTACTGATGTCGACGATCGTTTGATTCACGAATTTGAGCGGCCGGTTACCGCCACCTTATATTTGATAGGGTTGTTTTTAACGGCAAAAATAATTCTCACTACCGAGTTTTTACCAGCCAGCGTAGCGCCATGGCTCATGACCATCTCTGTTTATTATTGGGCGATATTTGCATTCCGGGCAATAAACATATTGTTGATGGTGGCTACTAAACACCCAAAAAGATTTAACGCCTTTCAATCAGAAACATTTCCGCTATTTGACAACATCGGCAAGTTGTTGATTATTGGCGGATTAATATTCGCACTAATTCAAATCTGGAACGTCGACGCAACTGGATGGCTAGCGTCAGCCGGTATATTAGGTGTAGCAGTTGGCTTTGCTTCAAAAGACACCTTGTCTAACTTGTTTGCCGGAGTTTTCATTTTGGCAGATCGGCCTTACCGCGTTGGTGATTATGTTCAACTCGATTCAGGGGAACGCGGCGAAGTTTCTTTTATTGGATTGCGATCGACGCGCATTATTACGCGCGACGATATCGAAGTTACAGTCCCCAATTCTGTGATTGGCGGCGGCAAGATAGTCAACGAAACTGGTGGCGCGACTCGCAAGATGAGGGTGCGCATTCCGGTAGGGGTGGCTTATGGTAGCGACATACAATTCGTTGAAAAACTGCTGCTAGAGGTGGCTAACAATGAAAAACGTGGGCACGTATGTAAGTTGCCATCCGCGCGGGTCAGATTTCGAGGATTTGGAGCCTCTAGCCTTGATTTTGAGCTATTATGCTGGATTACAAGTCCTGAGTATCGTGGATTGGTCAAACACGAGCTATTTACTGAGATTTATCGAGTGTTTGGCGAAAATGACATCGAAATCCCATTTTCCCAGCAAGATTTATACATAAAAGATTGGCCTAAAAGCATCGAAAACGTGTAGTAGAGCATAAAAGTGCCAATTACTGCGTAAAAAATGTAAAATAGGGTCAAGAAGGGTCGATTTCATAATTCATGGAAAAAAGACTCTTCTTAACTGCTGTAGCAATCGCCGTAATTGGCGGTATTGCTGATACTCTAAGTCCTGACCTTTCAAATATCGCTGCTCTGCTTGTAACAGGCGCCGGTGCTTGGATTGGTTGGAATTGTGCTGGTGGCGATTCTTCTAAGGATTACGCTATGGGCGCTGCATTTTTGGTATTTCTAAATGCACCTGGTTGGGGCAACGCCTCTGCCAAGCTAGGCGAAATCCCGTATGGCCTTGGAGGCTATGCTTCTGGCATCTTCAGCTCACTTGCAGGTTTGATCGTTGTGATCGCTGCTGTTGGTTTGCTCAAGAACCTAATGGACCGCGCTCAGCGTGCCACAGGCTAGATAGAGATAAGGCGCACTAGTTAATGCGCCTTACATGAAAAGACGCACGCGCTTCACTGGCGGGTGCGTCTTTTGCATTATTACTCCAGTGAGCTGTAATCTCGTTTTCGTTGTGAAAAACCATTTCGAGTCCGTTGATATGAAGCTCGTCTATTTCTTTCATATTGCCAAGGCTTATGAACGTAAAAACAATATTTTCGTTAACGCTTGGCTCGGCAATTAAAAACGGCTGATTGCCCATGCTGCAATAGTGGGTCATTGCGAGGCGCCCATCTTGCATGTGGTACATCGAAACCATTTCGTATTCTTCTCCGGGAAATAGGCGTTCAATGATGGAATGGCCGCCAGAACTGACTTCGTAGGTAATCATCGGAGAAGCGAAGTCGCCCTCGATCGCTTCCCATTCTCCGGCAAGCGTTTTCATTTTTTCAAATTGCAGTTCACCAACATTTGTTACGTTTACGTCAACCACCAATTCTTCTTCTGGTGTTGGATTAGTCGATAGAACTTCGACACTGTGATTATTTGAAACCTTAATAGCCCAACCGTCGGTAGTCATCATCGCGGATTTGTTTTCTTCAACTAAAAGCGACGGTGCAATCAACATGTTTTCGCCAGCACTAACTTTAACAGTAATGTAATCGGCCGCAGGTGGAAGAGTGTTTGGCAGCTGACAAGCCCCAAGCATGGAAAGTAGTAGGAATTTTCTCACAGAGAAATCTTAGCAGAGTAGCTTTGATTTGGGTCGCCACTAATTAACATTGATTGACAGAGATCTTCTAAGCAGGCACGAGGCGAGGCGATGGTTTGCTCTTGGTTATTATTAATCAAAACATCTCGGCTAAGGTCAATTATTTTTTCATCTAGCCACACAGTCAAGTTTTCGACATTGCTGCTAGTGATAGAAATTTGCTGGCCATCTATTGCAGCATCAACAAACATTCCTTTGGACGGCTGGCTGATGCTCAACCAACTAAATTCAGGCGTTGCGTCATCACTCAACTGCCAAGTAAGATGCGTGGGGTGTGCGTTTCGTGTAAAGTTAAGTTGACGCGTAAGCAAATCGCGATCAGGTAAACCGCCGTGGCCGTTGTTTAAAATAAAACTAAACTCAACAGGGTAGCTTCCTTCTTCGTCGCGTAATGCGCTAACCTCATTGAAGAATTCGCGGCAAAGGGATGCGCGACCGTAAGCGGTGTCGAGTTCGCCAATCATGTAACTAAAACGGGTGTTGCGTAAATTCGCAGCAGTTGTAACTCCTGGGGTTTGCGCGGCTGCCGAAGCATGCACTGAGGCAAAGCGGTGCGGAATGCGTGTGCCAATTGCAAATGCGCCATAGCCACCGTGCGAGTATCCAATCAGATGCACGCGATTTTGATCAATATCGCCTAAAGTGGCGAATTGCTTAATCAATTGGGTGATTAGAGGCCAAACGTATGAATCGTAAAAGCCATTCCAGATATTGTTTGGCGCGCGCAATGCTAAGTATTTATACCCAGTTATCTCAGGATGGTCTTTGTAATAAATTTGCATGTGCTCCCACTGCGAATCATTAAACTCTTGCGGCACACCACCGCCACCATGCATTGCAATCACCAAGGGCCATCCATTTTCTGGACGCTCGCCGACTTCTTTAACTGTGTATGGCGAAGTGTAATCGCCGGCACTGACTTTATTACTATTGTAGTCATCGCGCAAATACTTGACATCATTACGCTCGGTGTATGCGCGCCACACTTGACTGCGCGCGCGCGAAATATCAGCGGCGACTAAGGCATCGAGGTTCATATCAAAAGTAAACTCGTGGCGCTCGCTTGCAGGTAAATTGAAATAATTTAATGCCACAGCGTGAAGCGCATCGTAAGGATTCGAGTTGCCGCCTTCACCGATGTAGCGCGAAGTTACGTCATCGGCGAAAACAAAGTCTTGCTGTGGCAACCATGACAATGGAAATAAATCAACGGTGCGTTTGAAGCTTGCCGCCCAAACCGCATTTTCTCCGCCCGGAAGTGCACCGGCAACGCGTTGTTTAAACCACGCATGATTTAAGCCTTGCGCATCAGGCTCGGCTGCACCTAAAAAATGCCAGCCGTCGTCCCAAATTTCGACCCATGTATGGTTACCTTCGCCGTCTGGCCACTTGCCAATTCCGGCAACCCGCGCCGGCACGCCAACTGCTCGACATGCGTCAGCTAACAATATCGACAATCCGGTGCATGACGCCAAGCCAGTATCAATAGTTTCGGACGGCGCCTGGTCGGCGCGGTTACGCTTGGTTGAGTAAATTACGTTTAACTCTTTGAAAAGTTTTTCGTTTAAGGCCAACGCCGCCTCACTTGAAGTTGTGCATCCTTCTACCATTGGTGCTGCGATGTCGCGCAACGAAGCTCGCCACTCTTCGCGTTCTTCGTTAAGTTGCGCATAAGGCAAGATGTAATTCAAAAACATTTCATGGCTAACGTCGTTACGCCACGGCGCTTTGTTGAAAGCCGCGAAAGCTAGTTGGGCATTAGTGCTTAAGAATTTATCAGACAAGTTGTCGCGGTCAGTAGCAGGCATGTGTTCGCGCAAAAAATCAACTGCAAAATGTTCGCCTAACTCTTGGGAGATCGCAGATTGCCACAAGCTGTACCCGAGCTCGGACAAGTGCAGCAAATCAGGCATGATATTGGTGTTAAGTAACTCGTTGTCGGACAAAAAGAAATCTTTGATGTCGAGCACGCGCACTGATTTGCGTTTGTCTAATTCGGCAATCATTAAATTAACTTGGTCATTCTTCATGCGCAAACCATCGTCGGCAGTCGCGCCACGCGGAAACACATTCAATAACAAAACCTTCATCGCAGGGCGCTGAGCATTCAGTTCATCGACAATCGCTGTTATCCCGGCCGCGGTGTTCACAGGTTTAGAGCCAGCGGCGTTATTAGTGCCAATCATTACCACCGCAAGCGATGGGTGAATCGGGTCGAGATTTCCGTTTTGCAATCGCCACAACACATGCTCGGTTTTGTCGCCACTAATGCCCAGATTGACGGTGTTGTATCTAGAAAAATTACCGCGCCATACATCGGCGCCATTGCCCTCCCATCCCTGGGTAATCGAGTCGCCAATAAAGACTAACTGACAATCATCGCCCGCAGCTGCAGCACGTGCATTAATTAACTCATGCCGCGCTTGCCACCAATCGTCTTGTCGAGGCGCGGGAGTAGTTTCGGTAATGCCCTGAAACAGGGAGGGCAAACAAAGGGCAGCTACACTTAAAATCATCTGCGCATAATACGCGCTTGATGAAGTATATAAGTGAAAATCCATAAAAACGAGATCGAATTGTGAGCATATCGAAACACATCAATCAACAACTCGTCGGTTGAAACTTGCAGCAAATAAGCACTGAACACCATCGGCAAAAATAACGCGCACATGAGGTACCCCGTCAGTCGTCCGCGGCCGTGATATTTGCTGCGAATTTTTAGAAGGACGTGATCTTTAAGCACTAAGGCCACCGCAAAAATTAGTAACGGCGCTAAAACAATATGCCAATTACGGACGGCATCTTGCCATGGGTGATTCAATATCGAAAACTCATCAGTGCTGGTGGTTAGGTAAAGCATCCAGAAATAGGCCACGCCGCTAATGCCGATTACTGCATTAGCGGCGTGGTTTAGGTTGCGTTCACTTTTCAGCATGAGCAGTTAATATCTCGCGTACACTTTTTACTGTAGCACGCGAAGTTAGTGTTGCGCCACTCACTCCGTCGATACCACGCTTTAATCGTAGATCGTCGTCGAGTTTTTTACCGATGAATTGTTGGTAAAAAACTGGAGGAGCTTTGTAACGAATGGGTTCGTTAAACTTGCACACTAACAAATCGACAATCGTGCCGTCGTCGGCGATGTGCAGCATTATGGTTTGCCCTTTACTGCGCACGCGCTGAGTATTGAAGCACGCACTACTATGGTCTTTGCTGTCGAGTGACTTGTAAAAAGTATGATCCGAAATTTGTTCTACCGTTATTTCGGATTCTCCCCACACTTCTTGCAACGCCTCTTGTTTGGTGAAGAAAGTTTTTCCTTCAGCGACAAACAGGGCCGCGCAGACCATAGCAGTTACGATTTTCATTTTGTTTTAGAATGACCAGCCAATTGTGAATTCGATGTTGTCAGAATCTTGAGCGCCAGTTGCACTGGTTATATTCTGTAGATCGAATTTGTAGATAACATTCATGTTAGGTTGAAAAGCGACGCCGAAAACATTTACGTCAACTTCTTCACCGAGGTCATATTGTTCAATGCGCACAAACGGAGTTAACGATAAATCGTCGTCGTTAGTTAACAAGTCGTAACCTGCTTCGACATACCAACCATCAATGTCGTCAGTGGTCGAAACGGTTGGAAGTTGATCGGCATTTTCAACAGAGGCATCCGCGAACAATCCTCGTACACGAAGTGGGCCGTTGTCATATTGCACATGTGCTTCGACTACTTGTACATGATGGTCAATCCCACTTGGTGTAGAGTTGTTGGTTCCGCCGGTATAAATGGCTGAACCAATTTGTAAACCAGAAGTTAACTGGTAATCAAGACGAGCGCTGAAGCCCATTTTTTCTGCAGCAGCACCTTCGCCACCTTGACGGCCACCGCGTAGCCCAGAACCCTGAATGTTGAAACCATCATCGGTGCCGTTAACAAAGTAAGCTTGCCACGAAAGATTATTGTGGCTACCGAAAACGCCAGCACCGTTTTCGTGCCAGGTGGACGGAATCACAACTCGCTCAACGAGAGGGCGCTTGGCGCTGAAGAATGTTGTCGGCTCGTGGGTCTGATTCATGAAGCCCATTGGCAACAAGATATGACCGGCGCGCACGTTAACAGCATCAGAGTAATTGGCATCAATCTGCGCAAACTCAACGTGGATTTCGTCGCCATGCTCAAATTCGATTTCGGAGTTGAAGCTGTAGGTTTCGTCGAATTCGTAGCCGGTGTAGAGCACAACGCGATGCACATCGAAGCTGTTTGTGGCATTTTCGACATTGCGGTAGGAGACCTCGCCGTATCCTCCGAAGGAGATTTGGGCGGCGGCCGAGAGTGTAATGGTAATGAGACTCAGTATCATTATGGGGATTATAGAGACTGTTGAACCGAGCGCAAGGGGTAGTATGATATTTTTTAAAGTACTGTGTGTCAGTAGTAGTTTGGCGGCGTCTTCCACCTGGAAGGTGCTATTAATGACAGGCTCACACGATAAAATTACATTCATGAACTTCACTCGCAACCAGGTGATGACGGTGCTGTCCGATGTTTTCGGCCACGCCGAGTTTCGCCCTGGACAAACCGAAGTTATCCGCTCGATCTTGGCCGGAGGTCCTACAGTAGCTGTTCTGCCCACAGGTGCCGGAAAATCGCTGTGTTACCAGCTACCAGGCTTGTTGTTTGGCGGTACTACCTTAGTGGTTTCGCCTCTGATTGCCCTGATGCGCGATCAGGTGCAGGCTTTACGCAAAGCAGGTGTTCGGGCGGCGTCCTTTGATAGTGCGCAAAGCCTCGAAGAACGCCGCGCGGCCGAAGACGAATTCGTGGCGGGCAAGTTGCATTTTTTGTATGTTTCTCCCGAGCGACTGAATAACCAGTATTTTTTAGAGATGTTGGCGCGTGCCTCAACCACCATTTCATTGGTAGCAATCGACGAGGCGCATTGTGTTGCTCGCTGGGGGCACGATTTTCGACCCGACTATATGAATATCGACAAGTTCTTAGAATGGTTGCAGCCTCAACATGTCGCAGCATTTACTGCCACAGCTACCCCAGAGTTGCGCGACGAATTAGGCACAGCCTTGGGTTTCGAAAATCCCGACGTATTTGTGCGTGGTTTTTTGCGCGACAACATCACTATCGAAACGCGCAAGATGAATTCCGACGATGCGCGCAATGCCGATGCGGTGCAATTAGTGAAAAACCGTAATGGCGATGCGCCGGCTTTAATTTACGCAGGCACCCGCCGCGCCTGCGAAGAATTAGTAGACAGTCTGGCACGTCAAGGTTTACGAGCAGCGTTTTATCACGGTGGTTGCGACGGTGATTCTCGCGCAATCGTGCAAGACCAGTTTATTAACAACGAGCTCGACGCATTAGTTGCCACCAACGCATTCGGCATGGGTATCGACAAGCCAGATATTCGTTTGTTAATTCACTTACATCTACCGCGCAGCTTCGAAGACTACTACCAAGAATTCGGACGCGCCGGACGTGACGGTAAACCATCTTTAGCAGTAATGTTGTGGCGTGGTAAAGATTACCGCACACATGATTTTTTAATTAAACAAAGCGACGATGGTGCGTCACCAGATCCGCGGCATGTCGATGCGTCGATGCGCCGCCTAAGTCGAGTTTACGATTGGGCGCAATCGGCAGTTTGTTCATGGCGACGCGTATTAGATTACTTCGGCGACCCTGATGTAACTGAAATCGCCAATGGTTGCGGTCAATGTTGTCGGTGTGCGCGAAGTTTAAGCAACCCGCCTCAAGCGATAAGTGGTAAAAACTTCGAAGTTGCGCATACTATTTTAAAGAGTGTCGCCTTGTCTAACATAAAATATGGCCGCAAAAAAAATGCAGCAATTTTATGTGGCAGTCAAGCGGCAACAATCCCACAACACGCAGTGGGGCATGGTGCTCTTAAGGGCAACACTCTTGCAGCGGTTGAAGAAGTTATTCAGTCCTTACTTGATGCTACTTACCTAGCCGTTACTGGATCAGAATACCCAGTGCTCGATATTACGCCCAAGGCAAAGTCTGTTTTAGATGACGACGGCGAAATATTAATTAGTTTAGATAGTGTGGTGCCGACAATTGCAGGTAATGTCAATTCAGATTTAGCCGCCGTGATAAAAGAGTGGCGCACTATCAAAGCAAAAGAAATGGGCGTGCCAGCTTACCGCATATTCAGCAACAAAGTGCTCGAGCAGATTGCATCCCGCGCGCCTGAAAACGAAAGCGAATTGCTCAAGGTGCCAGGTATTGGTCCGGCGAAGGCAGAAGAGTTTGGCTACGAATTACTCGAGGCCATGAAAGCTGTTATATTGTAAGCCAATGCGATTGTTAGTTGTTTACCGCGGCATGCCCTGGCCGATTAGCGAGGGTTACCATTTGCGCATCCTGCACATTTTCCGTAGGTTGTCGCTGCGTCACGACATTCATTTGCTGGCGTTAAATCACAACGACGAGCAACGCGCGCAATTACCATTCATCGAAGACGACGGTTTGTTTAAGTCAATCACCATGCGCGATGTGCCCTCGCGTTCAGTAATTGGCCGATTGCGTACCAACCTCGGCTTGTCACCGGTCAGCGATTTTCATGCCGAATACCCAGGCTTCGCCGCCAAGTTGGCAACCGAGGTAAAAGAAATGGTGTCTGCCTTAGATATCGACGCCGCCTATGTATTTGACCCATGGGCTGACTTGTGGTTTAGTAAAGCAGCGCAGCATGTGCCAACATTGCTAGACGTTTGCGATTGCCGCAGTTTGTTTTATGAGCGCCGGCTCGACCGCGCTGACTTAAGTTTCGGCGAGCGCCTGCGAACTAAACAATTATTAAAACGATTCAGGCAATACGAAACTGACGCTTTAAATAATTATCCGATGTCAACAGTAGTGTCGCCTTTAGACAAAGCAGCATTGCAGAAATTAGTACCTGATTGCCGGGTTGAGTTAATCCCGAACGGCGTTGACTTAGAAATGTTTAAACCACTGTCCGATATCGAAGAAATACCAGGTAATTTAATCATTTTCGGCAACATGGATTTCCTCCCCAACTACGACGCCGCGATTCATTTTGCCGAAGACATTTTGCCGTTAGTGCGCGAGTCGCATCCCGAGGTTACGTTTACAGTAGTTGGCACCAATCCGTTACCCCAAGTGAGTGCACTCGAGAAAATCGAAGGTGTAGAAGTGACCGGTCGCGTAGAAGATTTAAAGCCATATATCCAACGTGCAACAATGTTGGTGGCGCCAATGCGTTTTGGTGCAGGCATAAAAAACAAAGTACTCGAGTCTATGGCCGTAGAAAAACCAGTCGTCACCAATTCAACAGGGGTCGAAGCGATGCATCCGCTGGTAAGTGAGTTGTTGTGCTTAGCCGACAATGAGGTGGCATTTGCAAAACAGGTTTGTGATTTACTTGACGATCAGCAACGACGCATTGACTTAGGTAAGCGCGGGCGACAAGTGATGGCCGACATCCACTCATGGGAAACGGCTGCCGAAAAGTATGAGGCTTTATTTGCTGAGTTAGCGCGCTCCTGAACTAGGTTGGTTTAATAATTTGTCGCCTAGATCATTACGCATTTTATTCGCGAGCTTTAACAAATTAGCCAATACATCAGGATTGTCGTCTACTACATTTTTAGACTCGCTAATGTCATTTTCTAAATCATAAAGTTCGACGCTTGTGCGCATTGAGTAATTATATTTAGTTGGTGTGCCATCATTGCCAGGGGCGCGTCCTTCGAGTGAACGGTAATTGTGAGGGAAATGCAATTTCCATTTGCCAGCGCGCATCGCCTGCAATTCATTGGTGCGGTAGTAAAAGAAATAAGCATCATGCGGCGACAGCGCCATTTCGTCGCCACTTAGCAACGGCCAAATATTTTTACCGTCAATTTTGTGCTCGGGCAATTCGGCGCCAATTAAATGTGCAATGGTCGGAAATACATCTATTGTCATTGCGGGCTCATTACAAATACTGCCAGACTTAATCTGGTCGGGGTAACGCGCGATGAATGGCACGCGAATGCCACCTTCAAAAGTCGTGCCCTTGCCCTCCCGCAAATTCGCCACCGCGCCAGCATGATTGCCGTAAGACAACCACGGGCCGTTGTCCGAAGTGAAGATAAGTAAAGTATTATCGGCAATACCTAAATCATCTAAGGTGTTCATGATTTCACCGACCGACCAATCGATCTCTTGGATGACATCCCCGTATAAACCTTGCTTGCTGCTGCCTTTGAATTTATCCGAAACATGTAACGGTACATGCGGCATCGGGTGCGCGAGGTAAACGAAAAAAGGATTGCCCTCGGCGTGCGACTTGCGCATAAATTTGGTTGTAAGGTTGGTGAAGTCAGTAGTGAACTGAGTTTGGTCAGGCATGTGGCGCACGATTTCTTCATCAATCATATATGGCAACGGCGGATAAGCCTTCGGCGACTCTGGATGCTTGGGCCACATATCATTTGAATAGGGGATGCCTTCAAACGTGTCAAACCCTTGGCGAGTCGGCAAAAATTGTTCGCGGTTGCCGAGATGCCACTTGCCGTAATTCGCAGTGGCGTATCCCTGCGTTTTACACAATTCGGCTATCGTTACTTCGCTTGGTTTTAAGCCATTTTTTGAATTGGGGTTTAATGCCCCATGAATTCCGAGACGATTTGCATAACATCCTGTAAGTAGAGATGCGCGTGAGGCTGAACACACGGGTTGGGACACGTAAAAATCTGTAAAGCGGATGCCTTCGCCAGCTAATTTGTCTAAATTAGGGGTTTCGAAATCCTCTGCACCATAAACACCGACATCTTGCCATCCTTGGTCGTCAGTGTAAACGATTACGATGTTGGGTCGCTCATTAGAATTGAGCGGTGGTTGGGTAGAGCACGAGCTTAGCGCAAGAATAATTAGAGCGAGGCAATGTTTAGGCATGCAAGCATGTTAACAAGATTGCGCGCGCACCGTACAATATGCCACCTAAGTGATGGGCCCATAGCTTAATTGGTTAAAGCTGCGAACTCATAATTCGTCGAGTCCAGGTTCAAGTCCTGGTGGGCCCACCATTTTTTATTCTTTGCCGCAGCTTGCACAATATGGCAGTAAGCGATGACGAGTAGTATTGCAACTACCGCATTGACCGAACAATTCAGTGCCACATCCAGGGCAGGTGTAATCGTCAGAGTCGTTGTTACGGCGAATCGGGAACGCACAGCAAGCGCAAATCGACTTGGCGTATGACTCGCGGCGCAGTTTGAGTAAATCTAAATCTTGCGGCGACGAAGCGCGGCGGAGTAAGTGCACTAATGCGGCTAACACAATTGCGATGCCCACAGCAATTGCTATGTACTTAAACACAATCTCGGGAAAGTGGTCGTTGGCAATTACGCCGAGGTGCCAAAATGCGGCTATTAATATGGCAGTGTAAATCGGCTTTAATGCTGAATCGCGACGGCGCGAGCGAGTCAGCGCCGCAATCAAAAATACCGGAATGATGAATGACAGTTTATAAACGGCTACCCAGAAACGGTGGGATTCCCAGACATCAGACCACGCAGCGCGATACTTTTCATTTTGTGGGGCGAACTCAGCTTCAATTTTTTCGAGCTTGATTAAGAATTCGTTTTTGCGTGTCTCTTGTTCGATTAATAAGTTGCTGAACTTAAATAAACTTTCGTTTGTAGCAGTGCCACTTGCGTTTTGTACGTTTTTTAAACTTTCGCTGGTGCCTTTGATTTGCGCAGCAAGATTTTTAATTTGCTGTTTTACATGTGTGCGATCATCGGACAAATCTTGATCAACGTACTGCGCATACAGTTTGTTGCTATTAGGTTCGTTGACTTCATTTAAGTCGTCAATTACAAAGGCAAGCAGCCAAGCGACCAAGAAGAACAAGATCGCCGACAAAATGTGGATCACCCAAGAAGAGTTGCGCGGAGTAGCATCAAGCATGCCACAATCTTAACCTAATCACCTAATCACCTAATCGTTAACCAAGCGTTTTTCGGCCCATTTACCTGAACGCCAGCGCTGAACAAAGAAAGCAGAGCCGACAAATATCTCGACATTCCAGGCCATCCACACGTCGGCGACGTCGCCGTTGAAAACGAATACAACGACGTAGGCTACAGGCATCGACAATAACCATGTGCACAGAATGCCTGCCCACATCACCCACACGTGGTCGCCAGCTGCGCGCAGTGCAAAACGAAATGCGATTTGCAGTGCATCACCGAGTTGCCAAATTGCAGCAGCGATTAATACACCGCTACTTAAACGCATGGCAGCAGCATATTCAATCGGGTCGTCGTTGTGAATAAACATATCGCTAAGCTGCTCGCGGAAAATCACAAAACACGCGCCGACCAACAACATGTACGGCGTCATGATTTCTAAAGTCGAGCGCAGTGTTTTACGCACCGCCGCATAATTTTTTTCACCAACGTACTGCCCAATCAAAACCGATCCGCCATCAGCGATTGCCGCGCCACCCAACATTGAAATATGAATCAACTGAATACCCACCTGGTGGACGGCCACTGCTACCGCGCCAGTCTTACCAATAAACCAAGTGATGGTGACGAATGAAACAGCTTCGAGTGAGTATTGCACCGCGCCAGTAAAGCCGACGCTCATCACTTCTTTTAGGCGCGCAATTTTTAACTTGAGGTGGCCGAGGGTGAGTTTGTGCTTTGGTTTGACAATAATGAATATCAAAATCAGCGCGCATAAATCAGCGATGCCGGTGCCGAGGGCGGCGCCGGTTGAACCCATCGGCTCGAAGCCTAGATGTCCGAATATTAAAACCCAGTTAAAGAAAATGTTTAAGGGGTGCACGAAAATATCCACCATCATCGGCATGCGCGTTTCGCCAACGGATCGTAAATATTCGGCGACGGCTAATGTAAGAAAGGTCGGCAATAACCACTGCATCCGCGTTAGAAAGTAATCATCTGATACCTGAGTGCTTTCTGCGGATAAGTCAGTTGACGCGGCGTAAATATGAAATAAATCAGTTAGCTGTTCTGAAAAAACTAATACCGCAAGCCCGCAAAATAACGCAAGGGCGAATGCATGCACTCCGAATGAAAACGCTTTCTCTGGTTGGCCAGCGCCTAAGTACTGACTGATCAGTGGCCGCTGCCCGCGCAAGATGCCCCATGGAAATGTCATCGCCAGCCAAGTAGCGACAGACGCTAAACCGACAGCGCCTAAGACATCGGTGCCTAGCTGGCCCACCATCAATGTGTCAACGAAACCCTTGACCGTAAACGACATCATGGAGATGGCGATTGGCCAGGCGAGGCGCAGGACTTCTTTGCGGCTACCGAGTCGTTGAGAATGGTTCATTAAAGGGTGAGGGGGGAATGGGGCAACATTAGAATACTTGCGATGGCAGATGCCACCCTCCTTGTTGACACATCTTTTCTTGGCGACGTTTTATGCGCCGAGCCCGCAGCGCGCGTGGCAGCAGAAAAGTTTGGCGGCGATGTCGATTTTTTGACTTCGCCTGGTGGTGGGCAAATGTTGCGCAATCACCCGCAAATACGCGAGGTGATGGTTTACGATAAACGCAAAGACGATAAAGGTTTGTTCGGCATGCTGCGGATGGCAAAGCGTTTGCGCCATAAAAATTACACGCGAGTAATATGCTCGCACCGCTCATGGCGCACGGCTTTACTTTTAAAGCTGGCAAAAATCCCAACGCGCATCGCATTCGACAATGCCGCGGCTAAATGGATGTACACCGAGCTGATTGAGTATCGCAAAGACTTACATGAAATCGAACGCAACTTACAGCTGTTAGGTGGCGGCGAATGGATGCGTCCGCAGCTGCACCCTAGCGAAGATGAAATTACAAAAGCCGCGCAACTTATTGGTGGCTTAGATAAATTCATCGCGATTGCGCCGGGCTCGATTTGGGCGACTAAGCGTTGGCCCGAGCAATATTTCGCGGGTGTTGCGGCGACAGCTTTGCGTCACGGGTTGGCGGTGTTGTTGCTGGGCGGACCAGATGACCGGATGTTGAATAACCGCATCTACACTTCTGCGAAAGCTCAGGGGTTTAATTCAAAGGCGCCGATATTAGATTTGTCGGGTAAAACAAATTTGCGCGAATCCTATGCGGTAATAAAACAAGCCGCGGTGGTGGTGTCTAACGATTCTGCACCAATGCATATGGCGGTGGCGGCCGACGTCCCGGTGGTGGCTGTGTTTTGCAGCACCGTACCAGCATTCGGATTTGCTCCGCGTGGTGAAAATGACGTGGTGCTTGAAATTGAAGAAAATCTAGATTGCCGGCCTTGCGGAATGCACGGTCACCCGCGTTGCCCCGAGGGTCATTTTCACTGCGGCACATTAGTCACGGTAGAAAGCGTTATGGACGAAGTCTGGAAACGCCTACCCGATTTTGAACATCAACAAACCATTCAAGTATGAGCAATAGACCTTCCTGGGACGAATATTTCATCGGCTTAATGCACGAGGTGTCGAAGCGCGCAACTTGCGATCGCGGACGCAGCGGATGCATCATTGTACAAGGACGTCAGATTGTAACTTCGGGTTACGTTGGCTCGCCTCCGGGGCTGCCGCACTGCGACGAGGTGGGGCACTTAATGAAAACCGTGACCGATGGCGAGGGTAATACCAGCGATCACTGCTTGCGCACTATTCACGCTGAGCAGAACGCAATTGCCCAGGCCGCGCGCCACGGCATCTCGTTAAACGGCGCCACGCTTTACTGCCGCATGGAACCATGTCGGCGTTGCGCGATGTTGATTATGGCGGTGGGCATCAAGCGCGTGGTGTGCGAAAAGCGTTATCACTCCGGCCAAGAAACGCGAGACATGTTTGCGCAAGGAAAAATCGAGCTGGTGGTCATTGAAGACGCCGTCCAAAGCTATTGATTGTTGGTGAACTATAATATCAGATAAAAAGGTCTAGTATTATTGACGCGTGTTGTTTATCTTTATCCTTCACTCCTAAAGAAGGTAAATGACAATAAAAGAATCCACCAAAATCACCGCAGACGGCGTTGTTCCGCCTGTTCTAAGCGATAACGCTTGTAAAGTATTAAGCAATCGCTACTTAGCGAAAGACCCGGTAACGGGCGAAGTCACTGAAACTCCGCAGCAATTATTTATGCGTGTTGCGAGCGCGGTTGCAGCTCCCGAGAAAGAGGAAAGCGAGCAGCAATTTCTAGAATGGAGCGCGCGTTTTTATAACTTGATGGCAAGCGGCACCTTCATGCCGAATTCGCCTACTTTAATGAACGCTGGCCGCGAGATGGGCATGCTTTCGGCGTGTTTCGTGCTGCCAGTCGAAGATTCGATCAGCGATATTTTCGAGACATTAAAGAATGTGGCGTTAATTCAAAAAGCGGGTGGCGGAACCGGCTTTTCTTTTTCGCGGTTGCGACCCGAGGGCGACATCGTTGCGTCAAGCGGCGGACGCACTTCGGGGCCGATGGCATTCATAGATGCATTTTCTGCTGGCACCGAAGCCATCCAACAAGGTGCCTTCCGTCGCGGCGCCAACATGGGCGTGATGCGTTGTGATCACCCAGATGTGGTTGAATTTTTACGCGCCAAATCCGACTTAACGCGTTGGACCAATTACAACGTGTCGATTGCGGTTACCGACGAGTGGATGCAAAAGGTTGTAGATGCACCGGATGAACCCGTGTTAGTAATTAATCCGCGAGGTGAGCGCAAGGCGTGGCTGAAAAAATCAAATGGCCGTCGCGTTTCGGAAGGTGACTACGAGGCTTATGCCGCCGGCGAATTGAACGCCAGCGAAAGTTACTGGACTTACTCTGAAGTCATGCAAGAGATAGTGCAATACGCATGGCGCAACGGTGAGCCGGGCATGTTGTTTTTAGATGCGGCAAATGCCGATAACCAGGTGCCGCAACTCGGCGATTACGAAGCAACCAATCCATGCGGTGAGCAATGGTTATTGCCTTACGGTTCATGCAACTTGGGGTCGTTAAATTTGGCGACATTCCATAAAGCAGACGGCGTCCAAAGTGGCAACTGGGAAGACAGTTTCGATTGGGACGGCTTCGATACCGCGGTTAATGACTCGGTGCGTTTTTTAGATGACGTAATTTCAATTAACAATTATCCAATCGATGAAATTCGCGAGCGCGCGGATGAAACTCGACGCATTGGTTTAGGCGTAATGGGTTTTGCAGATTTGTTGTTTAAGTTGAATGTGCGTTATGGTTCTGAACAAAGTTTTAGTGTGGCGCGGTTGATTTCTGCGCGATTGCAAGACCAGGCAACGTTTGCTTCTGAATTGTTATGCAGCGAAGATGGTCGCGCGCCATTCACTGCATGGGAAGGTTCAAAGCCACAAGTTGAAGGCAAGGCGATGCGTCGCAATTCGCATTTAACAACTGTGGCACCGACTGGCACGATTTCGATTATTTCTGATTGTTCTGGTGGCATCGAGCCTTTGTTTAGTTTGGCTTTTCAACGTCAGGTAATGAAAGACGCTGATGGCAAAGCAGTAGTCATGCGTGAAGTGGACGACGCATTTCAAGACGCACTGCTCGATGCTGGTTACAGCACCGACATAGTCGATTCCATTGTTGAACACGCAATGGAGCGCGGCACCATTGCCGACTGTGATGTTGAAGAACATATCCGTGACGTGTTTGTTACTGCACATGATGTTAAGCCGCGCGAGCACGTAATGATGCAAGCGGCTTGGCAGTCATCGATTGATAATGCTGTTTCTAAAACGATTAACTTGCCGCACGACGCAATCGAAAGCGACGTGCGCGATGCTTATTTATTAGCATGGCGCGAGGGTTGTAAAGGCGTCACCGTCTACCGCGACGGTTGCCGTGAAATGCAGCCAATGGCCTTGAAAGAGCAGAAAGAAGCTGATGAAGCTCCTGCGACGACGGCGCAATTGCACACCATCACGCCAGTGCCGTTGCCAGAAATAATGCCAAGTATGCGCATCCGTCAGATAACTCCGTTCGGAAACATGCACGTTAAGATTTCGGTTGATGCCCAGCACGAACGCGAAATGGAAGTGTTTGCGCAACTAGGCAAAGGCGGTGATAACACTAACTCTGATCTCGAAGCGATTTGCCGCATGATGTCGTTGTTTATGCGAAGCGGTGGCGAAATAAGTTATGTGATTCGTCAACTTAAAGGCATTGGTTCATCGATGGCTATCCCGACTCGTGATGGTCGCGTGATGTCACTTGCAGATGGTTTAGCGACAGCGCTCGAGCGTTACATGGCAGCCAAGCAAGCGTTCGGTTTGCGCTCTTTATTGTTGGGCGAAATTGATCCTGAAGAACTGAACGCTGTGCTTACTGACAAACCAAAAACAGCGCGACCAGGTTCAGGAAGCGCGGGTGCTTACAAAGTTAAATGTCCAAGCTGCGATGGTTCGTTAGTCTTTGAAGAAGGCTGCTGTAAGTGCCATAGCTGTGGCTACTCGCAGTGCTAATTCATTAGATAATTCGTCACTAAAAGAAATGCGTAACACGCTGTTGCGCATTTCTTCTTTCACCTGGACGGCCGCCAATGTCGGCGACTCGCTATGTCCGTGCGCGTTACACGCGCTGCCGCTACCGATGTAAATATCATGCGTTTCGAGTTGATGCAAAAACGGTTCGGCGCGCATGTCTTTAATCGCGATTGTTAAAATCGCGCCGGATGTAAACTGCTCGTCGGCGGGACCGATTACTTCTATGTCGCACTCGTTTTCAATTGCAGTTATTAAACGCTGGCGCGTGTCATGTAAATAATTCGGAGCACTGATTAACTTATCATGTTTAGCTGAAAGCGCGGCCGCCATCGCCGCAATGCCCATGGTGTTTTCAGTGCCGCTGCGCAGGCCGTGTTCGTGACCACCGCCGGTAAAGTAGGGCGTTGGCTGTTTACAATTATTATGAAACAGCAAAGCCGCGCATCCGCGAATGCCACCGAATTTGTGCGCGGCAATTGCAACACTGTCGGCGCCGAGTTGATCTAGGTGCAAATTAAATTTACCCGCCGCCTGAATGGCGTCGATATGAAAATGCGCGCGCGGTGCAAGCTGGCGCGCGAGCTGCACTAATTCATGTATCGGTTGCAGGCAGCCGATTTCGTTGTTGACCCACTGAATGCTAATTAAACCGACATCTTCATTGAGCAACTCTTTAAAGGCCTCGATATCAATTCGTCCGTCGCTAGATACTGGCGCAATGTCGGTGGCTACTTCAAGAGCATCAACCGCCGCCCGCGAGGATGGGTGCTCAATTGCGCCTACAATCGCGCGTCCGCCTGGAAAAAAGCCGCGAATGCCTAGATGATTCGATTCGGTGCCGGTTGCTGTGAAAACCAGCTTGTAATTGCCCGCTCCGAGCAATTTGCAGATTTTGCGCCTAGATGACTCGATTAAGCGCGCGGCGTCGGCACCTGCTTGGTGTAACGAGCCGGGATTGGCAAAGCAATTATTGGCTGCGGCATCAAAAGCGGCCCTTGCCTCAGGGCAAGGCGGGGTGGTGGCGGCGTGGTCGAGATAGAGCTTGTCCATGTTCGTATGTTGTTACATTGTAGCGCGAGTATAAAATCTAAGACCATGATAAGTGCAATCACCATAGTCGCTCTCGCTTTGGCCGCAGTGCCGCAGCAACATCCTGAAGACGGCCGCGGGCAAGAACTGTTCGATGCCGATTGGCATGCCGAGCGACGCGCGGCTTTACTTGATCGTTTCGAAGATAAAACTCCAGGAATAATTATCCTGCGGGGTAAGGCATCAAATCCTGATTATCGTGAATTTCGTCAAGACAATAATTTTTGGTATTTTACTGGGGTGACAACGCCCAACGCGATTTTGCTTATGACTACCGATACGCAAGAGCAATTTTTATTCGTGCCGGCAGTAAGCTCTGGCGCTGAGCGCTGGCAGGGTGATTTGGTTGATCCCGAAGAGGCAAAAGCGATGACTGGCATTAAGAATTGCCTTGAGTTGGGTAACAACTCTTCAAACCTTGCCGTGATGATTAACGAACTGACTGCGCGTTACAAGGTTGCTTACATTCAACGTCAACCTGCAGAAAATTGGATGATGTCGCGTGATAATCTACAAAGTGCGGTGCGCGAAATGATGAGCAACCCTTATGACGGAGGCAGACATCGCGAGGCGCGCTTTGCCGATAACATTGAAGAGATGCACGGTTGCGATGTGAAAGATATCTCGGTCATCCTCGATGCGATGCGTGTGGTGAAAACACCTGCAGAGGTCGAGGCGATGCGCCGTGCATGTATTGCATCCGGCGCGGGTCACGAAGCAGTGATGTCTAGCGGCATGCCAGGAGATTACGAATGGCAACTCGCATCACGCATGATGTACGAATTTCAAATGGCCGGCGGCATGGGCCAAGGCGGATACGCGCCTATTGTCGCATCCGAAATTAATGCTTGCACATTGCACTACAACGAAAACGGTCGCATGTTAGGCAAAAACGAAGTCATCATGATTGACTATGGCGCAGAATATAACCATTACGTAGCCGATATTTCTCGCACTTGGCCGACAGGTAAAAAATTCACTAAACGCCAGCGCGAGGTTTATCAGGCGGTTTACGATGCGCAAGAAGCAGCATTCAAAATGTGCAAGCCGGGCAGCACTTTACGCGACGTTTCAAATGCCGCGCAAAAAGTAATTACAAAACGTGGCTTCGGCAATATGTGGCACGGCACTTCGCATTGGCTCGGAATGGCCACGCACGACGTTGGACGTTTTGGCGCCAAGCTCGAACCAGGCATGGCGTTTACTGTCGAGCCCGGTATCTACTTACCCGAAGAAGGTATCGGTGTGCGAATCGAAGACGTGGTGGTGATAACCGAAGATGGATATGAATTGATTTCATCTATGATTCCGCGTTCAGTGAAAGACATTGAAGCGTTGCGTGCAAAGGCGTTCTCTAATAAGTAAAAAAATGAAAACAATTTTTGCAGCTACTGCCGGAGCCGTTGTTGGGTCCGTAGCTTTTCTTTTAATATTGATTGTTGTTAAGGACTACGGGTTAATGGTGCGCGAGTTAGCGTTCGCATTATCGTGCAATGCTCTGTTTTGCGGATTATTTTGGTGGCCGTTATCAAAAATTAGATCAGCAGACAACTTGCGCTTCGATGCATTTGCCGGAGCAATGTTGGCATTAGCGGGATGGGTTGCAATTATCCTGTCTTTGGCAAAGCGCAAAAACATTTCGCAGGGCACTGGCAAATTAGTTTTGTTTGGTAAGCTAAGCTATTCGTTACCAGCTTTAGTTTTTTTGTTGTTGCCGCAAATGCGAGTTGTGCCACAAATGGTTGAGCGCCCATCGTTAAAACTATCCGCGTCCGAAGCGCAACCAGCGGCTGATGCGCCAAATGTTTTGTTGGTGGTTGTCGACACGTTGCGCGCTGATGCAGTGCTTGACCCTGAAGTGCCAACCCCAAACCTTGATTTGTTACGCGAAAACGGCACTTGGGCCGAACATGCTGTTGCGCCGTGTAACCAAACTCTGCCTTCGCATTTAGTGTTGTTAACCGGTTTCGACATTGAAAAAGTTGGCATGCGTGGCAATTTGTCACGTTGGCCGAGTCGTGAGATGCTCGCTGATAATAAATGTATGCCTATTGCAGAACGTTATCAGGCAGCTGGATATAACACTGCTGCCGTCTCTACAAACATGTTATTGAGTTCAATTGACGAGGCAGCAGGGCACCAAGCGTTTTCCGACGGTTTTGACACTTGGCATGGCATTAAGTACAGCACACCCTTTGTTGATTTTTTATCGGCTGTCGAAGGCTCAACCTTAATGGGTCAGATTTTGCCGACACGCCTAATTACATTTCCGCTAAACAGAATATTATTCCCGAACGATATCAAACATTTTTTGCCGCATTATAAAGAGGGTGAACGCACCACTGACTCAGCTATTGATTACTTAGATGATTTGCAGCAAGATCAACGCCCATACTTTATGTTGGCACAGTATTTTGATCCGCATTCGCCTTACATCGCGCCAAGTCCGATTCGCGGTAGCATTGCCAGCCCAGACCAGCGTCCAGCAAACTACAGCTCTGATCCTGAAGACGAATACTTTATGCGGATTAATTTGCGCAGCTACTGCGAAGAAGAAAGCCGTCCAGATGATTTTCTGCCGCTGTCAGATTATTTGCACTCTTTATACAAAGAAGAGGTGGTTTATTTTGATCAACAGCTGGGTCGCTTGCTTGAGCAAGTTAATAAAAGTTCGCGCGAGACAATTGTCGTTTTCGTTTCAGATCATGGCGAAGGCTTTGGCTTGCATAACAGTGTCGAGCATGGAGCCACCTTGTTTAACGAAGAGATTTTGGTGCCGTTTATTATTGCTGGACCGGGTGTAGCCAAGTCGCAGCAGTTAGATTACGCGCCAGAAATGATTGATGCGGTTTACACCATGCTCGAGTTGTCGAACATTACAACAGTTAATGTCGACGGCCAATCGGTGCTCGGAAATGATTACCAAGCCCGCCCAGCCGTTTCCTTCAAGATAGACCATGTTTCTGTTATCGATAAAGATTACAAGTTTTTCGCGCGCTTGGTTTACCCTAAAGATGACGAGCCTTACCAGTTGACGCCTTTGACTTTATACGATTTGTCTAGCGACTCCGACGAACGAAATAACATTATCGACGAATCCCCTGAAGTGGTTTCGTCAATGCGTCGAATTATTGCTGAGCGCATGGTTAACGATTTGTTTCCTCACATCACGGATCGAGAATTAAGCGACAAGCAGCTTAGTCAACTTGGCGCACTCGGATACACAGAATAATGAATTCAGACACTATTAAAGACCTTCTTGATTTCGTAGCTACTTTAGATTTAAGCGATGCTACATCAGCCAAACAAAAACTAGATGAAGCATTCCCGTTCGACAGCGAACAAGTGCAGCAGTGGGGTGCATTGATGCGCGCCAAAGTTGCCGATGGCAGCATGTGCGATAACGGCAAGCCGCCAATGCAGTATTCGCGTATATTCAAGAACAGTGATGCCACCAACAATTTGTCGTGCGATGCGGTGTTAATGAACGGTGCAGGTCCAAATCATATTCATCCGCAAGGTGAAGTCGATTTATGTTTTGCCGTGGATGGCGAGCCGCGCTTTGATGGCAACCAACCTGGATGGACAGTTTATGCCGCAGGTTCGCAGCATATTCCAACTGTAAAGGGTGGAACAATGTTGATTTTGTATTTGCTGCCGGACGGTGCTTTTGAATTCGTTAAATAATGAATAAAAACTTATACCTAGTCAAAGAACACACCGGCATTTTTAAGGCCGCTAATAATTACGATATTTACGACCCAGAAACTGGCGACATTGTGTTTGAGTGCCGAGAAGAGAACATGCATTGGATTACCAAGCTGTTGCGTTTTACCGACATTAAGCGCATGACACCATTTGATATAGTTATTCAAGACACTAATGGCAGGCAGTTAATACGCATTACGCGTGGCGCATCTGTATTCGTCTCTAAAGTTAAAGTTTTTGATGCCAACAACAACTTCATTGGCGGTTTCAATCAAAAGATCTTTTCAATCGGCGGACGCTTCAAAGTTCATGATTCGAAAATACACGACATTTGCGAGCTAAAAGGAAAATGGACCGGATGGGATTTTAGGTTTGTCGACAACCAAAGCCGCGAACTTGCACATGTAAGCAAAAAGTGGGCCGGACTAGGCAAAGAAATGTTCACCAGTGCCGACAACTACATGCTCGAAATATCAGACAAAATACCTGCCGATGACGTCCGCCGCCAATTGATAATGGGCGCCGTGATGTGTATCGATATGGTGCTTAAAGAGTAGTTAAGTTTAAGCGTCAAGTCTCGCTAGCAAACCGCCAAAGCGCTTGCTTTCTTCGTTATTGGCGACGGCCTGACGAAGAGCGTATGGACTAGTTATGAGCACCACTAAATCTTTGCCACGGGTAATCGCCGTGTAAAGTAAATTGCGGCGCAACATCGGAAAGTGACTATTTGTAAGCGCAATCACCACCGCGCGTGCTTCGGATCCTTGAGCGCGGTGTACCGTAACACAGTAAGCAGGAATCAAGTCTTTCAACTCGTCTGCCCCATAGTAATGAATGTACTCACCGATTTCGATAGTCACTTCGTTGTCGCTAATCGCGGTTACCTTGCCTGTGTCACCATTAAAAATTTCGCGTTCGTAATCATTGCGCGTAACCATAACTTTATCACCGACGCGTAAACCACGAGCCCACACCGGCCCATTACCATTTGGATTTAAGGCATGCGACAAACGATCATTTAAATCATTTACACCTAAAGCGCCACGGTACATCGGCGACAGCACCAGTAAATCTTCATCGACATCAATGCCGTACTTGTCAGGAATGCGTTCGGTAATTACTTTCTGCAAAACATCGGTCGCCTGCTCGCTATCATCGTTATAAGAGATGAAGAAATCTCCGTTGCCACTATCGCCGGTTACCGTCTCTGGAACCTCGCCATTAAGGATGGCGTGCGCCGCATCAACAATGCCACTGCCCTTGCCTTGACGATGAATGCGCGCTAACCGCGAGGTTTTGACACTTTGCGCCGCAACGAAATCACGTAACACCGCGCCGGCACCGACCGATGGCAACTGGTCTGCATCGCCAACTAATAAAACTTTTGCATTGTCAGGCACTGCGTCTAGTAACGACGCGCACAACTTCAAATCCATCATCGACACTTCGTCAATAACTAAGTAATCTACTTCGAGTGGGTCTTCATGGTTTTTAGAAAACTGGCCACTGATAGGCTCGAACTTCAACAAGCGATGAATAGTAGATGCCTCGTGACCGGTAGCTTCGGCAAGACGCTTAGCCGCGCGTCCGGTAGGTGATGCTAATAATATTTTCTGCACACCCACAGAATGTAAAACTTCTAACAGCAGACGCATGGTGGTGGTTTTACCAGTACCAGGACCACCAGTAATAATGCTAAACGATTCTTCGAGTGCCATATCGAGCGCCAAGCGTTGCGACTCGTCAGGCGGATATTCTGTTCGCGCAATGACATTTTCTACATCATCAAACGATGCGCTAATTTGCTTATCGCAATCTTGTAAACGTTTAATGTCGTTCGCGACAGCAACTTCGGCATTAAGCAATTCGGGCAAGTAAAAGCAGGGCACCTCATTGTCGTTTGCCGCGGCTTCTAATATCACTCGCCCGTTTTCAATTACAGATTTCACGCCCTCAATAATCGACTCTTCGGATAAACCCGCTGAATGCAGCGCTTCAATCACATCACTTTCAGGTAAACAACAATGGCCCTCACTTTTGCCCTCGTTAAGTAAGTGCACGCAAATGCCACCAGCGCGCACCGCCGAATCGCGGTCGATGCCAATTTGTAAAGCGATGCGGTCGGCAGTTTTGAAGCCAATGCCGCGCACCCAAATCACCAAAGCGTAAGGATCGGCGTTGATGCGGTTGATAGCCTCGGCGGAAAACATCTCGTACAACTTATTCGACTGGCTGGCGTTTAGACCAAACCCGCGCAACTCGGCCATCACGCGATGCCGATCACGTCCTTCTTTGAACAGTTCGGCGAGAGTAGCAGCCCGCTTTGGACCGATTCCGTCAACGGCTTGTAGAGTTTTTGTGCCACCTTCGAGCGCCTTCATTGTCTTTTCGCCGAAGTGGTCGACAATGCGCTTGGCCATATCGGGCCCCACGCCTTCAAATGCACCACTGGACAAGTAGGTTTGTAGCCCGTTTAAAGTCGTAGGGCTTGTTTTTTCACTCCAGCTAGCCTTGAATTGTTTGCCAAATTTGGCATGTTCAGTCCATTTGCCGTGCAATTTGAGGTATTCACCGCGTGCCACTGGTGCCAAATCGCCTGCAACAGTCACCGCTACATTATCTTCACGCAGGCTAACGACCGCAAACCCGCTATCTTCGCTTTGGAAGATGACGGATAGCACCTCGCCCTCGAGGCTATCGTGGGATTTTTCGTTTGTTGCGTTCACAGTGGGTAGACGGTTTTGGTTGTATAGGTTACACTACCTAACCCTATTTGCGGGAGACCCTGTAAATACAAAGAATACAATACCGATGATTAAGGTCCAAGTACGTCAAAACGAATCTCTTGAAGCAGCACTGCGCCGCTTCAAGCGCCAATGTAACCAGTCTGGGTTGTTTGCAGAAATGAAAGACCGCAAATTTCATATGAAAACAACAACCGAACGTCGCCTCGAAGGCAAAGAGCGCATCCAAACGATTCGCCGCGCCGAACGCGCACGCCGTCAAGACCGTTACTAAATCGATTTTTTATTAAATCGCAAAAGCTTTGGTGTGCATGTCGCACCAAGGCTTTTCTCATTTTAAATGACTCCAAAACTACCCGAACGCAAACGCCGACGCGGTCAACGCGACATGAGCGCGCCGATTCAAGAATGGCGTTTCGAAGTAGGTGCCGATAATCACGGCGGGCGGCTCGATAGTTTTTTGGCGGGGCGATTAGACTGGCGTTCGCGCAACGGCATAAAACAAATTATTAACGACGGCTTCGTCGAAGTGTTGCCATCCAAAGATCCGCAGCAAGCACAAATCGCAAAAATGAAAGTTGGGTTAAAGCTGCGCACGGGTCAAGAGGTCGTCGTGCGGCTAGATGTTCCGGGCGGAAATAATTTCGAAGAAGCGCCAATGGGTGAAGACCCAGGCATTATCGATGTGGTGTATGAAGATGAGCATATTGTGGCGGTGAATAAACCGCCTGACTTAAATGTGCATCCGACCCATGGGCATTTGCTAGATTCGGTGATTCATCGCATTCACATTCGCCACACCGCGTTGTTTGGTAAGACTACCGACATGCCGACATTGTGCCATCGTTTAGACCGCGAGACCACAGGCTTAGTGGTGTTGGCCAAAGACCAAATGTCACGCACCAAGTTAGGTTGTCAATTCGAAGCGCGAACGGTACGCAAAGCATATCAAGCGTTAGTAGTTGGTGAAGTAGCCGACGCATCAGGAGTCATCGACATGCCCATCGACCGCGATGTCCGCAGTGAAGTTAAATTACGCATGGGCGTTTTTGAGGACGGCATGCAGTCGCTCACTAAATGGGAAGTTGCACAACGCTTTGATGGCATGACTTTGTTAAAGCTATATCCGCGCACAGGACGTCAGCATCAACTGCGGGTGCACCTTGCTGCAATCGGGCATCCGATCGTCGGCGATAAGTTATATTTAGGCGGCAATGAAATGTTTTTAAGGCATTTAAATAAAGAGCTAACCGAGCAAGATAAAAAGTTTTTACAACTACCGCACCAAGCATTGCATTCTTGGAAGCTAGCGTTTGAGCATCCAGGTACAGGCGAAGAGTTCGAAGTTGAAGCACCGTTATGGCCGACTATTGCCGATCTGCTTTAAATAAATTTACATAAACATCTACGATGTCTTGCGCTTCTTCGATATCGCAGTATTTAGAATCGTAAGAAAACTCGAGTGCGGTTTGGCTTATTAATTTTACTTGAACCGAAACGCCGTCGTCGTCTAAGTAATGGTCGGCGCCGGTGTCGGTGGGTTGAATATCACCCGCGCGTTCGTCTTCAGCAACCTCGAATAAATAACCATGCAAGACGCGGATGTCGAGTCGTAAGTCGGTTTGCAGGGTGGCGAGGTGTTGCACAGGGAATTATTGTAATTGAATGGAAGTAAATAAAATATTTAGTCGTCCAAAAAAAACATGATAAGACACTCACTCATTTTGATTTTTGCTTTATGCGCATTTAGTTGTGCAGTGAAGCCAATGCAACTTACTGCAAGCGAGGCTGCGCACTATAAAGACGTGCAGATTACTCGGGGCGATGTTTGGGACCACGAGGTCGTGAAAAATTTCGGCATCGTGCGTGAAACCTTAAGACCAGGCATGAATGTAAATGATGCTCAAGCGCGAATGCAACTTGAAACATTGCGTCGCGGCGGCAATGCTATTTACAGCCTATACGCTGGTGAAAATTACATGCAGGGAGATGCGGTGCTAATTAAGCCCCGCAAATAATTTGATTAAGGGGAGCAGTTACAATGCCCCCACAATGGTACGTAACATACCAACTAAGCCACTGCAGCGCATCGCAATATCGGGTCCAGCCGGAAGCCTGGCCGCATCCTTCGAGCAGCCGCTCACGGACCAACCACGTGCTGCAGTTCTTTGCCTACACCCACATCCCATGCATGGCGGCACCCGGCAAAACAACGTCGTGCGGCACGGTGCACTCGGTGCGCTTCAGGCAAACTGCCTCGCCTTACGCATCGATTTCCGCGGCGTAGGCGATAGCGAAGGTGAATACGACGAAGGCGTCGGCGAAATTGAAGACGCGCAAGCCGCATATGACTGGCTGCAGCAAAACTACCCTAAGCTACCCATCTTCATCTGGGGGTTTTCATTCGGTTCACGCGTCGGTCTCGACTTGGCAATTCGCCTTAAAGACGAAATCCCCGGGTACATTGCTGTTGCCTGGCCGACTAACTTCTACGAATGGCCTACATCCACACAATGGCCCACGAAAACGGGGTTTATTGCCGGCACCGAAGATGAATACGTCGATTTCACAAAGATGAATCATGCCGAGCAACTCGGTGGTAAAATAACCATTGTCGAAGGCGCAGGTCACTTCTTCCCGAAGACGCTCGACCGCGTGCGCGACCTCACCGCCGATTACATAACCGAGTTTTTACATGACTAAAGCCGAACGAACACTTGCGATGCAAACCGTGTTGTTGCCGAAGGACACCAATCCAGCCGGAACGATTTTTGGCGGAGTGATTTTATCGCTCATCGACCAGGCCGGCGAAATACCATTGCGCGAAATCAATTCGCATCGCAGTTACGTTACGGTCGCCATGGATTCCATTAAGTTTATCTCGCCAGTTTACGTTGGTGATATTCTTACGCTCTACACATCCGATATCGTTGTTGGCAACACCTCGGTTAAAGTAACCGTCGATGCAGTGGTGCAACGCCGCGATCGTCACGGCGTCGAAATTCCAGTTACTACATCCGTAGTAACCTACGTCGCAATTGGTGGCGACGGCAAGCCGATCCCGGTTGTTGACTAACAAATAAAAATGGCACGTCGCGCAACTCGCACCGTAACCATCGGCGATATCAAAGTCGGATCTCAACATCCGATTTTAGTGCAGTCAATGACTTGCACCGACACCGATGACGCCGCGGCAACCATAGCTCAAATAAAAGAGCTAGTAGCAGCCGGCTGCGAGATGGTGCGCGTTACCGTCGACACCGACAAAGCCGCCGACGCGCTGCCCGAAATCATTGCCGCTTGTCCAGTGCCGCTTGTCGCTGACATTCACTTTACGCATCGGCTGGCCATCCGCGCTATTGAGGCTGGTGTCGATAAAGTACGCATCAACCCAGGCAATATCGGCAGCGACGAACGCGTGCGTGAAGTTGTCGAGGCAGCTAAAAAAGCAAACATCGCAATGCGCATTGGCGTAAATTCTGGCTCGGTAGAAAAAGACTTGCTCGAAAAATACGGATACCCATCGCCGCAAGCGCTAGTCGACTCCGCCGTCCGTCATTGTAAAAACATAACGGCTCTTGGTTTTACAAACTTTGTGGTGTCACTTAAATCGACCGACACCAAAACCGTAGTCGAGGCCAACCGCCTTTTTGCAGCGCAAAACGACATACCTTTGCACCTCGGCGTGACCGAAGCCGGACGCCCGGGTTATGGCACTATTAAATCTGCCGCTGGTCTCGGCCCGTTACTTTTAGACGGCATCGGCGACACTATCCGCGTTTCTCTAACCGGCGACCCAGTCCCTGAGATACCGGTTGCTTACGATATCCTTAAAGCGACAGGCGCGCGCGTTACTGGTCCAGAGTTAATCTCATGTCCCACCTGCGGGCGCATCGACATCGATCTAGATGCGTTGATGAATGAACTAGAAGAACGGCTTGATGGGGTAACAGTACCCGTAAAAATCGCCGTCCTTGGTTGCGTAGTGAATGGCCCTGGCGAAGCGCAAGAAGCTGATATCGGTATTGCCGGTGGCGGCGGTAAAGGCATTCTTTACCGTGACGGCAAGCAAAAACGCGTCGTACCAGAAAGTGAAATGGTAGACGCGCTTTTAGAAGAGATCGCCGACTTTGAGCAATCTCGTGGTAAAGCTTAGAGCTTACTGAGAGATTATAATCTCGCGCTCTTGATGGCTCATGTTTCGCATGCGTTGGCGGAACAATTCAACTTGATTAGGATCGCTATCGTCGTAGTTAGTAATGTCGATGTCGACCGAACGGCCCGCTGCATCCATTGGGCGAACCACAACAACTAGTCTAGTGCTTTCATTCCAGTTAAAATCAATGTTAATGGATTGCGCTGACGCTTCGTTTACAGAAAGAGTTTTGACTTTCACGGGGTGGTCCCAGTCGATTGAGTTGCTGTCGACTCCGGCGTAAACAACGTAGTCGATTTCGCCAGCAAGAGGCTCTGCACCAGGCATGTCGGTGGCATGTGGGATTGTGATGCTTAAAGTGTGGAAATCAGAAAACTCGCCATAATAAAGACTTGCAATTTGCACAGCCGCAAACTCAAACACAGGCGGGGTGCTATCAGGGAATTCTAAAGCACCTTCATCAGCCCAGTTATGAATTGGCAGATTCAAATCGATGATGCCGTCGCCAGCTATCAGTGGTGTACCGCCGTCTGGTGCTAACAAGAAAGGCATGTGATTAGATAGTGCGGAGTCTGGGTCAAAGAAGCTGCCTGAACGAAAGCGCGAAACAAACTCACTCCATGAAACGTCACCCATGAACGGAATAATGAAGCTGTCTGGGTTGTTGCCAGAACCAATGCCAACGCGTAGGCCTTGGAAAGTGCTGAGATCGAGACCACCCATTGCATTGCCAGTTGAATGACAGCTAGTGCAGCTATTGCCAGTATTAAGATCGACAATAGTATTAAACAATGGCAAGATGTCTCGCGTGACGTCCATTGTGCCCTCGGCATACTCTGAAGGTGTGCGCGAAGTAGAAACTTGAACGTTATTTGAAATGGTGTTGTCAGGGTCGAGAGCAACTACGCTGTAAAACCAAGTTTGATTATCGAGCAAGCCTGAGTCAAGAAACGAGGTCACACCAGGATCGGTGATGGCGATAATGCCGTCATCATTGAGTGTGCCTCTGAGAGTATTGCTGCGAAAGATGACATAGCTCATTGCCGCCGCACTACCTTCCTGCCCTTCGCCAAAATACATAGCATCAGACCAAGTAACTTGTATTTCATTTGGATTTATGGCAGTGGCGTCAGTTACACCACTAAATAAAATGCTCGGGTTGACTTCGTATTCGGTTTGACGAGAGAATGTGCTCTCTGTAGCACCACTCGCAGAGCTACCTGCGCCATTTGGATCTGAAATTAGTGATGGGCCACAGGACACAGCAATTGGCAAAACGGCAAGTAGGCCGAAAACACTGTTTTTAACGTTTAAAGACATGAATTATGATGTATTTGGGTCGGTGTTAAGTTCTAACTGCTTAATGATACACTACGTTTCCAAGTTCGTGCTTGCATTTTTAGAGTAGTTAGTTATAACTATGCTGAAAAGCACCAAATTTCTCAAAAATTAATCAAAATCGTGCCTGTACCAACACTTCCACCTACTTTAATCCCATTTTCTGCGCTGCTGCGCGGAGCTGCTCCTGACCTGCTAGATTTTGGCCAGCCAATGTGGATAACCCGCGCTCCTGGCTGTGTCGATATCGTTGGCGGTATCGCTGAAATGCCTGGCTCTGTGTCCGTTAGTTATGCTACAGGGCGCTCAGTTTATAGTGCAATCCAAAATCGCGATGACGACAAGATTAATATCCGAGTTTTGCGTTCAGATGCAGAAGGCGGCAATCTCGAATTTAGCGCTGATATTTCAACAATTTACACGAAAAAAGGCCCGCCGCGTAGTTTTGCGGTTCTTCAGGGCATATTCGAAGAAGCAGATGCGCCATGGATGATGGAAATGATGGCCGTAATGATCGGATTGCGCCGTAGCCATCAATTAAATACGCCAAAACAAGGTTTCTCACTTGTAGTATGGTCGCGTATGCCTCAAGGTGGCGGTTTCGGCGGACGAGTAGCTTTTGCAACATCAGTTGCTCTTGCATTCCGCGCGTCAACAGGTCACAAATTAAAGTCAGTTGATGGCATCCGAGTTGCTCGTGCTGTGCGCTTTGGCTACAAATTTGTGCTAGACAAAGAAATTAGCTGGACGCGCACTCTGACATCGGCAGTTTCACAAGCTGGTTGTTTTTTGTCCATTGAGCACGGTCTTGACCCAATTATGCAATGGGTGCCAGTGCCTGAGCACACTTTGGTGGCAGCAGTCGATTCCGGTGCCGGAATTTGCCAGCCAGGCATGTACGAAAATTCAACCATCGGTGCTTGGATGGGGCTCGAGCATTTAAATGAAAAATTGCGCGCAGTAGATTTGGCTCCGCGAGGTGGTTGGGGGCAAGTTACCCCAGCAGAATTTGAGGGCGGTCTTCGCGATCACGTGCCTACCCGTGAAAAGGGTAAAGACTGGCTAGAAAAATACTCTGAAACAGCAGGCGATAGCTATCACGAAGGCTTGGTTGATGCCGTCGACCCTACCAATAATTATCGCGACCGCGCGATTAGCGAGCACCATGTTCGCGAAAGCGGACGCGCTAAGCGCTTCCTTTCCTTTCTAGAAGATTACGGTCGCACCAAAAAAGAAGAAGCATTGGTTGATGCCGGTCGTGCAATTACTAGCTCGCACCGTTCCTACATGGAAAAGTGTGGTTTGAAAAATGAAGTCATTGACGACATGCGCAAATCCTTTTCATCGGCAGGGCGCAAGTCCGGATTATTCGGCGTGCGCTTGTCTGGTGCAGGACAAAGTGGCATGATGGTTACAATTGGTCACTCCACTGCAATGCCAGCATTGCGCAAGATTTCAGATGCGCATGCTGCCAAGCATGGTGGCGGCGGAAACATCTATCATGAAATCGGCCAGGGCGGCGTCCTTGATGGTTGGTGGGAAGGCGTCCTTGATGCCGTTGAAGAAGACCTTGACGCGCCAGCAAACGAAAATAATAACGAAACAGCTAGTAAGTAATTTAATAGATTACTTGTAACTAGAAATAACTTCCGCTCGTTCTTTGAACAGGCGGAAGTTTTGCGTTGCTACCGCCGCCGATCTGCTTAGGGCATTGTTGCATGCCGCCCATTCTTGGCTAGCACTGGAACATTGTTCAATTAACAAAGTAGTCTGAAGCAGCAACTCATTTATTTTGTCGATAGAACTGCGCATATGCTGCATGTTTGACTGATTGGCAGATAACTCCGTCGCAACTTGAGCTAATTCAAATTGAACATCATAGGCTGGGTTAGGGTCAGTCAAATAACGCTGTTGCCGATTAAGAAGTTGTTGTTGCCGATCAGTCAAAACTTTGTTGTCAGCTGCTTGCAGTTCAATAAGTCGCGCATTCAAGCGTTTTACTTGGACGGCGACCGTTTGTGTTGCGTTGCTTATGCTCTGACATATTATTTCAACACCCCTGTCTGCAGTGGCGAATGCGTCTTGCGCAGAAGAACACTGGCGGATGTCAAATAGTAATTTATAGTGAGCATTTTCGTCGATGCCGTATTGCGCGGCGAGTTTGCCCTGATAGAGTTTGCCATGTAGGTGGTGAAAAGCTAGAGCGATGTCACTTGCTTTATCGCAGCCAAGTTTGCTGGAAGATAAAATCATTTCTGAAGTTATCGCGTAGCCAAACATAATGCGCCACGCCTCTGAGTGGTGGCGAAGCATAGTGGTTAAGTCGTTAATTGCTTCAAGCGCAGCGGTGCGCTGAGAATTATTTTCATCGAAAATTTGAGAAGTGCTATTGGTGATATCGGTCGCATGGCTATCCAAAGATAGTGCGATTGATAGCGTGCCTTCTGACCACGAATCAGTCGGGGCAGGAGTGGCGCAGCTGACAAATAGCGTCAAGCAACATGCAAGTAGAGGGAATTTCATTACACTTGTGGGATGGTAAATCCTACTACAACTCAGCTGCTTGCGTTGCAAAAACAAGACCCAAAATTGACGGCGGTGCTGAAAAGACTCGGTCCGTACCCTGGGTTTCCTGAGGGTGCCAAAAAGAAACAAACCCATTTTGAGTCGCTTACCAGAGCGATTGTCTTCCAACAATTGGCGTATAAAGCCGCCGACACTATCTACAACAGAGCTTGCGCTTTGACAGCAGGAAGCCGTTTCCCGACAGCCGAGCAAATATCACAATTAGAATTAGAGGTGCTGCGTGGCGCTGGTTTATCTCGCGCTAAGGCCTTGGCGTTGAAAGATTTATCACAACATATTTTGGACGGCCGCTTAGTACTCCGCTCGCTGGGTCGTTATCCAGATGACTATATTGTCGACCAGCTAACCCAAGTGCGTGGCATAGGTGAATGGACCGCGCAGATGTTTTTAATTTTTAAGTTGGGGCGCTTAAATGTGTTGCCAACAAATGATCTCGGCGTTCAAGAGGGTGCGCGATTACTCGACAATAAAAAACAACGCCCCACTGCCAAAGAGCTTGCCGCTCGGGGGGCAGTGTGGGCGCCGTTAAGTAGTGTTGCAGCTTGGCTAATGTGGCGACTTGCCGATGAGGCCAAGCTGCAGAAGTAATTAAACGTTAGCAGTAACTTTTTCGGCACCAAACGAATCTTGAAATTCATCAGGGATAACCGAGTTCAAGTAATCGTGAGCACTCGACTCTTTAACCAAGTTGCGCGCAATCACAATACGCTGCACCTGGTTAGTGCCTTCGTAAATCTGCAAAATCTTGGCGTCGCGGTAGAACTTGGCAATAGGGTAGTCTTCCATGAAACCATAACCACCAAAAACTTGGACGGCCTCGGTAGCTACTTTGACCGCCACATCGGTAGCGAAACATTTCGCCATCGCCGCAATCTTAGTTACGTTTTTAGCGCCGGCATCGGCCTTAGCTGCACAGGCGTAAGTTAACCAACGTGCCGCTTCAGTTTGTTGCGCCATATCGGCAAGCATCGACTGAATCATTTGGAAGCTACCAATCGCCTGACCGAATTGCTTACGGCGTCCGGCGTAGGTAACAGCCAATTCAAGCGCTCCTGCGGCAGTTCCGACTGCTTGGGCCGCAACACCTGGACGCGCTAAGTCGAGAGTCATCATTGAATGCTTGAAGCCCAAACCAGCCTTGCCACCGAGTAGGCGGTCGTCGGAAAGTTGCACACCATCAAAAACTGTTTCAGCAACTGGCACAGAGCGAATGCCCATTTTGTTTTCTAGCTTTTTGATCGAGAAACCCGGGTCGGTGTCTTCAACTATGAACGCAGAAATGCGCCGCGAACGTGATTCTGGATCAGTTACCGCAAAGCAAGTAATGATGTTGGCGCGTGAACCGTTAGTCGTCCACTTTTTCTCGCCTTGAACTAACCAACCGGCATCGTTCTTGGTGGCGCGAACCGAAAGGCCGCCCGCATCGGAGCCGGCGAATTTTTCGGATAACGCGAATGCACATGATGCTTCACCTTTTGCGACTGCAGGTAGGTATTTTAGTTTTTGCTCGTGCGTGCCGCCAACGATAATCGGGATTGAGCCGAGTGCGTTAACCGCGAATGCCACACCAAATGCTGGGTCGGCTTTTGAAAATTCTTCGACCATCAATGCCAAAGCGAGAATGCCGTCGTCAGACCCGCCGTATTCTTTGGGGATCCAGACGCCAAGCATGCCGGCGTCGCAAGCAGCCGAGAATGCCGCCTCGTTGAAGCTTTCTTCTTTGTCGTGCTTGAGGGCATTCGGAAGGAGGTGTTCTATGGCAATTTCTTTAGCCTTGGCTTTCCAGGCAAGTTGCGCATCAGAGAATGTAATGTCGTTTAGGTCACTCATGGTGGCAGATTCTACCCTTGCGGCGCCGGTTAGGGTATCCTAAAGAACGTGACTAGCTCGACATCCCCCGAGAATAGTGTGAAAGAGACGCCGATGATGCGTCAATTTCATGCTGCCAAAGAGAAACACCCTAATGCGTTGCTGTTTTTCCGCATGGGCGACTTTTATGAAATGTTTTTTGATGATGCTAAGGTCGCTGCGAAAGAGCTTGGCCTATCGCTAGTTGCGCGCGACAAAGCGAAGAAAGTGCCGATGGCGGGCGTGCCGGTTAAATCGATGGAAGGTTATTTGACACGTTTAGTGCGCGCCGGACATTCAGTGGCAATTTGTGAGCAGCTGCAAGATCCGCGCGATGCAAAGGGAATCGTCGAACGCGGAGTAGTGCGCGTAGTTTCTCCAGGCACTTTGGTGGATGAAAGTAGTTTGGTCGGCAGCGAACCGTTGTTCGTATTAGCCGTAGACGTCGCCAGCGCGGATGGCCTCGGTTTGGCGTGGGCCGATTTGTCGACCGGTGCGTTCCGTTGTTCGGCTTGCAGTGTAGATGATTTTCTTGAAGAGGTGTCACGTATTCAACCGGCCGAAGTGTTGTTGCCAGAATTTAATAGTAGTGACGAAAGCGCGCAGTTTGAACTCACTCAGCAACTGCAAGAAATGTTAGCGCAATCTGACATTCCTGTTTCGTGGCGCATGCCCTGGAATTTCGATGCCAAGAACGGGCGGCGTGACTTATGTAAGCAACTAAAAGTTTCAACTCTCGAGGCTTATGGCATTGAAGAATCGCCACAGATTATTTCTGCGTGTGGTGGCTTGTTAGACTTTTTACACGACACCCAGAAATCGACAGTCGAGCAGTTGCGCGAATTATCGTTGCATCGCGCGCATCAGCATTTATTGCTCGACCAAGCAACGCGCCAAACTTTAGAGATTGTAAAAAACCAACAGGATGGGTCGCGCCAAGGAACATTATTAGCAACGATCGATCGCAGTGGCACCGCAATGGGCGCGCGATTGTTACGCGAGTGGTTGCTCGAACCCTTAATAGATGGCACAGAAATTACTGCCCGTCACGATGCTGTAGATGAATTAGTGTTCAATGCCGAAGTGCGTAAATCATTATCATCCACCTTAGCGGGGATGGCCGACCTTGAACGCTTGGCTGCTAAATTAGCCAGTGGCCGCTCAGGTCCGCGTGATGTTAATGCGTTGGCTTCGGCGCTTGAACGGGTGCCCGAGTTGTTGCATGAATTAGTTGATTTAAGTTCTTCGCAATTAAGCGAGTTGCGTGGTGCCTTAGATCCGCATTTGAATTTGGTGAAGAGTATTCGCGCCGCGTTGACCGAAGACCCTCCGTTGTTGGTTAAAGAGGGTGGGTTAATCCGCGAGGGATTTAATGCCGAGGTAGATGAGCTTCGTGAATTAGCGCAAGGCGGTAAAGATTATTTAGCCGCGATGCAGCAGCGCGAAAGTGAACGGCTGGGTGTGCCGGTAAAACTTGGGTTTAACCGGGTGTTTGGTTACTTCATTGAATTAACGCGCGGCGTGGCAGACAAGGCTCCGGATGATTACATTCGCAAGCAAACATTAAAAAATGCCGAGCGTTATATCACTCCAGAATTAAAAGAGTACGAGCAAAAAGTTTTAGGCGCCGAAGAAAAACAAAAAGATCTCGAGTACGAATTGTTCGAGTCATTGCGCAGTGAAGTTTTCGAAAGTGCACGCTCGGTTGCGAATTGCGCGCAGGCCATTGCTTCTTTAGATGTACTCCAATCGTTGGCAACTATCGCAGTTGAAAAAAGGCTAGTGCGTCCGCAATTTGTAAACGCTGACGACGACAGCTGCGGCGTGCTAAACATTAAAGAAGGACGCCATCCGGTTGTTGAAGATGCTTTGCTTGGTCAAGCATTTGTGCCGAACGATACTTTGTTGGGCGATGAGTGTAATAAGCGGCTAGCAATTATTACTGGCCCTAACATGAGTGGTAAATCTACTTACTTGCGGCAAACCGCGTTGGTGGTTTTGCTCGCGCAGATGGGCAGTTTCGTTCCGGCCGAAAGTGTTGAGATGACATTGGTCGACCGCATTTTTACAAGGCTAGGTTCGGGCGACGATATCAGCCGCGGTCAATCTACTTTTATGGTCGAGATGGTAGAGACGGCTAACATTTTGCGCAATGCCTCAAATCGCTCATTACTGCTGCTAGACGAGGTCGGACGCGGTACTAGCACTTTTGATGGTTTGGCGATTGCGTGGGCCGTTTGTGAATATACGCATGACAAATTGCACGCGCGTTGTTTATTTGCTACTCATTACCATCAGCTTACCGACTTGGCAGACAAGTTAAGCGCAGGGGTTAACCTAAATGTGGCCGTGCGCGAGTGGGGTGAAGAAATTGTATTTTTACACCGCATTGAAGAGGGCGGCACCGATCGCTCTTATGGTATTCATGTGGCACAACTTGCTGGTTTGCCCATCGCGGTTCTGAAACGTTCTCAAGAAATTTTGTCGCGTTTAGAAAAAGACGAAGAAGGCCTGTCGCGCAAGATACTGCACGGTCAAAGCGCTAATGTTCCAGCTGTAGAACAAGTCGCAGTAGTTCAACCATCTTTGTTCGATATGATAAAAAATAATGATGGAGACGGCGAGTTACTTTCCGAGCTCGAAAGCTTAAACTTAAATGAACTGCCACCGATTGAGGCTTGGCAAATTTTAGATAGAGTTTTGCGAGCGATAAACAATGATAATAGCTAGTGCGTTTTTAACTTTGCTGTGCTGCCAGCAAAATACCGCGGCGTTTGCCGGAAAGATTGACTTAGACATTCGTGAAGACGATGTCGAGCTGCGGCGTTTGCGCTTGGGTGTCGAGGGAGAGCTGGCCGATGGTTCTTTTTATGTGTTTAGCCTAAACAACGACATCGAAGAAATGGAATCTTCATTGCATGAAATGATGATCTACTTTGATCATCCTTGGGGTTTGATTGAGGCCGGTTATTTTAAAGAACCATTCGGTCTAGAGAATAGTCATAGTAGCCACGAGGTGAATTTTCTTGAACGTTCAGATGCAACAATGCTTGCTGGCGATCACAATATAGGAGTTGCAAATCTATTTGAGATAGACGAGCACACTCATTTTAGTTGGGGGTTATTCCGAAATTCAATCTCCGCTCGTTTTACTGATTTAATCGTAGCCAATGAAGATGAAAATAATTTTTGGCATGTAGGCGCATCGTTTGGTGTGCGCGAATCCGATAAGTATTTTCAAGGCGACGAAATAATAATGGTTGATGTCGAGACGCTTTTCCAAAACGGCCCATTTAGTTTGCAAGCAGAAGCGCAGTCCTTAGAAATTGACGATACAGAATCGACATCTTTTACTGTGCAGGCGGCCTATGTGTTAAGCGGCGAAAATAAAATTTACGATATACCGCGCGCTAAATTTAACTTCCCGAAAGAGACCGGAGATATTGAAGCGGCCATCCGCGCTACTCGGGTTGATATGAGTGAATATAATCCGGCAATGAGCGTTATTAATGATTACAACGTCGCGCTTAATTATTATTTGAATGACTCTAGTAAGATTCAACTAGAAGTTGAGCGAGGCTCTGACGGCATCGTCGACGAGCAAACTAATGTGGCGCTGCGTTATCATTTCCGTTGGTAATGATACTGCTCATAGATAATTACGATTCGTTTACTTACAACCTTTACCACATGGTTGCCGGTAACGGATTCGAGGTCGAGGTGGTGCGCAACGATGTACTAAGCGTCGAGCAATTATTAGAATTAAATCCGCGGGCGGTAATATTAAGTCCGGGGCCAGGGCGTCCGCGAGGGGCAGGCGTTTGTTTAGATTTGCTAGAGAAAATTGATGATCGCATCCCGTTATTGGGCGTTTGCTTGGGGCATCAAGCTATTGTTGAAGCCTGCGGTGGCGATTTGTTTACGGATGCGCAACCCAAGCACGGTAAATCTTCAATTGCTCAATTCGACGACGCGGCTAAGTTGTTTCACTCGGTAAAGAATCCGCTAGAGGTTGGCCGCTATCATTCGTTGACGGCAAATGAGCCAACACTACCGAGTGAGTTGCGTAAGGTAGCGTGGCTCGACGACGGTACGATAATGGCGGTCGAGCATGTTGCTAAGCCTTGGTTTGGTGTGCAGTTTCACCCCGAGTCGATTCTTAGCCCGCAAGGCCAAACTTTAATAGACAATTTTCTTCATGTCACAAAACAAAACGCAAAAAACTAAAGAGTCAGTGTTCAAGTATTTGAATGCCGTCGAACACAAGCAACAGCGCGCCGACTCTAAGGCCATTCATAAAATGATGAAGGCTGCTACGGGTTGCAAAGGCGCAATGTGGGGCGAGTCGATTATTGGCTATGGCGACATCGAGTTAAAGTATGCCAGCGGACGCGAGCTTGATTGGTTCAAGATAGGTTTTTCGCCGCGCAAAGGTAAAATTTCTTTATACGTGTGGTGCCCTACGCCAGAGTACGAGAAGCTGCTTGCCAAGTTGGGCAAGCACAAACGCAGCAAAGGTTGTTTATATGTAAATAAGCTTTCCGATGTTGATGTAGATGTTCTGCAGCAGATCTTTGAGTTAGATGTAAAAAGTTAAAAGATGTTGGTATTATTATCACCTGCAAAAAAACTCGACTTCGATACTAAAGTGGTCGATGTCGAATTGTCGCAAGCGCGTTTCTTAAACCAGTCGGCGCAATTAATAAAAATCCTTAAAAATAAATCGCAGAATGAGGTGGCTGACTTAATGAATCTCAGCGATACCTTAGCCGAGTTAAATGTAGAGCGTTATGGTTACTGGCATAAACGCCATTCGGGCAAAAATTCGCATCCGGCATTGTTGTGTTTTAAGGGTGCAGTGTACGCGGCACTCGATGCAAAAACATTTGGCAAGCGCGATTTGAAATTCGCTGATAAAACAGTGCGCATTTTATCTGGATTATACGGCGTGTTGCGTCCGCTTGATTTGATGCAACCTTATCGACTCGAAATGGGCACTAAGTTGGTGAATGATGCCGGCTCTAATTTGTATAAATTTTGGGGCAGTGATTTGGCTGATAGTATCAATGCCGAAGAAAATGAGATCGTAGTCAATTTGGCTTCTAGCGAGTACTTTAAGGCTGTTGGCGCAAAAAAATTAGACGCGCAGGTGATCACTCCGCAGTTTAAAGAAAAGAAGGGCGACGACTACAAAATGATCGGCGTGTTCGCTAAAACCGCACGTGGTTTGATGGCGCGATATATCATTGAAAATAAAATAACAAACGTCGCCGAACTAAAGAAGTTCAACGACGCTGGCTATAAGTTTAGTAAACAGTTATCAACTGCTGCTGAATGGGTGTTTACTCGTTCGAGTTAAGCTCGGCCATTAACTCAGCAACTTTTTCTTCGAGTTGTTCGCCGCGTAAATCTTTGTAACGAATTACGCCGTTAGCATCGAGTAAGTATGAGGTCGGGTAGTATTCGACGCCCCAATCTGCGGCTGCCGTACCAGGACCTGCGCCGCCACCGAAAATGCTTTTCCAGGTGACGCCATGTTCTTTACATTTTTTGAGGTACTCTTCTTTGCTGTCGTCTGTGTTAACACCAAAGATTGCAAAGTCTTGACCAGCATAGCGCTCAACTAGCGCTTTTTCAG
>JACKQG010000280.1_pt1 | contig 74850 bp, 50 predicted proteins | sample 8237621 | NCBI WGS metagenome assembly JACKQG01 (sample SAMN15677084, study PRJNA649215) | marine metagenome | biome: marine; feature: Black Sea; material: saline water; isolation source: suspended particulate matter (SPM) from the Black Sea western gyre | collected 2013-06-09/2013-06-10 | depth... | reverse complement strand
CGGAGGTATCGTTGAGGTGAAGAAGGCCAGCGTGGCCGACCTTATGAAAGTTGAGAATATAAACAAAAAGGTTGCTGAAGCAATTTACGGCGCACTGTACAATGATTGAAAGTCGACGCTTTCTTACTCCTCTTAACATACAGGTATCGGAATAATATTTTATGTGGAATCTACCTAATACACTGACGTTAATACGTATCGCGATGATTCCAGTCTTTATCATCGTTTATTATCTACCCTGGGAGTGGCACCACTTGGCCTCAGCGGCCATCTTTGGCTTGGCGGCTTTAACCGATTGGATTGATGGTTATTACGCGCGAAAATTAGATATGGTGACGTCATTTGGCGCCTTCCTAGATCCTGTCGCTGATAAGCTCATCGTTGTAGCGGCGCTGGTTCTTCTCCTTGAAGTTCATTCAACGCCTTGGTTTGCGCTTCCAGCAATCGTAATTATAGGAAGAGAAATAGTGATTTCCGCCTTGAGAGAGTGGATGTCTGAAATGGGTTCTGGTCAAAGTGTGGCTGTATCAACGCTGGGAAAAGTTAAAACCTGGGTTCAGATGGTTGCCATAGCGATTTTATTGCTCGCCAGGCCCGATCAACAAGTATTAACATTGATCGGATTTATTGCAATTTACGCTGCGGCTGGACTGACATTGTGGTCAATGATTTACTATCTTAAGAAAGCATGGCCGCAATTAAGCGCCAGCGACGATAAGTAGTTGATTTATTGCCCGTATTCCCTAGAATAGCGGCCTCGTCAAATACCATGGACGAGAATGAAAGTTAAGGCGCGGTAGCAAAGTGGTAATGCTGTGGACTGCAACTCCGCCATCGTCGGTTCGATTCCGACCCGCGCCTCCAAATTAGGCAGTTGTTTTGAACCTATAGTTGTTTGTGGTTCAAGCTAGGTAGAACCGAGATATTCATTCCCAATTCTGTTTTTGGTCATGTATACTTCTCGGCGCTTAGAGTTGGCTCACCAGCATTCTTTTTGTTGGTAGTTTGAAATAAGAAATATTTTTAAAAGCTCCCTTCAGTATGCCCGGATGGCGAAATTGGTAGACGATGAGCAGGATGCTCAAGTGTCGCGTTAGGCAGGACGCCGGTAGCGACCGCAACGCCAGTCAGCATGACTGGTAGATTTAGAAAGAAGTGATGTTTTAAAAGCCCCCTTCAGTATGCCCGGGTGGCGAAATTGGTAGACGCAACGGACTTAAAATCCGTCGGTGGAAACACTGTGCCGGTTCAAGTCCGGCCCCGGGCACCATAGCTCAACGTAAATCGTTGATTTACCTGTGTAATCTTGCAATTACACAGGTAGGGTAGACTATGCGGTATACACAAAAACACCCACAACACAGGTATTTAAAGCGCGATGTTTATTACTTTATCCGCAATAAACAATACACAGATACGACAGGAGCAAAGGAATTAAAGCAATATAAAAGGGTTTAGAATTCTTTAAATTAATTTAAATATTTGTCATACCAAGCCAGATATCGCTCCAGAACATCCTTGTTATAACTTGGCGTTGAGAATGAGTGATACTCACCAGGATAAACAATCAGTTCAGTTGGAATATTTAAATGCTTGAGTGCTTGATACATTTGTTCAGAACCAATTAATGGGACGTTATAGTCCTTTTCTCCAACCAAGAAAAGGGTTGGCGTCACTATATTATCTGCATTTAGAAAAGGGTGGGAAACTTTTAGCCAAGTCTCAGTATTATCCCAAGGAGTACCAATTTCAGTAATGTAATCCCTTATGTATTGATCATCACCAAAACCACTAAGTATATTTGAAATACCAGCTCCAGAAGTAGCTGCTTTGAAACGTGGGTCTTTCGCTATGACATAATTTGTGAGCATGCCACCATAACTCCATCCACCTAAGCCTAATCTGTTCTCATCTATGTAACCAAGTGAAATCGCATAATCGGCTAATTGACTAATATCATCAGCATCAACATTTCCCCAATCAGCAAAGATCATTTTTTGAAAATTTAAGCCTCTGCCTGAGCTTCCTCTGGGGTTGATTACCATGACCACATAGCCATTAGCCGCAAACAATTGCCAATCATAGTTAAAGTAAAGGCCGTATTGTGAGACAGGGCCACCATGCATCCTTATGATTAAGGGGTATTGCTTTGATGGATCAAAATTATCAGGCTTGATCATCATCCCAAACAATTCTTCGCCGTCAGCAGCTGTAAAAGAAATAGTTTCTGTTTCTAAGATTTTTCTAGAGGATAAAAGCTCAGAATTATGATGTGACTGTTGACTGAGGTTATTCTCATCATAGAAAAAAACTTCATCAGGTGAATTAGTATTCGAGAGGATTAAACCAATTTTACCATTTCTGACCACATAGTTTTTTGCCCATTCAGCGATATAATAGTTAGACGGGATAATTTTTTCGATCTTTTGCTCTTCTAGCGAGTACTTTGCCAACTGACTTTTCATGTTGTCTTCAATGACAAAATATATATTTTGACCATCATCAGACCATTGAGGCGAGGATGCATTGCGGTCTAGTTCTTTTGTTAGGATAGAGTTTATTTTTGTATCCAAGTCTATAACCGCTAATTCTTGCAGTGCATACCAAGCAAGAGCAGGGTCACCACCATGAAGATAGGCAATTTTTTTACCGTCTGGGCTCCATTGAGGTCTCGAGGATGACGAGTCTGCACCTAGGTTAGTCGTTAGCTGAACAGGATTATTAATCGAATCAATTTCAAGTACATAGACATCATAATTATTAGTTCGATCCATCTCACCCGTTTTTGTCACATAGGCAATTTTTTTACCATCTGGGGACCACGATGGGAGAATCTCATTAGAGGTACCCTTAGTGAGTTGTTTTGTAGTTCTACTTTTAATATCCAAGAGATGTAGGTGTTGTCTTTCATCGCCTAAAAAATCTTTTCCATCTTCCTTAAAATAATACCGGTCTATGACAATGGGTTTCGGTGTTTGTATGTCAGTTTCTTTATCAATGGCTCTGGATTCGGCGACCAAGATCATTTGAGTACCGTCGGGTGACCATTCAAAATCACTGATATTTGTATTTAGTTTAGTGAGTTGTCTTTTTAGTGAATACTTAGTATTGATTGTCCATATTTGTTGGTACTCAGAATACTTGCCCCTCCCGGGTGCTAAATAGCCTAATAATGTGTCATCCGGAGAAAATTTTGTTTTTCCAATCCAAGGATTACCTTTAAGAAGAATTTCTTCTTTATTTTTATTGACATCTAGTAACCAAATGTCATTACGGTAGCGGTCCTTTTTTTCATCCACAGATGAAACAGAATAAGCAATCTGCTTGGCCGAGTGAGAAACATCAATTGAGCTTATTTCCTTTAATTGATAAAGATCGTTAAGCGTTATTTTTTCTTCATATAACTCAGATGATCCGCTTACATTTGTCAAAGTAAGAGAAATAAAAATACTTAAGATTAAGATTGAGGCTTTTATATATTTATTCATAGGATTTATCATAATGATTTCTATAAGTTTTAACCATCGAAAATACAAAGATAGGACATTAAAAATCCAAACAAATTAATAAATCTGTTATCACTAGACAGATGAAAAACTTCATCTTATGTCAGCTTTACTTTTTTTGCTTTCTTCTAACTTTCTTGCACCCTGGCCAGAAACACGCTCAGACGAAATCGTGATCTGATATTCGGCTCACCTGACCTGACCCAGGGTATCAATAGGCTTAGCAATAGAACTGTCAACGCGGGCTAATTTAAGTTTCTATAGGCCTTTGAGTTTTTGTTTTTTTTCAGCAAGCACTGGCTTTGGCCCAGCCGAGACCTATGTTTTTTTATTGGGATGTCATTAAGGTGGCTACTGCAATAACACTTATTGTTTTACCGCTCAGACTAACCTCGCAAACGTCTGACTTTAAAACTACGTCCCTTAAGCTTGCCTTCGCTGAGCTTATTAAACGCAGTTTTGCTATGTTCCCGGGCTACAGCAACGTAGGCCCATTGATCGCTCACCTGTATTCTACCTATTTCTGTGCCAGGAATACCATCAACACCGGTTAAGGCACCTACAATATCCCCTGCTCTAAGCTTCTGTTTTTTGCCAAAGACCATAAGATTTGCTTGGAAATTACCAGCTCAAACTTTCCCCGTTGGGATCGTAACTTAAATACCGGTGGTAATAATTACGACGAGACGGAATGGCTGGTAGCTAATAATAAGGTGTATCACGCCAAGGATAAATTGTCATATTTGATATTGCCTGTGATTAAAAAATAATGATGGCCTTTAGATAACAATTGGTTCATGTTCCAGTGAGCAATCTGCAAGTATACAGGGGGCTCTCTTTTTGCAGTCAGAACCAAACTTTCGATTAACGGCAGCTTGGATCTTGTCATAGAGATCAATAAGAATCAGAAATATTACCCCCCATGGGGTATATGATCCTCTATACAGTCTGCTACACTTCGACAGAGGTATTGTAGAAAGGTTTGTCTGTGGCTTTGCTGGGTGCAGTGGCTGGATTTCCGTAAAGAGAGCTTGGCTTTTCTTTGTGGATTTTTTTGTGTTTATAGGAAAACTAACCGTTTACTCTTTTTTTTTGTTACTACTTATCACTTCAAGAAAATAGTTTAATAGGGCTCATTTATGACAATCTCTAATATGAAAAAATCTAAATCCGTTTTGCGCGGGTTGGCTGCGCGGCGTTTTGCTGTGGCACCTCTGGCCTTTGCTATTGCTAATATAGCATTGCCCTCGGCATCTTTTGCCGCGGAGGAGTATAAAACCCTTGAAGAAATCGTGGTAACGGCCACTAAGCGTGCGGAAGATCTTCAAAGTGTCCCCCAAAGTATCACGGCTTTTTCTGGTGATACCATGGAGATCATGGGGATTATTAGTATGAGTGATTATATTAAGGCTCTACCTAGTGTCACGCTAACAGCAACACAGCCAGGTAGAAATTCCTTGGCTATGCGCGGCATTTCATCGGGTTCAGGTGAATATTATACCGATGGACAGGTTGCTGTGTATCTCGATGATATTCCCATGACAACCAACTCACAGCAAGTGAGTGTTCGCCCTATTGATATGGAACGGGTTGAATCTTTACATGGCCCCCAAGGTACACTTTATGGGTCTAGCTCTCAAACGGGGACTCTTCGTTTAATCACTAATAAACCCAACCATGAGGGTTTGGCCGGTAGTCTTGAAACAAGCTATGGCATGACCGGAGGTGGCGACGGTAGCTATGACATTAATGGCCATATCAATATACCATTAATTGAAGATGTTCTAGCCATGCGCGCGGTACTTTACTCTACAAAAGATGGCGGCTATGTTGATAATGTTGCCGGTGCAAGCTTAAGTGGTAACCACCGCAATGATGACCCCGGCTATAACGTTGTTGATGAAAACCAAAATGAATACGGCACGCTAGGTGGCCGTATAATGTTTGCTTTAAAGTTCAATGAAAATTGGAACGCGCTCTTAACAGTGGTGACTGAAAACAGTGAGTTGGACGGCACCTGGGAAACCGACCCTCTGTTAGGCGACTATAAAGTGACTCGTTTCATCGACGAAAATCGAGAAGATGATTGGCTTTCTGGGTCTTTAACCCTGGAAGGTGATCTAGGTTTTGCTAATTTAGTTGTCTCAGCGACACGTCTTGAACGCGACATTACCTACAACTGGGATAATGACGTTTATACGCAATACAAAGATCGTTACTACGGCAATGGCTATAATGCCTATGGTACTCTCTATGGCTTGTATAACACCGAGTATAACCGTAGCTTTATATTTAATGATCAATCGCAAGAGCGCGATACCGTTGAAATTCGTTTGGCTTCAAAAGGTGAGAGCCGATTGCAATGGACAGCCGGTTTGTTCTACGAAGATGTATACGATGAATGGTTCTACGGGTCCTCTAATGAGAACCTAGGAGATACAACGGCATGGGCAACCGCGCAAGCTTATGCCTATTACTATGGCGTCGCAAATTACTACAATAATTACACGCCTAACCCAAATCAAGCTTACCCATTACCTGACTCTGATCACGGCTACGTGAATATTTTTGAGCGCTCGGTAAAACAAATAGCTGTATTTGGCGAGGTATCCTACGATATTACTGAAGATTTGAGTGTGAAGGGAGGGTTCCGTTGGTCTGAGTTTGATCGTGATGAGTTTAGTTTAAACTACTTCCCCGACGGTTTGATTACTGCAGGCCTAGCCGATGGTGGTGATGGTGCCACACGAAGTCAGGGTAAAGCCGACGACACTATTTATAAATTGTCACTGACCTATGCGATTAATGAAGATGTTATGGTGTACGGTTTATATAGTCAGGGCTTTAGACTCGGCGGTTCAAACAGCCCGCGTGCGGTCGCTACAGGTGAGGTTACAGCCAACTATGGCTCTGATACGTTAGATAATTATGAGTTGGGCGTTAAAAGTTACTGGTGGGATAACCGGATAAAATTTAATGCGACACTATTTCAAATGAAATGGAAGGATTATCAGCAAAGCACAACATTCAAACAATGGTGGAATAGAGGTACGCTTAATGCGGGCGACGCGGGCAGTACCGGTATTGAATTAGACTTAGGTTTGCAGGCAACGGATAATCTAAAAATTAATTTGAGTTTATTTTCTGCAGATGCAAAGTTTGACGACGATATTTACTTTAGTGCTACTGCAGATCCGACCACGGACGACGTAGATATTCGGAAGGGTATGGACTTACCTAGTTCACCTGACTTAAAAGGCCACGTTAGTGTTCTCTATGATATACCTGATGTTTTAGGTGGTGATGCCTGGGTTTATTTTGATACGAGCTATCAAAGTGAGACCTGGAATGGCACTACAGATATTGTGGCTAATAATAGAAATGGTTTATCTGGTACTTATAAAGTGAGTAATTTGTCGTTTGGTCTGGATATGTCAGACGGGTTAAATGTCACGTTGCAAATTGATAATGTTTTTGACAATAATGGCTCTACCTATGTGTCTACATCAGGTAATGATTACGGAGACCTATTTGGCGATAACCGTTTTCATAATGAACGAACACTCGAGAGGCCGCGAACGACGTGGCTGACGGTGCGCAAGACGTTCTAGTAAAAAGGGCGGGTGACATACCCGCCCTTTTTTTTGCCTCATTTATCGTGATACTATTTTTTAAGTGAATTTTTTACATTAGTCTTTAGAATTTTTTGTATATGGTTAAATTAGTAACAAGCTCTGTTGTTAGGGGGAGTCAGCAAGGTGAGAGCCATGGTGGCGTTTATCTCATTGATTTCGAAAATGAATCAGTGGAGCAAAAGTTAGATTGGGATACCGTTAATATTGATTGGCGGGGTAGAGGTTGGGATAGAGGCCTTCGAGGAATCTGTTTTGACGATGATAAAATCTACATTGCAGCTAGTGATGAATTATTTGCTTTTACCCCAAGGTTTGAGCTCATAGGTTCTTGGCGGAATCCTTACTTAAAGCACTGCCATGAAATAACGGTTTTTAAGCGCAAGATTTTTTTAACCTCGACGGGCTTCGATAGTATTTTGTCATTTGACCTTGATAAGCAAGTTTTTGATTGGGGCATGACGATTCAAAATAGGCAATTCAGGTTTAACGGTAAACGATTTGACCCTCAGTCAGATGATGGGCCTATGATGTTTAATAAACTGCATATCAATAATGTGTTTTGCAATGAAAACGGGATGTATCTATCGGGCTTGAAGTCCGGTGGAATGTTGCATTACAACGGTAGTGAAGTGAATATGTCGGTTGAGCTACCCCTAGGCACGCATAATGCGAGGCCTTTTCGGGATGGTGTGCTATTTAACGACACCAATGATGACGTGCTTCGTTATACCGGTAGAGGTGAAGGCGAGGAAGACAGGGCCATGGCAGTGCCTAAATATCTAGACAGTGAAATGACACATTTAGATAAAAGAGATGAGGTGATGGCCAGACCTGGTTTCGCCCGGGGGCTCTGTGTTTTGTCAGATTCAGTGGTCGCCGGAGGATCATCACCATCAACGGTTACTTTGTATAATTTACCCAAAAACCAACAGATTGCTAGCGCAAATATTAGCAATGATGTTCGTAATGGTATTCATGGTTTAGAAGTGTGGCCATTTGATTGATTAGCAGTGCATGGCTTTAAAGCCCTGCATTTCTGGATGCCTCAGGTAACTCATCAATAATATAGCCTAGTTGATCTTTCCATAAATCTAGATGCTGTTCGTAACGTCGCCATTTACCTAGGGCTCCGGTATAAATTGGCTGGCGAACCTGTTCTGAGCTTGCCGTTTTTACGGCCCGCTCGTTTTGGTAAAAACGTAAACACTCTTCTTCAAAGGGTAGATTGCAAAAATCTAATATTTGTCTAACTTGATGCTCTAAATCGGTCACAGTAACTTCGTAATGCACATCGAGAATCTCGCCGGGTAGTACGCCGTGCCAATGCTTCATCATTAAATCATATTCTTTGTAATAATGAGCCAGGTCAAACATATCGTAAGTGAAGTTTTGGCCTCGTCCAAAGAGTTGTTTGTAACCGCCTAGACAACTATCAAAAGGGTGGCGTCGTGCATTAATTATTTTGGCATTAGGTAAAATAGTTTTAATAAAACCTACGTGGGAAAAGTTATTAGGCAGCTTGTCTGTAAAAAATGGCTTGTTAGTCATTCGGTGTCTTTGGCTTTCTTCTATATATTGCTTACCATAAGCCACTAAGTCTTTATTACGCAGCTCGGCAACAGCTTCGGGATAGCGAATACTGTCGTTTCTATACCGGCCAATATGATCAGATATTTTATTTACTATCGGCAGTTCTGAAGTGCCCTCTACCTGGCTATGGCTGGCAATAATTTGCTCGATGAGGGTTGATCCAGATCGAGGAAGTCCAACAATAAAAATAGGATCGGGTGCTGAATGGCCTACGCCTTTCTTTTCTATCATAAAGGTCTGACTAAAGGTGTTTTTAATGGCGGTGTTTCTACCTTCCATTTCTAATGGGTCGTGTTCAACCGTCATTCTTTGCTTTTGGTTACCTTGGTGATAATAGTGCCAGGCACTATCGTAATCTTTAACGTCTTCCAACGATTTGGCGAGAGCAAAATTGAAGTGAATTTGTGAGGTTTCAGAAAGCTCAGTCTGTTGAAGCTGAGCTTTCATCGCATCAACCTCTTCATTTTCAAATTTAAAAACCTTTAAGTTAGCCATGCTCCAATAAACCTCACCAAGATCTGGTCTGAGTTTGATGGCGTTTCGATAGGCTTTGAGGGCTCCTGCTTGGTCACCTATGGTTTTTAGTTCATGAGCATAAGATGTATTGACATGAGGAGCGTCAGGTTTGATAGCTAATGATTGCTCGAAGGCTTCGGCGCTCTTTTCTGGATACATGGCTCTGCCGTAAGCGTTGCCCAGCCCTGTCCATCCATCAGCATTTTTAGGCTCTAAGCTGGTGCATTTTTTAAACGTCTTGATAGCATCAAGGTATTTATTTTGCTCCATGAGCACACACCCCAGCATATGCCAGGCTTCATAGTAGCTAGCAGATATTTGTGTCGCTCGTCTCAGCAAGGCTTCCGCGTCATTGAAGTTGTTTTTTTCTTGCCAGTAAGCACCAGCTAAATGCCTCAGTGCATTGATGTTGTCAGGGCTTCTTTTTAATACGGATCGAAAGGCTGCAATGGCATCGTCATGCTTGCCCGCGCGCTGAAGCTCTATGCCTTTTATAACATCGGCTCTATCGGAGTTTTGTTCTATGTATTCTTCAAAGGCTAAATCAGCATCCTCACCTCGTCCTTCTGCAGCCAGAGCTTCACCTAGTTTTTTATTTGCATGTGGCAGCGTGGGTAGAAGGGCAATAGCTTTCTCAAAAAGCGGTATAGCTTCATTGAACCGAGATTGTAAGGATAAAATACTCGCTAGGTCTTCATAGAGGTGTGGGAAGTCTGGGTCTAGTTCAATGGCAAATTTCAATTGCTCCTCGGCTTCGATGAGTCTGTTTTGTGCTATCAATGAGTGACCGAGTAATCTCATATGATGGGTGCAACCTTGATGCTTAATCAAATAGTCTCGGCATAGCTCCTCTGCACGTAAAGGTCTATTTGAGCGAAGAAATTCGATCGCTTGCTGAAGGCTGTTATTTTTTATTTCTGGCATTAGATTCATGGTGGTGTCTATTGTGTTTCGGGTGAGGTCTTTGGCAGATTTTGTGGGGGTACATAATCAAAGATAAATGAAATTCTATCTTCGTCACTCATATTTATCACACTATGTTTTTTTTGATTGTTAATTTCATAAGCCTGACCTACTTCGAACGGGTAAGGACGGCCATCGATGGTAAATCGAACGGCGGGATTTGTAGTAATAGGTATGTGAATTCTATGGCCAATATGGAAAGAGTGAAGTGTGTCTCTGTGCGGTCTAATTTGGCCTTTTGCTTTTAGTTTGGCAGCCATTGCGCGTAATAATATTCCGCCGGGTGGGTAGTGTTTTTCTAGGATGGCATTAATGATCGGCATGGCAGCTTCTGACAATCTATCCCAGCCCATATCTTTATGTATCTCACCTTTAGGCCAGCTTTCTTCACAAAATAGCATGACGATTGACTCGGTATCTTTATGCACCTCGTAGGTTTGTTGTCTAAGGAATTGCTCTGTCCAGGCTTCAGAAGGCTGATTCAGTATGCACTGCTTTAAGTCATCAATTAAAAATTTGCCTAATGGCTTTTGAGCTACGTCTATATCCATGGTCTATTTGTTCAGCGTTATAATTATTAGATTCTTTAACAATATACCATTAAACCGCACTTCCAAATACCCTTTCGTTTAAAGGTTTTGGATGTCGCTGAGAGGGTACAAAGAAAAAACCCCTGATCGTAAAGAGTCACAGGGGTGAAAAGTAAAAGACCAGCTGGCTGAGATCACCAGGCCTTTAGATGATTTACTATTTAGGTGCTGATTCTGGCTGATAATCATAATAGCCTTCAAAGGGAATCATTAGATGGGCGTAGGGGCTGCCTTTAAACATTTGGTAGGGGGCACCTGTAGTAAAGTCGGTTGAGAATGCCGCTATCGTTTCTGGGTTTCTTGGCATTAACATGAGGTGAGGCCCTGATTCGATCCAGTGGTCATGCTTCATTGCCATACCCTTATCGCCACCTGGTGTCCAGTTGTCTTCACCGGTATCGCCATGCAGCATCCAAATGTAGGCATCTCGTTCCATATCAGGTGTTGTGCCACCCATATATGCAGAAGCCCACTTAAACCCCTCATCATCTGCGCACAGGGCAAAGGCATGATGTGGTGTAGAAAAGCCATCTTCAGGCATCGGTTTCGTCGCGGTGCATGTCCAACCATTAACGCCTTCTCTAATGACCTCACCAGTCCCTGAGACTACGGAAGCAAAATTCCCTAAAAATGATGGGGCGGCTTTTGAATAAGCCCAAATTTGCCACTCGTTAGACGCGTGAGAACCTTCAGGTCCACTGGCATACAGATTAAATGAAGCGACAAAACTCAACGATAAAAAAACAATTGATCGTAAATACATAAATTACCCCTTTATTTTCAATAAATTATTAATAAGTTATTAATAAATTGTAGGTTATAAACCTAGCGCACTCAAGACTATGCCAGATTATCAATGCCTATGTAAACCAAGAACTTATCGTAGACTTCACAATACTTTAATGAATTCGTGCGCCTTGCTCGAGTAATTTTTTTTGTACTAACTTGATGTCAACATCTGCAACATCAACACCTGTCTGCACAGAAATAGCCGCCGCAACCCCAGCACCCTGGCCATTGACGGCGCAACACATCATATTACGCACCGCTGCATGAGAATCACGATCGCCACCGGTGCTGCGTCCCGTCACTAAAAGATGGCGAACACCTTTCGGCAGCATTGCACGGTAGGGCAGCTGAAAGTAACGACCCGTCGTGGGTAAAATGAGGATGCCATAGCCATCGATAAATTCTGGAAAGATACCAATACTATCGTCAAATTTCCCTTGCTGACGAACATCCTGGGCGGTCATATTATAAACAGCATCAATTTTCCGCGTGTCGCGGACACCAAGAGTCATGCCGAAATTTCTCAATTTGGCATTCTCGCAGCCTGGGTTAAATTGTTTGAGGGCTTTTATAGCCAACATAGCCTGTCGTCGGCCCTCCATCTCACCTTTGGTAAGGTGGTCTGGATTAGTGGCATCCAGGCCTGCTAAATGAATCAAATTTAAATAGGTTAGATCACCTTGATCGGTAATGGCGCCCCAGGTTCCAGTAATCGTGTTTAGATTCTCTGGTATTAGTCCTGATTTAATGGCCTTCTCAAACGGTTTCTTCAAGTAAGGCGAAAATAGTGCGTCTTCTTTGCCTGAAGTTTCCATGGCCCAGTCTGGCCCGCACCAGTCACTGTAGGTATGCGGGTCTGCTTTAACGTCCTCTATAAAGCGCCTTTTATCAACGCCATTCATTGAAAACATAACAGACGCAGCCATCATTTCTTCGACCGGCGTTTTGTGCACTATGGCGCCTGACCTATGAGCAATATCGGCATCACCTGTAGCATCGATAACACGCCGAGCTAATATTGCCTCTCTCCCAGCTTTGCTCTCGACAATAACGCCTTTAATGACGCCACCTTCGACAATAGGTGCGACCATTGTTCTATGTAGCATTGGTGTAATGCCGGATTCTTCGACCAAGACATCTGCGACATATTTAAAGGCTTCGCCATCTATGGCGTGACTATTTGATTGAGGCTCAGGTGTCGCAGCGCCCATAGATTTTGCACGTTGTTCAAATTCTACGCCGATACCTTCACTGTCTACGGTGTTGTCATGTCGGTACCACGCAAAGCCTTCGACGCCCACTTGCGTAAGGTTGCCGCCAAAACAACCATAGCGTTCAAGAAGGGTGGTCTGGACACCTGCTCTGGCAGAAGCAATAGCGGCGGCTAGCCCTCCTGGGCCACTGCCGACAACCAATACCTCGGTATGGTGAATAATAGGAGTTTCTCGAGCTGCTTCGCTAATGGTTGTCATACTTTTTGACCTTTCATTATCATTTGATCTGTTGCTGTTTTTACATTTCGAATGGGCTTAACTATAGATTCTAAAGGGATTAAAAACTAGGGGCTATATAGGGTGTGAAATAATAGGCATGGAAGAAAATTCAACGTAGTTATACTCTTTTGTCATTTAAATGGAACTTTTGTGCGTAGAGTTGTCTTAAGTAATGTACATATTCTCCCCTGAACATATACATTTATTTGCTTTTGCAAAAACCTGAGAAATCAGGTTTTTTTTTGTATTATGATTGTGCAGTGTTATACCAACATAGCATTTCTGCAACTTCAAATAATCAACAGGAAATTATAACCATGATTAAACGCTTGTTATTGGGCATTGCTATTTTAATTGCCGTCGTCGGCTTCTTAGCGCTACAAATGGGTGGTAAAGGCACGGTCAATGGACAACCTATTGTATACGCAGGGAGTGCTTCGCCGCTATTAGCTGCTGAGCATAAACAGCTGAATATCTTGATTTTTGGAGGCACGTCTGGAATAGGTCTTGAAACAACTAAGTTGGCCCTAGCAAGAGGGCACCTTGTTACGTCGATTACTCGCAGACCTGAAAGAATGCCGATTGAGCATGATAATTTGAATAATCTTAAGGGTGATATCACTGACAGTAACACGTTCAATAACTTAGTCGGTGGCAAGAGCGCTATTATTAGCACCATTGGTTTAAAACCTAGTAGTAATGACGTCACAGTCTATTCTCAAGGTATTAAAAATGTATTAGCCGCAGGCAAAGATGCAGGCACAAACCGTATTGTTACGGTTACAGGCATTGGTGCTGGAGACAGCAAAGGTCACGGCGGAATCTTCTATGATCGTATTCTCAATCCCCTATTACTCAAAACAGATTACGCAGACAAAACGCGTCAGGAAAAAATTCTTAAAAGCAGCGACTCACAATGGACTATCGTTAGACCAGGATTCCTAGTTGATGAAGCCAGCGAAAAAGCTTACCGAGTGCTCGACAAAACAGATGGTCTTGTTTCAGGCAGTATCTCCCGAGCCGATGTAGCACATTTCTTGTTGGCTTCGGTTGAGCAAAATACCTATGTTCAGCAGACGGTGTTTTTATCAAACTAGCTCAAATAGCATTGTAACTAGGTATATTTTAAAGATGACGCCAAGCGGGCTTGTTAGCAACCCTGGCATAACAAATTCTCCTTTAGACCGAAGCCTAAGATAAGTGTGAGCACTAATATTTTTCTTCCCATTAGTGAATAATTGTTACATATTGAAAGTTCTTAAAACGTTATGGTGAAAAAAATGAAAAAAATATTAGTATTATTTTCAGCGCTTTTATCCCTGGGTGTTTTTGCAGAAGGAGAGGGAAAACATGAAATGCACGCATTTTATTTCTTAAATGTGACAAATCCTGCGGTTGTTGTTGGCGCAATGGATAAATTTGCCGCTTCAGATTGTGGTAAGCAGTTGCCTGCTGACGTTGGCCTGATGAATGAACGTATTAATGGTTCTGCAGCATCGACTCATTTCATCATAGTATCTTATGAAAAAATGGCGGATTTCAGAAAAGCTGATGCCTTAATGCAGTCTTGTCCTGAGGGTGCAACTATGCTTCAAGAAATTGGAAGTGGATCTGACCCAGTAACACAGTTTGCCGTCATCCCTGCGATCGAAGTTGGTGATTGGGGAAAAGATTCTGTGTTCATGAAATATGATATGTCTGTGAGCGATGAAGCTGCTTATGGCGCTGCATGGACCGAACTTATGGATGCTAATGTTGCTGATGGGACAGTTACTAGCTCTTATGGTTTAAACAGAATATTTTTGGGTAACAATGACGCTTCCCATTTTGTTTATATCGGAGCTCCAGACTTTGAGACTCTAACCGCCAATCAAGCGACGCTAACGTCATCACGTGCTTTTACTAAATTTTCTAGAAAAGTGGGTAAATTGAGAGAGGTGTTAAATACTTCTTTAATAGTTCCAGTTAAAGCTTGGCCAAAACAATAGGCTTTACCTAATAAAAAAGGGGAACTTAAAAGTTCCCCTTTTTTTAAGCGCTAGCTTATAGGCGCTTCCGGTTTAATCTTGATTATGGCATGCGTGGTTAGATTAGATTGCCTGGCATGCAGTAATGGCGGCGACTCCGTATATATCTTCTGCGCTGCAACCGCGGGATAAGTCATTAACCGGCTTTGCTAAACCCTGTAGAAGAGGGCCATACACGGCTATGTCAGATAGCCTTTGCACCAGTTTGTAGGAAATATTACCCGAGTTGAGATCGGGAAAAATTAAAACGTTAGCCTCTCCTTTTAATGCACTATCAGGACATTTTTTTGCAGCGATGTTAGGCACTATTGCTGCATCGGCCTGAATTTCCCCACCCACAATAATATCCAGCCCTTCAGCCTCTACTTTTGATACGGTCAGTGCCGCTGCCTGTCTGATTTTACCTAGTGATTCGTGCTGAGCACTGCCGTGCGTTGCAAAGGATAAAAAGGCAACCTTGGGCTTTTTACCGGTCAATGTGTAATAGGTATTAGCCGATGCGATGGCTATATCAACCAATTGCTCGGTATCGGGGTTGGGATTAACGGCACAGTCGGCAAATAGGAGTGATGAGTAGCCAGCAGGAGAAGGGCTTGCAAGGTCTAAAAGCATGCTGCTACTCGCCGTTTTGATACCTTTTGCAGTACCAATTACCTGCAGCGAGGCGCGAAGCACATCACTGGTTGAGGCAATACTTCCTGCGACGACGCCATCAACTAATCCTTGATGACACATCATGTTGGCGAAATACAGCCTGTTTTTCATGATGTCAGCGGCAGCATCCATGGTGAGGTCTTGCGCTTTGCGTACCTCACAGAAATTGCGAGCAAAATCAGTAATAAGGGGAGATGACAAAGGATCAATCACATCAAAATTGCATGCTTCTACGCCCGCTAAGCGACATGCTTGGGTGATTTCTGACTCAGTCCCAAGCACTGTGACTTGCGCTATTCCATCATTAACAATCTTATAAGCCGCTTGGATGACCCGAGGATCCTGGCCTTCGGCGAAAACAAGTTTAGCTGCAGTCGTTTTCGCTCTCTCAATAATTGTATTTAATATAGACATAATGCGCTTAGCTTATAATATATAGAGATGTTTCCCAAACGGGAGGTCAGTGTACCCCAAGTAAACTCTGAGTAAGATAAGGGTACTTCTCATTGACGCTAAACGTAGTCCTTGTATTTATCAAGGTAACGTACTGGCTTGGATAACGCATCACGTCGGAAGGGATCGCCCAGTTCTCGGGTACACATAATCTCAATAACGGTGCTTTTACCTTCATTCATTTGTAGGTCTATGGCTTTCTTAAGAGCCGGCCCAACATTTTCCAATTTGTCGACGATAATGCCTTCTGCACCCATCGCTTGTGCAATACCAGCCCAGCTTTCGCTAACCAGTTCGGCGGCGACAAAGCGGCGATCATAGAACTCAACTTGGTTCTTCTTTTCTGCACCCCAGTCACGATTATGAAATACCACGGCTGTAACAGGAATGTCGTGACGAACAGAGGTCATTAATTCAGACATGCTCATACCCCAGGCGCCGTCACCAGCATAGGCAATGGCGGGTCGGTGTGGAGCTGCCGCCTTTGCACCTATGATCGTGGGTAAGGCATAGCCACAGTTACCAAAACTCATAGGGGCAAAAAAACTGCGAGGCTTTTCAAAGCGCAGGTAGCTGTGAGCCACAGAGTTAATGTTGCCGATATCGGTAGAAACCATAACGTCTTCTGGCATAGCATTTTCTAGTTCACGCAGAACTTGCCTTGGGTGTAACCATTCGCCATCTTCGCTAGCAGCCTCTTCAATCATATCTAAGCTGTAGGGGTCTTTTTCATGGGTCCACTCGTCTAATTCTGTTTCCCACGCCTGTTTTTGAGCCGTGATCTCAGCGATACGCTCATCTCGATTCGTCTGACAATCAAGTGTTAGCTTGGATAGTCGGTCGGTTAAAGCAACCGCAGTAGCTTTCGCGTCACCACAGATACCGACAGATATTTTTTTCACCAGCCCCAACATTTTGTGATCTGCATCAATCTGAATGATTTTTGCATTTTCAGGCCAATACTCGAGCTCGTACTGAGGGAGGGTGCCAAAAGGTCCTAGGCGCGAGCCTAAGACCAAGACCACGTCAGCTTTGGATATGAGCTTCATACCAGCTTTTGACCCTTGATAACCTAAAGGGCCACACCATAGAGGGTGGCTAGCGGGGAACGAGTCATTGTGCTGATAACTATTAACAACGGGTGCGCCAAGTAATTCAGCGAGGGCTTTGCATTCTTCAACAGCATCGGCCATGACGACGCCGCCACCCGAGATCATGACAGGAAATTTAGCTGTAGATAATAGATAAGCCGCTTCTCCCAGACTCTTTTCACCTCCGGGACCACGATCCAAGCGCTGTGGTTGCGGGATGTCTATATCAATATCTCCGTAAAAGAAATCACGCGGGATGTTCAGTTGTGTGGGTCCAATTTCTGACATGGCTCGATCAAAGCAGCGAGCGGTAAACTCCGCAATGCGTTTGGGGTTGTTTACATGTCCCTGGTATTTGGTGAATTCTTGAAACATAGGAAGCTGCTGCGCTTCTTGAAATCCGCCCAAGCCAATGCTCATAGTGCCGGCTTCCGGTGTAATCATAACGACCGGGGAGTGCGCCCAAAAAGCGGCAGCAATACCCGTGACACAGTTTGAAACTCCAGGCCCATTTTGACCAATGACGACGCCGTGATCACCGGACGCACGAGCGTAACCGTCGGCCATATGAGCAGCGCCCTGCTCATGGACTACTGGAACGAGTTCGATGCCCGCTGGGGCAAAAATATCCATGGCATCCATAAATGCCGAGCCCATAATGCCAAAAATCTTTGTGACGCCATTGGCCACTAGTGTTTCAACGAATGCTTCGCTAGGTGTCATACGTGCCATGATATTGCCCTGTGTTAAATTTTAAAGTGTCTGTTTGTGAAGCCGAAAATTAAACCACCACAATTCTAGACGTAGCTTAGTAAGTCGGCCGGATAAAGGGTAGAACCAGTTTATACCGTTCTATTGTTCCAGCCTAGGTTAGCTGGGTGATTAGATCTGCAAGTAACTTTATTCCGGGCCTTATGTGCTCTGTTTTTATGGCAGAAAAACCCAACCTAAAGAAATGCTTAGGGGGCGTTGGGCCATAAAAATGCAGGTCCCCAGGTTCAATAATAATACCTATCTTTTTAGCTTCCAAGGCAAGTACTCGAGCATCCAGGGTTTTTGGACCTTCAATCCAAAATGATGACCCGCCAAATGCAGTGGTCGCTACCGATACCGGCATTATATTACTAAGTTCCTCAGACATTATTTGGAACCTGTCTTGATAGGTGCGGTGTAGATTTTTTACCAAAGATTCGTAATAGCCCCGAGATAAAAATAGAGCCATTGAGTGTTGATTGTTAGCTGCAGGGTGGCGCAACATTAGTCGCCTCAGCGCTCGCAGCTCTGAGATGAGTTTAGCGGGCCCAACCACATAGCCCATTCTCAGGCCCGCAGATATGGTTTTGGAAAGGCTGCCGATATACAACACGCGATCATTAACATCTAAACTTTTTAATGCCGGTAGGGGGTTAGATTGGTAGTTAGATTCGCTTTCGTAGTCGTCTTCCACCAAGATAATGTCGTTGCTTGCAGCCTGATCAAGTAGGGCTCGACGATTTTCCAACGGCATGGTGACGGTCGTTGGCGACTGGTGACTGGGAGTGACGTAGATATAGTCACAGTCGTTTATATTGTTGTTAACAATTAAACCTTGGTGATTGACCGGTAACGGTTTAATCGTGCTGTTACCTAGGGATACTATGTTGCGCACATCAACGTAACCGGGGTCTTCTAAACCAATGATGCTGTTTTTGTCGAACAGCACTTCGGCCAGCAAGTAGAGCGCGTGCTGAGCACCCACTGTGATTAAAATTTCGTCTGCATTGGCCCATACACCTCGTCTAGGCAGTAGCCTTTTCTGTATTTGTTCGATTAAGAGAGGGTCATCAGTATCAGACTGATCCACCGACCAACTCTGAATGGCTTGCACACTGACTGCGTCGCGACAGCATTCACGCCAGTTGTTCAAAGGAAATAAGTCGGTGCCTATTTGTCCATAAATAAAGGGGTAGGGGTAGCGTTGCCAATCCCTGGGTTTTTCTATATTGGCAAACCTAGAGGGTTCTAGTTTGATCCGCTTTGCCCAGTCGGATTGATAGGGGCCTTTTTCTGATTCAGTCTCGGTCGGAGCTTGGGCATAGCCTTGTAAAATCTCTGGATTAACAAAGTAGCCGCTGCGCTCTTTGGAAATCAAGTAGCCGTCGCTAACTAATCGCTCGTAGGCCAGAATAACCGTGTTGCGACCGACTTTAAGCTGACTTGATAGATTGCGGCTAGAGGGTAAAGGGCGATCGGTGAGGAGATTACCATTAACGATGGCGCGGGTAATTTGCTCAATAATCTGCTTTTGCAGGCTGTGCTCGCTATTTGCGTCGAGGTGGAATAGCGCGTCTAGAGACATGGTTAATAGCCTAAATAAAAGCGGTTAATGGGGTAATATAACCGCTTTTATATGATTGTCACGCCTTAGGTGTTATTTCCCTTCGATGTGTTTACGGTTGTACTTGGTTAGCTCTCTTTTAACTAAGGGCGCTAACATGTACAGGCCAATAATATTGGGCACACAAATTAGGAATACCAAGGCATCTGAAAAGTCTAAAACGGCATCAAGCTGAATACTGCAGCCTAGGGCGACAAATAAACAAAAAACCAACTTAAACAGATTGCTCGCCCAGACCTTTTCACCCACTAGGTAGGTCCAACCTTTTAATCCGTAGTACGCCCACGCGATCATCGTAGAAAATGCAAAGAGCATTCCGGCAATGGCGATTAAATAAGGAGACCAAGATATATTTCTGGCGAAGGCTGCAGATGTCATTTCAATACCCCCAAGACCTTGCGCAAAGGAGGGTTCATAGTAGAAAGTAGTCACGATGACTAACGCGGTTAAGGTGCAGATAACCACGGTATCAATAAAGGGCTCTAGCAGGGACACATAACCTTCAGTAATGGGTTCTTTTGTGCGGACAGCCGAGTGGGCGATAGATGCAGACCCGATACCCGCCTCGTTTGAAAACACGGCCCGTTGGAAGCCGATAATCATTACACCAATGGCTCCACCACTCATGCCTTCTGGACTGAACGCACCGCTAATAATGGCGTTGATCGCATAAGGAATAGCTTCGTAGTTCATTCCAATAATAGTTATGGCGCTGACACAGTAAAGTATTGCCATAAAAGGAACGATCTTGCTGGTTACCCGGGCAATGCTTTGAATACCCCCCAGTATGACTAAGCCAACCACTGCTCCGAGTAAAAGCCCGAACAGCCACGCCTTGTCTGCAAACCAACTTCCTTCTGCACCGCCAGTGACATTGACGAATTGCATGTAGGCTTGGTTGGATTGGAACATATTGCCAATGCCTAAACAGCCAAGCACTATACCTAGGGCATAAAAGCGGCCAATGAAGGCGCCGGCTTTATTCCAGCCTTTTTCGGCAAAGGCATATTCTAAATAATACATGGGGCCGCCTGAGACTGAACCATCAGGATTCTCACGACGCAGTAAAACACCTAAGGTGCACTCTATGAATTTAGTCGACATGCTTAGTATGCCAGCGACAATGATCCAAAAGGTTGCGCCTGGCCCACCTATGGATATTGCGACCGCGACGCCACCAATATTACCAATGCCAACGGTTCCTGAGACAGCTGTGGTTAGTGCTTGAAAGTGAGTTACCTCGCCAGGATCTTTGGTATTTGAATCACTCCCTCGGACTAATTTAATAGCGTGACTAAAACCGCGTAAATTAATAAATTTAAAGTACAGCGTAAAATACACTGCGGCAAAGACGAGCCAGGCGACGACCAGAGGGATGTCGGTGCCAAATACCGACACACTGTAAAAAACGATAGCGGATATAAAGCTTGTGATCGGTTGGACTGAATTGTTAATGAATTCGTCAATGCCCTGTTGAGCAAAAGCCATCGGTGAAAAAAATGAAATAATAAAAACGCTTAAAGAAGTTGATAGGAAATATTTAAGTTTAAGCAGGCTACTTTGGTTGCCAATAACGCTGTTGGTGACGTCTTCATTATTATTCATAACCTGTACCTTACAGTGAGAATCGAAATTTCCGTTAATGTAGAGATCTACCTTTATAACATAACCCAAGCAAGAACTAATCCGCCAAGGAATAGACTCTCAGACAAGACCATTGCTGCCGGCCTCCAGCCGATATCCAGCAAGCCTTTAAAGGAGGTTTTCATGCCTAAAGCTGCGATGGCGATCACGAAGCAATCTTGAGAAGTTTGGTTCATAATTTGGGCTGTGGACGGGGGTATCCATCCCATATTGTTGATAACAGCGAGCGCGACAAAGCCCAATAAAAAGTAGGGTGGTAATAGTTTTGTGCGGCCTTCGGATGCAGCGCGCTGTTTGGCAAAAATTATTAGAAAGATCCAGGCTATTGGTATTAGTAGGGCAACGCGCAGCATTTTAACAATCATCGCGATATAGCCAACGTCTTCAGAAATGGAGTATCCAGCGCCAATGACGTGGGATACATCATGGATGGATCCGCCAATGAATATACCTATCTGCTGGCTGCTTAAACCGAGAAAGCTTGCTAAAACAGGATAGGAAACCATGGCGACGGCACCAAATGTTGCCATCATGATCACTGTTAAAAGGGTGTATTGCTCCATCTCTTTACTTTTGGGCATTACCGAGGACAAGGTCATCGCTGCAGCGATACCGCATATTCCGACGGCGCCGCCAGATAACATTCCAAATCGATAGTCCAGTTTGAGAGCCCGGGCGATAAGTGCGCCAAACAGGATGGTAGCAAACATGCAACCAACCACAACCAACGCGGTTACCCAACCCAGAGCAAGGACATCACCAAAGAGAATTTTTGCACCTAGCAAAATAACCCCAAAGCGCAATACTGTCGTTGAACAAAAATCTATACCAGGAATAGAATATTCAGATTCATTAAGGAAATTCACTGACATTCCCAATATGAGTGCGAATAGCATCGTCGGTGCGCCATAGTTTAGAGACAGAAACTTAGACGCTAGGGCGACTAAGATACAGGCAATAATCCCACGTAATTTATTTTTATGGCGGGATAAAGCAGTATCCATATTTGTATCCTTTGGCGAGGGTTATAATGGGTTTGCGGCTAACGCGTTGTCAATTGCATCGACTATATCATCAATGTCTCTTCGTGTGGCAATCAGCGCCGGGCTGAGGCAGAGCGTGTTATTGAACTCTTGAAAGCTGCGATTCGTCCGGCCGATAAGAACACCTTGTTCCATACAGTGGGCGGCTAGTTTCATCGCATAACTTTCATCCATAGGTTGTTTAGATTGTCGGTCTTGGACGAGCTCTACTCCAGCAAATAGGCCTTTGCCGCGGACATCACCGACCACGGGATACTTGCCCTTTAACTCTAAAAGACGTTCATTTAGGTGGTCACCCATTTGCACGACATTATCCAGCAGGTTTTCTTGTTCGATAATCTCAACGTTAGCAAGCCCAGCCGCAGGCCCCGCAGTGCAGCCTCCAAAGGTACTAATATCTCTAAAGTAGCCCAAAGATCCGGCATCTCCCAAAGCAAACTGGTTAAAGATAGCGTCTGTCGTAATGGTACAAGATATAGCCGCATACCCACTGGCCAGACCTTTAGCCATGGTTACCATGTCGGGTTTAACCCCATAATGCTGGAAGCCAAACCATTTGCCTGTACGTCCCAAACCGCAAACAACTTCATCAATATGTAGTAGCACGTCATATTTTTTGCAGATCTCCTGAATAATAGGAAAGTACTCAGGTACTGGAGGGATAACGCCACCACCCGCCGTAATAGGCTCCAAGACAACAGAGCCGACCGTATCTGCACCCTCGCGTAAAATCGCGGTTTCCAGATCTTTAGCGCACTCAATATCGCAGCTGCCATAGGTTTTACCAAATGGGCAGCGATAGCAGCAGCAGTGGCTGAACTCAGAAAACCCAGGGGTAAACGGGCCATATTGCTCTTTTCGTTGCGATTGCCCTGACGAACTTAGCGCAGTGATCGTAGTGCCGTGATAGTCACGGTCACGGAAGATAACCTTGTGTTTGCGCCCATCGCCATTAATATGTGCCAGTTGGCGCACCATTTTATAGGCCTTTTCGTTGGCCTCTGAACCGGAGTTGGAATAATAAACCTTACCTTGGCCGGCGCCTATTTCAGGTATTTTTGTCAACAACTTCTCGGCAAATAGGGCTCCTGGGACGCTACCGGCACTGTTGGCGAAGTAACACATTTCCATCAATTGGTCACGCACAGCATTGGCGATCTTTTCGCGGCCGTAGCCAACGTTTACCGACCACACTCCGCCAGACGTGGCATCAAGATATTCTTTGCCTTTAATATCGGTCACACGCATACCTAGACCGCTTTTTATAATAAGAGGGTCAGTTGTTTTTAGGTTGCTATGGGGTGTCAGATGGTGCCATACGCTGGCCCGATCTGTGCCGATAATATCGGTAGGTTCTGCTGAAATATCTGTATGGTTCATGCCTGCTCCAGTGTTTCATTACCCTGCAATCTTGTAGCATAGTAAAACTTGGCTCTGTGGGCTAGAACCAACCGGACCTAATTGATGCTACCAGTGAACTTCAGGTGGAATAGAGCCTCTTGCAGAGTGGCTAACTACATGTGTGATTAGGCGGCTATTGCTCAAGCATTTCGGCGTTTAGGTGATGAGAGAGATCACCAAAAAATTCACTGACGATGTTTCGTTCTCGAAATCGCCATTGACCTTCGGCATTTAAAAAGTTGTCATGATAACAACCTGAAATGATCGCCTGGAGAGGGAAGTTTGGTAGTGCTTGAAAGACGGTAAAATACGCCTTAGAGGAGGCGGTATCCGCCTGCTTGTTGATCTCAATGGTCAGGTTGCTGACAACATGTTTGGTGCAGGGGGTGCCGGTGTCCTCATGTAATTTTACTGAGCGTTGATTCATCTTGAGGACCTGGTCATAGCCGCGATTACACCAAAGCCCTGGTGAGCCGCAGATTTGACCATGCTCAAATAATTCAGCCACGGCTTCAAAGTCTCCGTTATCGATATAGTCCGCGTAACTAAAAATCAGTTGTTCAATGTCGCGGTAGTGATTTACTTGAGGATCATTCTTCATGCTGTTGACCTAAGGTGCAGTAGCAGAACTGATGACAATAGAATAATACTAGCTATAGGTTGGATGGGGTTGTAGGACACATAAAGTCAAAAGGATCGGCCTAATAATTCATATTAAAGATTTCGCCTATCTGCTAAAACCTCCAATTACGGTTTTATGACTTTAGTTCACATTAGTCTAATGAATCTGGATTTTACGTGAAACGCCGCTAAAGACATCACCCTGCGGGTCATAGCCTTGGTGCGTTAACCGGTATTCGCCAGCCTGCATGTTTGTTGGTGTTTTCCAGCTCAGTTTGGCGACAAAAGACCCACCTTCTTTACGCCACCTGACAGTAGTTTGCCAGTCGCTATCTGTTGCGATTGTTTGCCAGCCGGTTGAGGTTTTGCTCTCAACCTGCATGTAATTATTTCCGGTCATATAGTTGTCAGTAGGGTTGTTCGACCAGAACTCGGCCACAACAGTCTCACCTTTGCGGTATTGCGTTTTACTTGAGGGAAGGGGGTCGCCATAGTGTGCACCCTTGGGTGGCATGTTCTTTGCACCGCTGTGTAAGGTGGTTGTGAATGACTTACCTCGCCAATCATCATAAATGGCGCTTGATTCAATAGCGCTACCGGAATTCAACGCGCTAGCGAGATGGCTGGCAATTTGTTCATAGGCCGGCAGTGTCCAGCGCCCATGTAAGGTGTGGCCGCCCTCGTACTGTTGTAGTAGATATTCTTCAGGTGTAGTGACATACCCCGCATAGCCATTGGAATATCCCGCAAGGACTATATTGTGTGCCCAGTCGCCAAGCTCTTTCATCACTGCTGTTCGCAATCGTCGACCGGCCATAGTCGTTATCTCGGAGGGCATCGCCAATATGACAAACTGGCCAACGCGGGCTATGGTCACTGAGCGTATTTGAGATTGAAGTGGTGGCTTTCCACTGCCGGTTTCAAACAAAATAGCCTTAGGCGCCTGACAGTTTTTGACAGCCTCGGTCCATTTAGGTGCGCCAGTTAACCAGCCAATCAGAAGGTCTAAAAAAACACTTTGTTCTGTCATGCCTTCTTCAAACAAGAAATGCCCGCCGCCGTCTTCGGTTGACCCTCCGGCAAAGGAATAACCATAGGCAGATGGGCAGGTTGTTTGTGGGCCGGCATGCGTAAATCTGTCGGTCACCAGGTAGTCAGAAAGGTCGACATATATCTGGCGTGTTTCAATGGGTCCTGTGAGGGCTTCCTGAGCATTGCCAAATAGCTGAAGGGCCATCTGCAGCTGGCGGTCGCCCATAATTTGTGTGGTTTCTACATCCGTTCCCCCCGGCCCGGTATTATTCAAATTTGTATTCGGGGTGACATCTCCTGGGTCTGCCTGAGCGAAGGCGGCAACAAAATCACTGTCATTGTCGTAGCGACTACCGCGCATTCGTTCCATTTGTAATGCAGCATAACCTTTGTGATCACCAGAGATTAAGCGATTGTAGTAATTCATTGCGGTGGGGTGCAGTGCATACCAGTTAAGCATTCCTATGTCCCCTGAGTCATCTGTAAACTTCAGAAGGGTCATTTCAGTCGGAGTATTTTCAACATACTGGTCGCGCTCAATCTGAGGATTTTCAAGATAAGCCGACACCGACCGGTTAGCGCCAGCATTATGTAGGTTACCTTTTCCTAGATAAATATTGCCAGGCTCGAGATCCTTATGGGCACTAACGATCGACGCGGTAATACCCTCAACAATGGCGGCAAAGTGTTCGGGGTAAAACCCGCCGTCTAGACCAAGATCAGAACGTGAATGCCAATAACCGCCTGGGCCTGCATGGGTGTGGGTAGCGCTGATAATGACATTGTTTATCGTATAAGTGTCACCGTATTGTTGCTGTAATCTATCAATAACAGCCAAGGTTATATGGTGTTCTATACTGCCCAGATCGGCGCTAACGAACACCAGACGTTTGGTAGGCTCATCAGATTGCGCTATGACAAAAGCACGCGACCATTGGCGAATATGGAGACCTTCCGTCAGTTGATCTTCTCGGCCAAACCCCCACATCTGAATACCATAACTGGGCCCCGTAATATCGGACATTCCACGACCAACAAGGTAGGGGTGTGAAGTGTCTGCCGCGCTTAAGCCACCAGTCAGCAGTATCAAAAGGCATAGAAGCCCGCGTTGGAAATTGATATTGGTGTTGCTGAGGCAAGACTTAATAAGAAGTTTAATCATTTTGCCAGTCTACAGGGTGGTAGCCTTAACATCTAGACAGCTTAGCCTGAGCCTATTGAGAGTTTTTTTAATGTCCGTCTATCAAGATATTTGCGGTTTGAATAAGAGAGAATTTTAGGGCCCTGCGCCGACATAAAGATATATAATCGGGCACGAACGTTTGGGGCCATGCATGATTGATCAAGAAATCACTTTAACCTTAGTTAGCTGCGCTTTTTTCATGGCGCTGGTGGCTTTTATTTCGTATCGCCAGTCTAAAGATGAATCTAATAGTAGAGACGGTTACTTTTTAGCTGGACGAAATCTAAGTGCTGTTTTTATTGCTGGCTCCCTGTTATTAACAAACCTCTCGGCCGAGCAACTGATAGGGCTCAATGGCTCAGCCTATGGGTTTAACTTGAGTAGTATGGGTTGGGAAGTGACAGCAGCGTTCGCCACTATATGTATGGCGTTTGTTTTTCTGCCGCGCTATTTGGCAGGAGCATTCTCAACCTTACCTGAATTCTTAAATAATCGTTTTGATGATGACGTCAGACGGCTCACGGTTATTTTATTTATGCTTGGCTACGGCTTGGTGACTATTCCGTCGGTGCTGTACTCAGGGTCTATTGCCGTACTGCAGTTATTCGATGTTCCTAGCCTGTTTAACATTTCGTACAGTCGGTCATTGGTATTGACTATCGTTGTTATCGGCAGCGTGGGTGGTGTCTATGCAGTGTTTGGTGGCCTCAGAGCGGTTGCTGTTTCCGACACTCTAAATGGTATTGGTCTTTTGCTCATAGGCATTGCTGTACCCGTGCTGGGGTTGTCACTGCTTGGGGAGGGCAGTGTGGTGTCGGGATTAAAAATTATTTCGACCACCAATACGGAAAAACTAAACGCGATTGGTTCTTCTGACGATCCTACTCCGTTTGCCACCTTATTTACTGGAATGATTTTTGCCAACTTGTTTTATTGGTGTGCTAATCAGTACGTGATCCAGCGAACCCTTGGCGCCAAGAGCCTTGCAGAAGGCCAGAAGGGTGTACTCTTTTCAGGATTTTTCAAAGTTCTGGTGCCGATCATGATGATGATTCCCGGTGTCATTGCTTTTCATCTCTATGGTGGTCCGAGCAGTCCTGATGGCCTTAGTTCAATTGATCTTGCGTACCCAAGACTCATTCGTGATGTGCTACCAACCTATGCTTCAGGATTTTTTCTGGCGGTCCTGCTTGGCGCGGTGTTTAGCTCGTTTAACTCACTGCTAAACAGTGCAGCAACACTATTTTGTTTAGACGTTTATGAACCGTGGAAAAAGGCCAGAAACGGTGGTGAGATCACAGATCAGCAGATTTTAAAAGTGGCTAAAACGGCCTCTATTGTGATTGCGTTATTTTCGTTTGTTGTGGCGCCACTGCTGCAATTTGCGCCGGATGGCCTATGGCAGATTATTCGTATCTTCACCGGCTTTTATAATATTCCGGTCATTGCCATCGTGATTGTTGGTCTCTTCTCAAAGCGGGTTCCTGCGCTAGGACCTAAGTTAGTGATTGGCTTCCATGTAGTCGCCTACGGGTTATTAAAGTTTGTCTTGGATGACATTGTTACCTTGCACTTTATCCATCTTTACGCAGTGCTGTTTTTTATAGAGGTTGGCATCATGTTATTGGTGGGGCATTACCGTCCCACCGCACATAATTGGACCTATAAACGGAGTCATGAAGTCGACATGCAACCCTGGCGTTATGGAGTACCTTGCGCAGCGAGTTTAATGTCGTGCGTTGTTGGTCTATATTTGTTGTTTTCACCCGTCGGTGTAGTGGGTGGGTTCAGTGTGTTATTTGTGCCCCTAATAGGTTGTTTGGCCGGGCTAAACGTCGCAGTTTGGTGGTATTACATCAACAGACGTGGTTTTAGTGCATAGCCGCGGTTCTCACTAGCCTTTAGTGAGTCCAGGTTACCCATGGTGCTCAATTCTTGTGGCCCCACAGAATTAACTGGCTCTTAGGTGGGTATTTACGGCATCATTCTGACTTGGTGGTTTAACTTTAAATGTGCGAATACTAATACATGCCCAGTGCTTTCAATCCATTTTATACTCTCAACAGTGCCAACTGCAGTTTGGTTGTAGATTGTCGGGGTAATGCACCCACAATCCTTCACTGGGGTTCTCGTCTTACTGATGCGACAAGCCCTGAAATGTTGGCTCTTCTCGCCACTCGCCAAGAGCTGCAGGCCTGCCAAACTGAAGAGGCACCCATTGCCTTATCACCAGAGACCGCTGCCGGCTTTACTGGCTCCCCAGGGGTTCAAATACACCGTAATGGTCGTCACTGGGCGGTCTATACTCAGATCGAATCGGCACGCTCTAGTGACAACCAGATAATCATTATTTCACTGTGCCAAGGTACCGAAATCCAATTAACCCACTGTTTGCAATTGGATGCTGACACCAATGTTTTGACAGCGACCACGGAAATAACCAACAGGGGATCTTCAGCACTCAGTGTTGATCGCTGTGATGCCCCCTGTATACCTTTGCCAATGCACTATAATAAAATTCTGGGTTTTACCGGCCGCTGGGCTAACGAATTTCAGTTACAGTCTATAGATAGAGTTGCTGGAGCCTATGTGCGTGAAAATAGGTCGGGGCGCACCTCTCATGATTCATTCCCCGGAGTGATTATTCATTGTGAGCATACCAATGAAAATTTAGGCGCCGCTTACGGGCTGCATTTGGGTTGGAGCGGCAATCACCATATGCGTATCGAAGAACAGTCTACTGGCCGAGCATACGCGCAGTTAGGTGAGTTGTTTTTACCCGGTGAAATGAGTCTCGAGCCTGGGGAATCATACTGTTCACCAACCTTATATGGCGCAAGTACCGATAACGGATTGTCAGCATTGTCAGGCGCTTTTCATGGTTATATCCGATCCTCTTTAACCGATAGACGGGTAGTGAACAAAGTAAAGCCTGTGCATTTTAATACCTGGGAGGCGGTCTATTTTGACCTCTCTTTTGATCGGTTGTGCGAGTTGGCAGATAGCGCCGCTGAGGTAGGGGTGGAGCGTTTTGTGCTGGATGATGGTTGGTTCAAAAACCGGAAATCAGACAGTGCGGGCTTAGGTGATTGGTTTGTGGATGAAACCGTCTTCCCCCATGGTTTGGGCCCATTAATTGATTATGTGCATGATAGAAAAATGGAATTTGGACTATGGGTCGAGCCAGAAATGGTTAATCCAGATAGCGACCTCTATCGCAGTCATCCCGATTGGGTACTAAATACTGACCCAGCGCCATTACTGCTGTCTAGAAATCAACTGGTGTTAGATTTAACCCGAGTCGAGGTTCAAACATACCTGTTTGAGAGACTTGATGCCTTGTTAAGTGATTACGCCATTGGTTATTTAAAATGGGATATGAATCGTGCCATTCACCAGCCTGGCAATCAAGATGGGCGTGCGGTTAGTCATTATCAGACGCGTGCGCTCTATAGTTTGCTGGAGCGTATTCGCGCAGCTCACCCCACGGTCGAAATTGAAAGCTGTTCATCAGGTGGAGGTCGCGCAGACTTTGGTATTCTCGCCTTTACCGACCGTATTTGGACGTCTGACAGTAACGATGCGCTTGATCGATTGGGTATTCAAAAGGGCTTTTCTCTATTTTTCCCACCAGAGCTAATGGGTGCTCATGTTGGGCCCAGCTGCTGTCATGCAACGGGTAGAGTGCTGAGCATGGAGACCCGCGCCGGAGTCGCTATGTTTGGGCACATGGGTATTGAGGTCAATCTTTTAGATATGGACGATGACCAGAAGGACACATTAAAAACGGCAGTAGTCCTGCATAAAAAACATCGTCAATTACTGCACAGTGGCAAACTTATGCGGCTGGACACTCAGCGCGGCGAAAGTGGCTTTGGGGTAGTGGCGATTGACGGCAGCGAGGCTCTGTTTTCCTATGCGCAACTAGATAGCCTTTTACATAGCGTAGGCGGGCGACTTCGCTTTGTTGGCTTAGACAAACACGGTATTTATGAGGTGAACATTGTCTGGCCCCTAGAGCCCAGCAGTTACTCCAAATCCATACTGGATGTTATCAATGGATCTGTTATCAGCGGTGATGCGTTGGCTAACGTTGGGTTACAATTACCCATTATGCTACCGACAAGCCTGCTAATCTTTCATTTGCGCCGTTGCTGATAACACTGTTATTGCCAAATGGGTAAATAGATTACTTTTTTGATTCACTATTTGTTATTTTAGTTGTTGTAGACAAAAGGTAATTAGTAATGATTAATACGAAAATATACAAGTCGGTCTACAGTCTTTCTGAAAAGCTAATGGCGGCGGCAAAAAAGAACAACATAGAGCTATTCAACTCTCTCTATGCAGAGTTAAAGGCTGTCTGTACCGATAACGAAAATACCGACAAAGACCATCCAGAGCAGTGGGAAACGTTGGCTGACTTTACAGAAGAGTTAGCAGATGCCGTGGCTGGTTACGAAAAAGCCTTAGAAAAAGCCACCGCTATTAATTCCAAAGACCATATGTCATCAATCGCATTTTCCATGGCTACATTACAAATTGAATTAGGTCAGACTGACGCGGCCATCAAAAACCTCCAAGATGCAAAAATCAGTGCTAATAAAATCGCAGACAAAGACCTTAAAAAAGAAATAGATGACCTGCTTGAAATGCTACTTTCAGCCTAAGCCCACTGGGCCGGGAAAAAATAGGGCTGCAGGCAGTTCAGCCCTGGGTGTTAAGGTGTCTATCTATGGTGTAGTTGTGGTGTCAAAATCACTGGCGCTATGTCGCTCCGCTAGTTGTTTGTCCTCTGCACCCCATACGCGGTTAACCCGTTGACCACGCTTTACGGCAGGGCGTTGCTGAATGTTTTTGGCCCAGCGAATAACGTTGGTGTAGGTGGTGACCTCAAGAAAATCTCCAGCTTCATAAAGTACACCTGATACCAGTGCGCCATACCAGGCGACGTTGACCATGTCCGCAATGGTGTATTGGTCACCACAGAGGTATTGATTGTCGGCCAGCCGTTGGTCTAGAACATCTAGTTGACGCTTAACTTCCATGGCGTAGCGATTAATGGGGTATTCAAACTTTTCGGGCGCGTAGGCATAAAAGTGGCCAAAGCCGCCCCCTAAAAAGGGAGCACTGCCGATGTTCCAAAATAGCCAAGACAGGCATTCTGCGCGCAGTGGTGAGCCCACTGCAGGCACAAAATGGCCAAATTTTTCTGCTAGGTAGAGCATCATGGCACCAGACTCAAACACACGAATGGGTGTGTCGCCACTGTGGTCTGCCAGTGCAGGGATTTTTGAGTTGGGGTTGATATGCACAAATCCGTCACCAAACTGTGACCCATCTGAAATATTAATTAGCCAGGCATCATATTCGGCCTCGGCAATGCCCAATTCCAGCAGTTCTTCAAGGAGCACTGTGACCTTAACCCCATTAGGTGTACCCAGGGAATAAAGCTGCAGCGGGTGCTTGCCGACAGGCAGCTCTTTTTCATGAGTAGCGCCGGCGATGGGGCGGTTTATCGCAGCAAAGCGGCCGCCGCTTTCTTTATCCCATTTCCAGACTTTGGGGGGAGTGTAGGTTTCGCTCATGGTGTTTAGTATCCGCTGTTGTTTGATTGGTTAAGGCCAATGCGTGAATTAACAAGGGCCAGAGTATAATTATTACGTTGTTTGTTGCAATTCTTCTGTTTCCAAGCCGATAAACTCGGCTCTATTACCCAAAATAAATCGGTTGACGAAAAGAGCGATGGCTACGCAGGCAAAGAACGTGAAAAACATCATGTGAATATAGTGCAGAGGCATCCATATCCAGATAAAACAGGCGTACATGAGCACTCCCGCAATCACCGCGGTAATGGCGGCACGATAATCTACGTTGCGGAACAATAACCCAACGGCAAAGCAGGCCAGTATTGGCATGCTGATTAGGCCCCAGAGTTCCTGTAGTAAATTAATAATACTGTCAGATTGCGCGTAAATCGGCACCATACAGACAGCAATGATCACAAAGATCACTGTGGCACCGCCGCTGAGTGCGCGCAGGTTGGGTTTATCATTGATGTACGCCTCGTGTAGGTCACAAACGTACATGGCGGCAGAGGAGTTGACCATACTGTTAAATGAGCTAAGTACGGCTGCTGCGATGGCTGCTGCGAATATTCCAGATAACCAGCCAGGCAGTAAATCACCAACGATACGGCCATAGGCCTGATCACCGATATCGCCATACAATTTAAATGCGACTATCCCTGGGATAACGACCATGGAGGGGATAAATACCACGCGAATAAAAGCGGCGGCATAAACGCCTTTTTGCGCCTCTTTAACCGTTGGCGCCGCCATAGCGCGCTGTGTAATGGTTTGGTTAGTACTCCAGTAAAAAATTTGAATGAGAAACATGCCGGTCAATAGGGTATGCCATGGTACAGGCGAGGCGCTATCGCCAATCAAGGTTAATCGCTCGGCAGGAATACCACTAAAGTCAAAGTTGATGGCCATCAGAGAGAGCACCACCACTAGTAGGCCCATAGCTAACACCAAAACCCCACCATAGGTGTCTGACACTGCAACTGCGCGCAGTCCGCCAAGTACCGCATAGGCTGCGCCAAAAATGGCGAAGGCAGCGGCAATGGTTAAGAGGTCTGCTTGGATACCTGTCATGGAGATCATGAAGAGCGCGCCGGTATAGATTACGGCTGGTTGAAAAACAAATACATTGATGAACAAAAACATCGTCGATACAAGCGCGCGGATATGTTTACTGTTGTAGCGTCGCTCTAAAAGTTCGGTGGTGGTGGTGCAATTGTTTCTGTAGTACACCGGCAAGAAGACTTTGGCTAAAATCATAAGCCCGACAAAGCCTGAGAGCTCCCAAAGGGCCAACAGCAGCATTTGGTTGCCATTCATACCCACTAGCTGGTCTGTACTTAAGTTGGTGAGTGTGATCGAGCCGGCAACAAAGACCCATGTTAGTCCACCACCAGCCAGGAAATACTCTTTATTAGAGTCCGTTGAACGTCTACTTTCCCCCTTACATTTGATGTATGTAAGCACGGCGATAGCACCGAGGACTGCACAAAATACAGCTAGTTGGATGAATTGTTCGCTCAAGGGAAACTCCTATTTATTATTTTTTTAGTAAGGGTGCTTTATCTGACGCCTGCCAGACTGTTATCCCGTGCGGTTGAATTATTCTATTTCCCAGCAGCAGAGTTGTATCTGAGTCGAGGGGTAATAAATGCTGTTGATCTGAATAGTTAAAAGCAAATATTAGCTTACCCCGCTGCGATACACGAATATCTTTGTCAAATCGGTAGGTGTTTATGTTGTTATGGTGGCATTGCTGTTGTAAAAAATCGAGTAAAAAATCTCTGTTGGTCAGAGTGCCGAGGTAGATGAATCGCTCATTGCGCACGATCGCAGGTTCGTCGTTGTGATACTTGGCGATGACTTCTGTATTACCAGCATCCAATTGTTCGCGCCAGCGACAGCTTTCATAGTGCTTGCCATTCCAGTTTAAGGCTTCAGCACAGTCTTCTCGAAGAGTTTCTACAGACAGCACACGTATCGGAATCAATGTTTGCAACAGACCTGGCGGTAAGTTTGTGGGGTAACCAAACTCTGTGGTTTTGGCTCCGGATCGCGGGCCAAAAATAAATTGGGCGCTACTAGCTTTGCATTTTGAAACAAAAGCACTGTCGATGATCGGCAGGCTAGGAGCGATAATTAAGGTGTATGGCGAGAAGTCTGCATCCACAGAAATAAAGTCTATGTTGACGCCCAGCTCACGCAAGGCACTGTAGTAAGAGAATTGCACGTCATTAAAATCATAAGCCTGCCCTTGTTTCTCTATGTCACTAACCCAGAGCCCCTCGACGCCTGTGATTATAGCGACAGAGGCTGGTTGCGACGGCTGGCTGGTTATGTCTAGTTGAGCAACGTCTGCCATTGCCTGCTCAGCCTCTGGCCAGGCTTCGGTTTTTGAATTGTCGGGTCGCAGTAGACCCGCATGCATCTGTTCCTGAGCGAAAGGCGCCTGGCGCCAACGGAAATAGCAGACACAGTCTGCTCCGTGAGCAAAGGCCTCTATGGTCCAAAATCTAATCATGCCCGGCGCCGGACGGGGATTATTGTTGGCCCAGTTAACCGGCCCAGGTTGTTGTTCCATTACCCAAAATCCGCGATTTAGCAGGCCTCGGGTTTGGTCATGGTAGTAGGTAGCAAAATCGGGATGGCCGGTGCGCATATAGCGACGTAACTGTTCGGTTGGGGCGCCAGTAAGCAGAAGATCGGTACGGCCCAATGGATAATTGTCATAGCTGGTAAAGTCCAATGGGGCGGCAAGGGCAACGTTATCTACCCCGGTTTCATTCATCGGTATAAAGTTGTGAGTGATGAATTGGTTTGGCGCATGCTGGCGAATCACTTCAATCATACGGTTGTGATAATTGACCACCTGATCGGAGGAAAAACGTCGAAAGGCCATACGGTGGGCCGGGCTGGTTTCGGTCACCGCGAGTATGGGAAGTTCGATTTCAGTAAAATCACGATATTCCATAGACCAGAATACGTTTCCCCACTCAGAATTTAATTTTCTAATACTCGGGTATTGATCGCGGCACCATGTTTGAAAGGCGCTACGCGCATTTTTGGAGCCACTGAGGGCGGTATCATGACAACAGAGTTCATTGTCTGTTTGCCAGCCGACAATGCCTTCATGGCCGCCATAACGCATGGCTAATACTTTGGTAATGCGAAGTGACTCTTGGAGATAGATTTCGCTGGAAAAGTCATAGTGACGGCGTGAGCCAAAACCTCGCGTGGCCCCAGTATTTGGATCGACCGGCAGTATGTCTGGGTGCTGGTCAATCAACCATTTAGGTGGCGTTGCGGTAGGGATACACATAACTACTTTAAGGCCAGCATTGTTCAAGGTGAGGACAGCTTGGTCTAACCACTCAAAGTCTAACTCACCGGGGTTGGGTTCGAGTTTGGACCAGGCGAACTCGCCTATGCGTACATAGGTTAAGCCGAGCTCAGACATCATCTGTGCATCTTGCTCCCATTGAGACTGTGGCCAGTGTTCTGGGTAGTAGCAGACTCCGAACATGCGCTTAACCTTTGTTTAAAACTAAAGCGGTTTTACTGTGCCCTTAGTTTCAGTTGAATAGAAGATAGCCGTATTATTGTCGATAGAACCGAATACCACTACCCCAAAGATGTTTGAAGCCCGGCCATGGGGCACTATATTGATTATCGGCACCCTGATACTGTTGAATATCTTCTCGAGCGGGCAGATACCCACAGCGAGCACCGTCGTTTTTAACATGACAATCTAAAAATGCCAGACTCATATGTTTGTTGACTCTATTGATCGTCTCGATATCCCAGCTGGGTTCGACGTAATGTCCGAGTTCAAAGTCACTGTGAAAGGATGCCGCGGGTGCTGGGTGACCGGCAATATTGTGCCGAGCATTGACATAAACCATCATGTAATTGTGTTTTGAGCCGGTTTGTTGGTAGAGTTTTTTGACGCCATTTTCAAATCCTGAGGTATTGTCTTGATCGCCGGCAACAAAGAAGGTTGGCACCGTTATTTTCTCCATAGCTTGTGCATCATGAACATCTAGTTCGCCACCCCAGGGTGCAAAAACCTGAATGGCTTTCCAGCGTGGATCGAGTTTTTCTTGGCCGGCGAAGCAGGAGTTTAAACGAAAGGGTAGCAGGTTAGCTAATATGGTGGGGACGCCAATTTTTTTCAAATTATCTGAGTTAAAGGCATAGCACCCACCGACGGTATTGATTGCTCCAAAGCCACCCATGGAATGACCGATAATGGCTGCATTGTTGGTGTCTACGCGCTCTTTTAAACCTGGTATTAGTTGACGTTCATCAGCTTCAGCAAAATAATTCAAGACAAACTGTTGATCGCGGGCACGATTATAAAAAGTGCTAATGCCACCTGATGCCCGGGTGTCATTATCAAAGACTTCTGCATTGGTGGAGTCTTTATGGTCAATACCGACCACCACATAGCCGTGACTCGCTAGGTGCTCTCCTAAATAAAACATTTGGGTTCTGTAGCCGGTAAAGCCGTGGGATAGCAGAACAATTGGGAACTGACCATTACTAACTGGAGCAGCATCGCCATAGGCGTCGCCCTGCAACTCAAAGGGTTGTTGCAGTCGAGTAACATTTTTATAGGTAGCTTTGCTAGCAGACGGAGCAGACAGGTCTGCGGGATACCAGACTTCGAGCACTAAGGGTCTCTCAGTTGTGGTTATAAAATTGGTAGTATTTAGACGTCCATGATCGATGGCGCTAATGGTGCTAACTCCGACATCATAGGGCCCTGCAAAAGCCAATTCGGGTGTAACGGGTGGCTGGTTAGTGTAAAGATCTTCAGCACTAACGGCGCTGCTGCTTATTATTATCGCACTGATAAATGCGATAATTCGCGGCCAATTGATACTCACACTGAACTCCTCCTGAGAACTTGATTTTTACTGCTACGTAATTTTTTACGATCAGTGCTAGTTTTGTTGTTATACAAGGGTGACGTTATTGTTATGGGCATATTAAATCAAAAGCAGACTATTAAATAGGTTGATATCTTAGCCTGTCAATTTACATAATATTCACCTTAAAACCACAGAGAGTTGTCCAATGTGTGAATATGCAAAATATTTAAGTCTGATAGGGCGGGTGGTTGCTATTACCGCTGGTGCAAGGGGCATTGCAGATTCATTGCTTCTGTCCAGATGGGTTTTTGCGCTAAGCGACGGGCAGTGATTTAAATTTTTATATAGAAATTAATAATGGGCTGTAGACTCGAATACAAATTAGTCTCACTATGGCGCTTGATAGCAACAACCTAAACATTAGATGATTTGGATAGCCATAAGTGACTAAGCAAAGATTACGTTTTTTCGAGAAATCGCTGGGTCAGCGACACATTACAGGCACTGATAAGTATCTGTACAAGGCCCCAGAGTCCACTTACAGGTTAGTCATCATTGGGACTGGCACTATCGGGCAGGAGCACATGTATGTGGCTACTCTGCTGGGTAGAGCTCGGGTGCATGGTATCTATGATAGCCAAACCCAAAGCATGGATGTGGCTGAGCAAAACTTCAAAGGTTACAGTGACCAATCTCTGGTTCGGTATGCTGACTTAGAGTCTGCTTGTAGCGACCCTGACGCTGATGCGTTAATGATCTGCACGCCGAATCATACTCATTTTGATCTTCTCAAGGTGGCGATGCTTTCCGGCAAGCCCATTTTCTTAGAAAAGCCTATGGCGACAACACTTGAGGATGCGGCAGCTATTGTTAAAGCTAATGAGACTTATGGATCTTTTATCCAAATTGGACTGCAATATCGCTACAAGGCGCAATACATCGAAGCGTTTCATGAAGTTCAGGCACGCGCTTCTATTGGTGTCATTAAAACCATCAGTATGAGCGAGTATCGGCCGCCGTTCTTAGACAAGGTGGGTCAGTGGAATAAGTTTAACCAAAACAGTGGTGGCACCCTCGTTGAAAAATGCTGCCATTACTTTGATTTAATCAATCTTATGGCTGATTCTATGCCCGTTAGAGTTTATGCCTCTGGGGGCCAAGCTGTAAATTTTTTAGAGTTTGCAAAGGATGGCGTACCAGCGGATATAGATGACCATGCTTTTGTAATTATTGATTTTGAAAATGGGGTTCGGGCGAACTTTACGCTCAATATGTTTTGTCATGACTTTACCGAAGAGATGATAGTGGCGGGTGATAAAGGCCGTCTAGTGACTAAAGAGCTGTTTAATATTCATCAGCAACAGCCATCTCAGGCGACCATAGCGCTGGAAAAAGGTGAATGGGGCGCATCAAAGCAGACTGATGTGACTTACGCTCGAGAGATTGAACAAAGTGGCCATCACGGCGCTACCTACTATGAGCATATTGCGTTTGTTGATCAGCTGGATGGCAAAGCCTGCGAGTCAGCCACACCCGTGCAGGGTTTATGGTCGATGATTGTCGCTAGCGCAGCGCAGTATTCTATTAAAACTGAGCACGCAGTGGACATAAGAGCCTTTATGCTCGACAACAATTTAGCAGAATATCTTGGGAAAATGGATTGAATATGAATCAAACGATGAATGTAACAGGTCAGCTCATGCCCGCTGTGGGTTTGGGGTTGTGGAAGCTAGATCTTGATGAGGTTGCAGATACGGTCTACAACGCTATTAAGACGGGCTATCGACACCTAGACAGCGCAGCTGATTATGGCAATGAAAAACAGGTAGGCGAGGGTATTGCTAGAGCTATTGCTGACGGCCTATGCCGCCGTGAAGATTTATGGATCACCTCTAAACTATGGAATACCTTCCACCGCCAAGAACATGTTCAGGCTGCGTGTAAGAAGTCACTTGATGACTTAGGTATAGAGTATTTTGACTTATATCTCGTACATTTCCCCATTGCTCTTAAGTATGTGGATTTCAATGATCGTTATCCGCCTGAGTGGATTTTTAATCCTGGGGATGAGTATCCTGCTATGGAACCTGATGCAGTACCTCTCAGTGAAACATGGACAGCCATGGAGGGATTGGTTGAGAATCAACTGGCGCGTAAAATTGGTGTCTGTAACTACAGCGCAGTGCTACTTCATGACCTTATGAGTTACGCAAGAATAAAGCCAGCGATGTTGCAGATAGAATCTCACCCATACCTGACGCAAGAAGCACTTATACGCACTGCGCAGGCCTATAACATCGCAGTTACAGCGTTCTCACCGCTGGGTGCGCTTTCCTATGTGTCCATAGATATGGCCACAGCAGGCGATTCTGTGTTGTCAGAACCGGTGGTCATTAAGGCGGCTGAACGGGCAGGAGCAACACCGGCTCAGGTCGTTTTGCGTTGGGGCGTGCAACGCGGCACGGCAGTGATACCTAAAACCAGTAAGGCTGAGCGGTTGATGGAAAATCTATCACTGTCGAATTTCAGTTTAACCGATGATGAAATGGCTTCTATTTCGTCACTTAACCAGAATCGTCGATTTAATGACCCTGGGGTTTTCTGTGAAGGCGCATTTGGCAAGTTCCACTCAATTTATGATTAAGGATGTTGCCTGTTAATGGATGATATTAGCGTAGAAAAGATTAATTTAGAGTCTCAGCAGCAATATAAAGATAACGTTTTCCCGCTTGTCTATGCTACCAGTAATGTTTCTGATGCGGCAGGGGTAAAAGATTGGCTTGCGGAGCATAAACACCGGTTAGAAGGTGAGTTAACGACCCATGGAGCCATTTTGTTTCGAGGCTTTAATGTTGTTGATGATCAAGATTTTGATGGTTTTGTTCGTGCATTTGATTGGCCGAGTTTTACCTATGAAGAATCGTTGTCTAACGCCGTTCGGCACAATCGAACAGAGTTGGTTTTTACGGCTAATGAAGCTCCACCGTCAGTGTCTATTTTCCTGCATCATGAAATGGCGCAAACACCGATTTATCCGTCAAAGTTGTTTTTCTTCTGTGAACAGGCTTCTGAGGCCGGTGGTGCTACACCTATCTGTCGTTCGGATATCCTGCTGGAGCATTTGGAGAGAGAGATCCCGGGGTTTGTTAAGACCTGTGAGGAGAAGGGCATACGCTACTCTCAAACTATGCCCGCGGTGAATGATTTGGAATCTGGGCAGGGTCGTAGCTGGGCTAGTACGTTGAGCGCAGATAACGCTAAAGAGGCGGAAGCTAAGCTTGAGCGACTGGGGTATGAATGGAAATGGCAGGCCGATGGGTCCCTTAGCGTGACAACCCCAGTGTTACCCGCGGTAAAAATATTGCCTGACGGACGAAAAGTGTTCTTCAATCAGTTGATAGCGGCGTTCAGAGGGTGGCAAGATGCTAGAAATGATAGAGAAAAATCGATTTGCTTCGGCGATAACTCATCCATCAATAATGATGACATGGCTTTAGTGATAAGGCTTTCTGACCTATTAACGTTTGATATTCCATGGCAGACCGGAGATGTCGTTCTAGTCGATAATTTTGTCACTATGCATGGTCGCCGCCCTTTTGAGGGTCAACGAAGGGTGCTGGCTTCATTGGTGGCTTAGTGCCTTGGCGCTGATAAAACGATCTTTAAAACACCAATAAGCCCTTTTATCGCACTATTAAAACATACTGCCGCATCGGGGCTACCGTTAGGCTTTTAGCCATGAAATTATTGGTCAGAAACTAGCTGATAGCCCTCGATTTGGGCAACGGGACTAATTGATAATAATTTCGCTTTTTAAGTAAACAGGAACAAACTTATGAATTCTAAAATGGTCGCTCTCGCGTTGACTTTTTTGCTTGCAGGCTGCGGAGGGGGTGGAGGTGATTCTAAGGCTGTTGAGCCTCCGATAGTGCTGTTGCCGCCCACTATTAGTCAGTTCTCATTTCTGGTCTCTGAAAATGCTGGGTTGGAAAGTGATATAACAATGGCCGAGCTTGACGGAACCTTTTCCGGTCGTACGCTGACTAATGCTCCTATTACTGAGCTTGTTGCTAGCTTTCAGCATAATGGGTCATCCGCCAGTATTGGCGGCATTAGCCAGGCCAGCGGTACTACGGCCAACGATTTCACTAATCTTGTGACCTACACGATAACGGGCACAGATGGCCAGACCACAAATCATGAGGTGGATTTAACCAAGTTTACACACCTTCCAATCATTTATCTCAAGACAGATTACTATGACCCTATTGTCTCCAAAGATGACTACATCCAGGGAGATGTCTCCATAGCTGGAGGTCGTAATGTCGTCAATTTGACCGAGTCCGCAATGAAAATTCGCGGTAGAGGAAATTCGACGTGGTATACCCATCCGAAAAAGCCATTCCAGATGAAGTTAGACGATAAGGCCGAATTTTTGGGAATGCCCAATGACAAAAAGTGGCTATTTCTAGCGGAATACTCTGACAAAACCATGCTTCGAAACAAAATATCCTTTGAGATGGGTTATATCAGCAACTTGGATTGGACACCCCAAGGGCGCTTTGCCGAGGTCTATATTAATGATGAGTACAACGGTACGTACAATATTACGCAAAAGGTTGAAGAGAGCGATAATCGAGTTGCATTGGGTGATACTGGGTATTTATTAGAGCTTGATCAGTTATCGCGACTAGACTCGGATGATGTGTACTTTGAGAGCATTATCACTGATAAATTCTGGGTTAACATAAAAGAGCCTAGCCTCGAACGCAACAGTTCTGAGTATGCTTATATTAAGACGCTGATTAATGATTTTGAAAATGCGATGTCTGGAGCTACTTCCATGACATCCTACTTTGCCGTTGCGGAAACAACCTCTGATAATGTTTGGGATGTGAACTTGAGCCAGACGATGACGCTAGTCCCCAATTCTGATTACACGGTATCATTTAGAGCAAAGTCATCGATTGATCGCACCATGATTGCTGGCCTTGGTTTGTACCATGATCCTTGGACAAACGCGGGCGAGCCTGTAAGTCTGACAACAGCATGGCAAACATTTATATTGACTCAGACCACTACCGATTTTGGAGATGATCAAAGCCGTGTCTTATTTGATATGGGTGGAGATCAAGGCGGAGAGGTTTGGATTGATGATGTCAGCGTTCTTACCGCAGATGGAATACAGCTTGTTGCTAATGGCGATTTCCAAAGTGGTGAGGCAAGTTGGGAGGGAGGAGCGGCAACAGCAGCTAATATCACATCCTATGATAACGGCACAGAAGGGTACGCAGAATATATCGATGTTGATAGCTTTGTTGATTGGTATCTGATCAGCGAGATTACCAAGAACGTTGATTCAAAGTCTTACTCCAGTATGTTCTTGAATGTGGTGCCGGGAGAAAAAATAAAAATGGGGCCGCTCTGGGACTTTGATTTATCTTTTGGCAATGTTGATTATGCCGACAGTCGTTATGCAGAGGGTTGGTGGGTGAAGTATCACCCTTGGTATGAGCACCTCTTTCAGGACCCTGATTTTGTCGGCAAGGTCAAAGTACGGTTTGCTTATTTTAAAGATAACCAAGATTTCATTCTCGATAAAATAGACGCCTACGCAGAGCAATTACAGTGGGCGCAGCAGGAGAATAATGATAAGTGGCAGACTTTAGGAATGTATGTTTGGCCAAACCCCGTTGTTTTTGATACCTATCAAGAAGAGGTTGATCATATGAAGTCTTGGTACATTGATAGAATGGATTGGTTAGAGGCCGCCTTTGACAACCTTTAGGCGTCATGATCGGCTCTCAATATGGCGCTATAAGTCCTAATGGTTACTGAATGAGATATTTATTCATTAAAGAATATTTCAACTATACTTTGTTTATAATCTATAGGAGTTCTTTTGTTTGAAATTATTACTACTTGTTATTGCCAGCCTATTAAGTCTTAGTGCTCTAGGCGAGGAAGCTGATACTTCCAGAAGCGATAACATTAAGCGCTTCAATGAGGGTCAGAGGTGCCACAAGTCTGCTATCGCAGAAAGGAATAAAGAAGAAGCGCTCCGGTGTGCACAGTCCTCGCTTGAGGCGGGTAAAAGCCTGTTTGAACCAGGCAGTAAAAACATTGCTGCACTAACCTATAACTATGGCATAGCTCTTCGCTCGACCGATGAGCTTTCTTGGGTGGTGAACAAAGAAATCAAAAACGTTTTTACCGAGGCTCTTACCCTTTATGAGTCGCTCTATGGCGAGAATTCGGTAGATTTAGTTGATTTGTTAATAGATCTTGGTAACGCAGAGAATAAAGTAAAAAGAACGGGGATGAATGATCCTGTGAAGAGCTCTTCCTATAAAAGAGCTCTTGGAATCCTTTCATCTAATTACGGAGATGATTCTTTAGAGTACGCGCAGGCTCAGCTTGCGATCAGTATGGAAGTTCTTGAAGGGTCTCATACCGTTAATGCGCATGTATTCTCCAATAAATACGCCAAAGGGGCGTACAAGATAATTTCCCGGAAATTAGGCCCCACTTCAGTGGGAGCTACATTGGCCAGTTTTCAGCTAGGGAAAAATCAAATGGCGAAGCAAAAATTTAGCAAGGCGATTCCTTTTCTTGAAAATTCGTTATCTAACCCTTCAGTGGCTCAATATGCCCATGGATTTCTCATAGAAGCCTTTGAACAAATAGGTCAGCGCGATTCAGCAACCTTTCACGCCCAGGCATTAGGTAAACTGAATCAGGGCAGACAAAACCAGAACTACCTGCCTGTCTATAGAAAACCGCCAATTTATCCGAGAGGAGCACAAAGATCAGGAACTAACGGTTACGTGATTATTGAGGTCACTGTATCCAGAGACGGCCTGGCTATTGACCCTATTGTGATTGAGGAAATGCCCACATCGAAAGGATTTGGCAAAGCCGCATTAAAAGCTTCAAGCACATTGAGATATGTCCCGCAGTTTGTAGATGGTGAAGCGGTTGAAGTGCCTGGTGTCTTGTATAAATATACCTTCCAAATGGCCCGTTAATTAATTTGCCGCGTCTTGCCTTCCCAATAGGGCTTTCGTAGTTCTCGTTTGAGTATTTTACCCGAAGGATTACGCGGCAGAACATCGGTAAAGTCGATGCTTTTTGGTACCTTGTAGCCGGCAATCTTGGTCCTTGAATGGGCGATAATGTCTTCCTTAGTGGCGGTGACGCCAGGCTTTAGTACAATGATGGCTTTCACTGCTTCTCCCCATTTCTCATCGGGAACACCAATGACCGCAGCATCACCCACAGCCTCATGATCAAACAGTGCATTTTCTACCTCTGCGGGATAGATGTTCTCACCACCTGAGACAATCATATCTTTGATTCTGTCATGAATATAAAGATAACCATCTTCATCTAAGTAACCCGCATCTCCAGTGTAAAACCATCCGTTTTGTATTGATTTAGCCGTGGCCTCGTCATTCTTCCAGTAGCCTTTCATTAAGCTTTTAGAGCGGTAGGTAATTTCACCGACCTCATTCGCAGGCAGGATTTCGCCTTCCTCGCCGACAATCCTTACTTCTGCTGTTGGTGCCGGTTTACCGCAGGAGCGTAATTTGCCAAGGGCAGGGTCATGGTCTTCTGGTGCTAGTATTGTGCCTGCACCACAGGTTTCGGTCAGGCCATAGACCTGACAAAAATTACATTTAAAAATCTCTTTGGCGGTAAGCAATACATCTTCTGATATTGGGCTGGCACCATAGAGTAAAAAGTCTAGATTAGAGAAGTCTCTATCACGAACGCCAGGAATAGAGTTTAAGAACATGATAACGGCGGGCACGAAAAAGGCGTACTTGATGCGGTATTTTTCGAGTAAATCTAATATAACGACAGGATCTACATCTTTTAGAATGACATTGGTAAGACCTTGGCATAAACCGACGACACCAACGTTGACGCCAGCCACATGGAAAATTGGCATGGCTACAATACTGGCTTCACCCTCATCCCAATCGCCCCAGCCACCATTGGCTGCTTGGTCTAAGACATCAAGATAGTTCCCGTTGGTCAGTTGCACACCTTTTGGATGGCCTGTGGTGCCGCTGGTGTAGAGCTGGATAACGTCATCATCTAACGCAATAGGCAGCATAGGGTCGGTTGTATCTTGAACGTCACGCCAAGTGCAGTAGTCAGGCCAATCGCTGTGGCCACCATCAACAGCAATAAATTGACGAATACTGCCGATTTTGGGTCTTAGTTGCTCAATAACCGCATAGAATTCTGCGCCGACAAATAGAATGTCGATGCTAGCATTGTTGAGAATATATTCAATTTCAGGGGGCGCTAGTCGCCAATTAACACCTGCAATCACCACGTTTGATTTCGCTGAACCAGACATGACTTCAAAGAAATAGTCGCTATTTTTACCAAGGTACCCAATGCGAGCGCCCGGTGCACACCCAGCTTTAATAAGACCATTGGCGACTTGGCTGGCCATGCGGTCTAGTTCGGTATAGGTGGTTTCTCGACCTTCAAAGATTTGTGCAATACGGTGGCCGTTTATCTTTGCTTGATAACGGCTGATGTCCGCAACGCAATGTAATTGGTCCAAAGCGATCATGGTTTATTGCCCTCTTTAAGTGACCCGTCTTTGCGGGTCTATTTCTTGTGCCGTCTCATTCTGTGTCCACCTAAAGGCACGCGCCTGTATAGCTGTTAGTAATGCTTCCTCGTCATAAATTATCTTAACATTATTAAATTAACAGTATCTATTTAGTCACCAAGATAGTGTGCCCCTAAGGAGGAATAAGCATAGTGCTGGTAATTGAACGAGAGGCTATCCAGAGTGCTTGCCTTGGGTGAAGTGCGCCTAATGTCAAACATCATGATGGATTGAAAAATTAGACTTCCCAAGCTCTGAAGTTAGAGCGCTAGTTGCCGTGTAGGTGGTCAATACTAACGAATAGGATAAGTGTCAATATTACTGAGAAATACAGTAATAAAGTTAGATTGTCGGTCACAGGGTGGCAGGCGTGTCTATTTAGATCATTCTATAATGAATATAATAGTGTTCATTAAAGCGCCTATAGCAGTTTAACTGTCGCTAATAGTGAGCTAAAAAAGTTAATATTCTAATTTCCATTGCAAGGTGCTTTGTTGATTTACGCTATGCGATACTAGATAATAGATGCTATTGACTTGAATTTATATGTTCTTACCGTATCCAGGAAAGCTGACCGTAGGCGCATTTTTGAATTGGCCCTCTTCTGAGGGTGACTGAATCTAATCTCCGAATAATAATGGAATATTATTTTAAGAGGAAGCTTGTGAGACAAAAGATATTCTCCCGTATTCCCAGTGGCTATAAAATCCATTTTAGTGGCCATGATAAGGTTTGGACCCTAGTGCTAGGGTTGATGCTATTATTTGTGCTGGGATTGTCTTTATCATGGAAACTCCGAACAGAGAGTGTCATCCAAGACATTAATAATCGTCACAGCCAGCAGACAAGGTTAGTCTTCAATATTTTCAGTCGAGAGGCGAGCGAGCTTGGTTTGCGTGCGTCTGAGATGCGAGATTCCTTTCTTCTTACACGATTTTTAACTGACAGAACCGATGAGCATAGGACTGACGTCTATCGCCTCTTTTCGAACACGATTAAAACGCATCCGGCATATGAATATCTACATGTTCTTGATAATGCTGGTATCGAGGTCCTGAGAGTTGCTCGTGCGACAGTAGAGAATTTGGAGCAAGCACCAGACGACTCCAAAGATTACTCTCAAGGCGAATCTTATCGACAGGCAATTGAACTGTTGGGGGATCAATTTTTGGTGACTGCTATGGCGCCTGAGGTTGGCAACGGTCGTTTGGTGGTGGGAGCCGTACCATCCTACGAAGTTATCACTCCGTTAGTGGTTTCAGGAGAAAAATATGGGTACTTGATCTACCGTCTTAATTCGACAGTTTTTTTCAATAAGTTCAGGACCTTTTTTTTACTTGGTAAGCTTAAAAGCGAGTTAGATATTTATACCAATAGCGGAGTTTGGACGACCTCGGGGGAATCTACTGAGTGGACTTGGGCCTCGCTCCCTGCAACACAGGAAATGATAAAAGAGTTTGGGAAAGGGGATATTCAGCCTTTGCCAAACAGAATATCCGATCAATGGATTCAGTTTGTTGATTTTTTCGGTCGTGCAACTGCTGTAAATCCCGCCAGTGCCCCGCTTGATGTAAGACTCTTTCGCAAGGGCCAAACGTTACTAAACTCTCAAGCTAAAATCACTCCAGTCGTTGTAAGAGTAGACTATGACGCGATGCTCTCTTCGGTTAGCTTAAGCCCAAGTGACCGACGGATGGAGTTGGTGTGGGCTCTTTTGGCTGCGGTCATATGCGCTCTCGTTGGGAATTACGTGTGGCTCAAAGTATCGGGTTGGATTACTCAGATGCGGAGGGAGCGGAGAGAGCTTCAGGATGCCGCCAATCTAGATTTTTTAACGGGTGTTCTGACTCGAAAGGCATTTTTGACCTACGCAACACCGCATTTTAGTGAGTTGCCGACGTTGGTTCGCCCGAGTGCGATATTGATGCTCGATCTTGATTGTTTTAAAGCTATTAACGACAACTATGGCCATTTTGCTGGAGATGCGGTTTTGCAAGAAATAGCTAAGGCGGTTGAGCGAGAGCTTCGCGAAAATGATCGAATTGCCAGATGGGGTGGTGATGAATTTGTCATTCTCCTTGGCTCTGTTGAGCCCAGACAAGTCTACAGTATTGCAGAGCGCATCAGGATTGGTGTTATGGGGATAAAACATGATGTAAGCCTAGCAGGTAAGGCTCAGGTGACAGCATCCATTGGGATAATCTCTGCGAGGGGTGGATCTTTGACCGATTCTATAGAATATGCTGATAAAGCGCTGTATCAGGCAAAGAAAGGTGGGGGAAACCGAGTTGTAGTTATTCCTTACGACGACGGGGCGATTGCTCAGGATGCTAACGTGGGCGCTGTAGTCTGAAACAGTGATCGGCATCGTATAGGTGATAGCTATTTGGTGACTTGAGCGTAAAATCACCACAAGACTGTAATGTCAATGAGAGGTAAAGCTATGTCAATGATTGTAAACCGGCGCGATTTGGACTTTGTGCTCTACGAGACTCTGGGTTTACATAAGATTCTCGAGTCCGAGCGATATGCTGATTATGACCGTGAATCTCTTGACGCGATGTTGGACCTTTGCCAAACGATTGCCGAAGACCAGTTTTTGACATGTGCCTCTAAATTGGATGCCAACGAACCCCAGTTTGTCGATGGAAAAGTTGAAACAATTTCAGAACTCAAAGACGCTATTAATGCCTATCAGGAAGCGGGCCTATGCACGTCAGCCTATGATGCGGATATTGGAGGCATGCAACTTCCTTGGATGGTGGACCAAGCTCTCAATGGTATGTTTGTCTGCGCCAACAATCCTGCCCATATTTATCTATTCCTAACACAGGGTGTGGCTAATATGCTTAACGTCTGCGGTTCTGAGGAGCTAAAGACCAAGTACTTGCCTAATCTTGTGGATGGTAAGTGGTTTGGCACGATGTGTTTGTCCGAACCTCAAGCAGGATCATCGCTTGCTGATATACGTACCAAAGCAGAACTAAAGTCAGATGGCTCCTACGCGCTTAGCGGCACTAAAATGTGGATATCGGGCGGCGAGCAGGACATTACTGAGAATATTATCCATATGGTGTTGGCTAAAATCCCCGGTTCACCGCCGGGGGTTAAAGGGATCTCGCTGTTTTTGGTGCCAAAAAACCGTGTTAATAATGATGGAAGCCTTGGCGACTTTAATAATATAGCGCTGGCTGGTCTGAATCATAAGATGGGCTGTCGTGGGGCAACGAACTGCCTACTTAATTTTGGCGAGTCAGGCGAGTCGATTGGCTATTTGGTTGGAGAGCCCAACCAGGGTTTGTCTAATATGTTCCATATGATGAATGAAGCGCGTATTTCAGTGGGTATGTCTGCCGTTATGACGGCGCTTGGCGGGTATCTATACTCTTTGGATTACGCACGAAATCGTCCTCAAGGCCGACCGTTGGTAAACCGTAATCCAGAAGATGCTCAGATTATGATCAGTGAGCACGCAGATATTAAACGTATGCTGATGACTCAAAAAGCATTTGTCGAGGGGGCTCAGACATTGATGTACTACTGTGCTGAGCTAATTGATACGAAGAAAATTACTAATGACCATGCGGCTAATCAGCGGCGTGATTTACTACTCGATTTGTTGACGCCGATTTGTAAGTCCTGGCCCTCAGAGTTCTGTCTTGAAGCGAACAAGTTGGCAATACAAGTTTTGGGTGGCTATGGCTATACTCGCGAGTATCCAGTGGAGCGCCTTTATCGTGACAACCGTCTAAATCATATTCACGAGGGCACTTGGGGTATTCAGGGTATCGATATTCTTGGTCGCAAGGTGCGAATGCAGAATGGTGTTGCAGTGGCGATTCTTCGAGAGGAAATGGAAGCCACTATTGATTCGGCTACAGGACATTCTGAGCTAGCTAGTTTTTGCGATCAGCTTGAAGAGTATTTAACGTTAACTGAAGACACGATCTTCGCTGTTGGTCAAGCAGAAGATCCCTCCCTAGCGTTAGCCAATGCTACGATCTTCCTGGACGCTATGGGGCATCTTGTTATTGCATGGATGTGGTTGAAACAGGCAGTAGCAGCTGTAGAGGGCAAACAGAAGGGTAATAAAGCTGATGATGCTTTTTACGATGGCAAAGTTGCTGCGATGCGGTTTTTCTTTCGTTATGAACTGCCTAAGATTAAGCCTAATCTCACGCTAGTAGGGGATTTGGATGCTACTTGCTACGACCTTACTGCGGATCAATTTATAGGCGTTTAAAGTCTATTCGATAAGATGTAAGCCTTGCGTTGCAGGGTTTACATCTTTGATCCTAAACGCGGGCACAGCCGCGTTCATCTATATTTTCAAAATCCAGAGCAGTAGAATGGCGCTAGTGATCAGTCATTTTCATTGGTGGGATAGACTAGTGAGTCATTTCTTTAGGTTTACACTGATCGGGGTAAGCTAGATAATTGTTCGCGTCTAAAATGACAGGTTCAGAAAATTTCGTTATTTTTTTAGGATAGTATTAATGTCTACTTACAAAGCCCCAGTCCAAGAATTTTCTTTCATACTTGAAGAACTAATCGGCTATGAAAAGCATAGCCAATTGCCGGGTTATCAAGACGTAGGTAGTGACATGTTAAGTGCCATTTTACCGGAAGCGGCAAAGTTTTTTGAACAGGTCGTTGCCCCAACTAATTCCATCGCGGACGGTCAAGCGACTCATCTAGTCGATGGTAATGTTGTTACTGCGCCAGCATTAGATGGTGTTTATGAGCAGATGATAGAGGCTGGTTGGTGCGCTTTAAGCGGCGCGCCAGATTACGGTGGCGCTGGCTTTCCTGGGGTAGTGGACGTTGTGGTTCAAGAGATGCTGCAATCCGCCAACATGGGGCTAAGCTTGCTGCCAATGCTGAGTCGGGGAGTTATTCATGCTCTAAGCCTTTATGGCTCAGATCAACTGAAAGAGTGCTATCTAGAAAATCTCGTTACCGGCATTTGGTCGGGGACCATGAATCTTACTGAGTCCCAAGCTGGTAGTGACCTATCAGCAGTACAATCTAAGGCAGTACCGCATGAAGATCATTACTTGGTGTCAGGGCAAAAAATTTATATTACTTGGGGTGACCATCAGCAAGTTGAGAACGTAATTCATTTGGTTCTAGCGCGACTTCCCGATGCTCCTGCCGGGAATCAAGGTATTTCACTATTTTTAGTGCCCAAATTTTTAGTTAACACTGACGGTAGTCTAGGTCAGCGCAATGATGTTAAGGCCGTAGGTGTGGAGCATAAGCTTGGCATTCACTGCAGCCCTACGTGCACCATGGCGTTTGGCGACAATGGCGGCGCCGTTGGGTATTTGGTTGGCCCTGAAAATCAAGGGTTAATGTGCATGTTCAGCATGATGAACAATGCCAGATTGTCTGTCGGACATCAGGGCGTATCGGTGGGCGAGCGAGCATATCAACAGGCAGTAGCCTATGCTGCAGATCGTGTTCAAGGTCGCGTTCAGGGCGTTGAAGGGCGAGCTTCAATTATCCACCATGCCGATGTCAAGCGGATGCTTTTGCAAATGCGTGCGCAGGTGGAGGCAGGTCGAGCAATATCGATTTATACCATAGCTACTGAAGATCGGAGTACACATCATGCTGACCAATCAGTGCGCGAGGCTAGTTCACGTGCAGTTGAGATATTAACCCCTTTGGTCAAAGGCTGGTGCACTGAAGTTGCTCAGGAAGTTACATCTCTTGGTGTTCAAGTGCATGGCGGTATGGGCTTTATCGAAGAGACCGGTGCCGCTCAGCATATGAGGGACGCAAGAATATTGCCTATTTATGAGGGTACTAATGGCATTCAGGCTCTAGATTTCGTTGGACGTAAATGCCTGCGTGACGGTGGTGAAGGTCTGCGGGAATTATTGAGTGAGATGACCGACACGGCTGAATCTTCATTATCCGATTCTACTCAAGTGAATTCCCTGGTGGAGGCCTTAGGGAACGCCGTTGCCCAGTGTCAAGATGGGTTAGCACATGTATTAGCGCACCCAGAGAAGTCACAGCATCTAGCGTATAATTTTATGATGCTTTTTGGGAATTCGGTTGCTTATTGGTTGATGGTCAAGTTGGCTATTTCGGCTCAGAAGCATATTGAAAGCGGCGATCAAAATCGTTTTTATAGTCAAAAAATCGTCACCACTGACTTTTTCGCATCCCAGCTATTAAACCGAAATGCCTCCTACTTGGGCGGTATGTTAGGCGGTATTGAGAGTTTTGAGACATTTTCTACCGAAGACTTTTACCGAAGTTAACAGCAAAAAAACCCTCTAAAAAGAGGGTAAATGTTGGGGTATATTGCGCGGGGGTTACTGTGTTTGCGTGTTGCAATGACCTAGCTAGACTAGTATCACCGCTTGGTCTCTATTATGGCGAGACCTCCATATTTTTGAAAACCCTTAATACTTAAACTGCCAACCAGTCGACATTTTTACCGTCTAAATGTAGAAATCAGATGCCATTAGTTAATAGGCACTGGATATAGTCAGTGTTTTATTGTGGACGCTTTTAACGATAATAGTTCAAGCGTTGTCCGTGGAGGGCGCTGACACTTAGTTAGCGTTGCTTAGGACTAAACCAACCACCACAGCGACACATAAAATAAACACAATGGTGAAGATAAAGCCGCCAATAATGAAAGCCAGAGGGTTTCCGCCAGCAAAGTCTTCCTGGCGGTTTTTGTCGCTCTGCACACCGATCCCCGCCGCAAGAATACTTTTGATGAGAGATCCGATTTTTTGTTTTTTCTTGGTTTCCTTTGCCACTTTTTTAACTCATTTTTTAATCATTGAGAATTGGGCTGAGCCAACGTTCCAGCTCTGTGACTGTCATGCCTTTGCGTTCGGCGAGTGATTCTACTTGATCGGCAGCTATTTTGCCGGTATTAAAATACTTAGCATCGGGATGTCCAAAATACCAACCACTGACGGCCGCTGCGGGAGCCATGGCAAAACTTTCGGTGAGTTCTAGTCCAATATTTTGTTTTACGTCTAGTAGCTCAAATAGTGCTGCTTTCTCTGTGTGGTCGGGACAGGCGGGGTAGCCAGGAGCAGGTCGAATACCACGATATTTTTCTTTAATCAGCGAGTCATTGTCTAGTGTTTCTTCTGTCGCGTAGCCCCAGTATTCTTTTCGTACTCGATGATGAAGGTGTTCTGCAAAGGCCTCGGCCAAACGGTCGGCGAGGGCCTTGACCATAATCGAATTATAATCATCATGCTGGGCTTCATACTCGGCGGCTAATTCGTCAGCACCTATACCTGTAGTCACCGCAAAAGCACCAATATAATCGTTTAAATCAGTCTCTTTAGGGGCGACAAAGTCTGCCAAAGAGGTAAGTTGTTCGCTGGCGCCGGGTTTTTGGATCTGCTGCCGAATTTGGTGCAATGTAGCCAGTGTGGTAGATCGGTCGCTGTCAGCATAGACCTCAATATCATCATGGTTAACTGTATTGGCCGGCCACAGGCCGAATACTGCGCGTGCGGTAAGACGCTTATTGTCGATAATGTCTTTTAGTAGCGCTTGGGCATCCGCGAACAAATTAGTGGCGGCTTCGCCAACGACGTTGTCATTTAGAATCTTCGGATACTTACCAACTAGATCCCAGGTAATAAAGAAAGGCGTCCAGTCGATGTAGGGCACTAAGGTTTCCAGGGGGTAGTCGTCTAGCACTGTGACACCTAAATTATTCGGAATCTCAGGCTGATGGTCACGCCAGTTAATCTGAGGCTTTTGCTTGATAGCATCGCTATAGGTGAAAACAGTGCCTCTGGGGGTTCGATTAGCTGTACGTAACCTTACAGCCTCATAATCAAGTTGTATTTCAGCAATAAATGCATCTCGGTGTTCGGTGCTAATGAGCTTGCTAGCCACACCTACGGCTCGAGAGGCGTCAGATACATAGATGGTCTGGTTGTTTTCATAGCCGGGCGCGATCTTAACGGCTGTATGGGCCTTCGACGTGGTTGCGCCGCCAATCATTAATGGGATTGTAAAGCCTTGGCGCTGCATTTCTTTACCCAAGGTCACCATCTCATCCAAAGAGGGCGTAATTAGCCCAGATAGACCTATAATATCAACGTCGAGTTCTTTTGCTGTTTCCAAAATCTTTTGAGCGGGCACCATTACACCCAAATCGATGACTTCATAGTTATTACATTGCAGCACCACCCCGACAATATTTTTACCAATGTCGTGCACGTCACCTTTGACTGTTGCCATTAGGATTCTGCCATTGGCACTGGCCGCAATATCTTTTGCGTCTTCAATGTAAGGTTGCAAGTAGGCCACTGCTTGCTTCATAACACGGGCTGATTTTACGACTTGAGGTAGAAACATTTTGCCAGCCCCGAATAGGTCGCCGACGATATTCATTCCATCCATTAAAGCGCCCTCAATAACATGTAGGGGGCGTTCTGCCAGTTGCCGAGCCTCTTCAGCATCTTCTTCTATAAAGGCTGTGATGCCTTTAACTAGGGCATATTCAAGGCGACGGTTAACATTGCCTTCACGCCAGGTTAAATCTTCAGTTTTGGCCTGAGTTGTCCCATCACCCCTGTAATTGTCTGCGATGGCGAGTAGATTCTCAGTGCCCTCTGTGGTGCGAAACAAGACGACATCTTCCACGACTTTCCGGAGTTCTTCAGGTAGATCGTCATAGACCGCCAACTGACCGGCATTGACAATACCCATACTCAGACCTTCGCGGATGGCATGGTAGAGAAACACTGAGTGAATCGCTTCGCGCACGGGATTATTGCCACGAAAGGAGAATGAGACATTGGATATGCCGCCACTGATCAGAGCATGGGGTAGATTCTTTTTAATCCAGCTGCTAGCTTCAATAAAGTCGAGACCATAGCGGTTGTGCTCTTCAATACCCGTGGCCACTGCGAACACGTTGGGGTCAAAGATAATGTCTTCAGCGGGGAAGCCAATGTCATTGACCAAAATGTCGTAGCTTCTTTGACAGATTAGCTGGCGGCGTTCAAGGTTATCGGCCTGGCCATCTTCATCAAAAGCCATCACTACAACGGCCGCGCCGTGCTTTTTACACAGTTTAGCTTTTTCAATAAACTCAGCTTCACCTTCTTTTAGGCTAATGCTATTAACCACTGACTTGCCTTGAATGCATTTTAGCCCAGCTTCAATAACGTCCCATTTTGAGGAGTCAACCATAATGGGTAATCGGCAAATGTCGGGTTCTGAGGCGATTAGGTTTAAAAATTTAGTCATGGCCGGCAACGACTCAAGCATGCCTTCATCCATGTTCACATCAATAATCTGCGCGCCGTTAACCACCTGCTGGCGAGCCACCTCGAGCGCGGCATCATAGTTCTCTTCGAGAATCAGACGTTTAAATGCTGCCGATCCGGTGACATTGCAACGCTCTCCAACATTCACAAATAACGAGTCGGCATTGATCGTAAAAGGCTCAAGCCCAGAAAGGCGGCATGCTGGTGCTATAACGGGAACCTTACGTGGACTCACGTTGGCGACGGCAGTGGCGATAACTCGAATATGGTCCGGTGTGGTACCGCAGCACCCGCCAACAATATTCAGTAGGCCAGAACTGGCGAATTCAGCGACGGTTTCAGCCATTGCGTCCGGGTCTAAATCATAGCCACCAAACTCATTGGGTAGTCCAGCATTTGGGTGCGAGCTAACCAGGGTGTCAGCGATTGTAGAAATTTCAAGAAGATGAGGGCGTAATTCTCTGGGGCCAAGAGCACAGTTTAGGCCAACACTTATGGGTTTGGCGTGACGTACCGAGTTCCAGAAAGCCTCTGGGGTTTGCCCAGACAGAGTACGCCCACTGGCATCGGTAATAGTGCCGCTGATCATAATAGGTAGCTCAAAGCCTTGCTTTTCAAACACCACTTGCACCGCAAAGAGTGCGGCCTTAGCATTTAAAGTATCAAATATAGTTTCGACCATGATCAGATCTGCGCCACCTTCAATCAACGCTCCACATGATTCTATATACGCCTCTACCAGCTCGTCAAAGGTCACATTGCGAGCGCCAGGATCATTGACATCCGGTGATAGTGACGCCGTGCGGCTAGTGGGCCCTAAGACGCCGGCGACAAAGCGCGGGCGTTCAAGCGTCGAGAACTCATCTGCGGCTATGCGTGCCAGCCGCGCAGAGGCCACATTTATCTCTCGAGAGATTTTTTGCATATCGTAATCAGCTTGCGAGATAGTGGTAGAGTTAAAGGTGTTGGTTTCAATAATATCAGCGCCAGCTTCTAGATAGGCTCGGTGAATATCACAGATAATATCTGGCTGGGTAAGACTTAGCAGGTCATTGTTGCCTTTGATGTCGCAGTGCCAGTCCGCAAAGAGTTCACCTCGAAAATGCTCTTCTTCTAGCGTGTGTTGCTGGATCATGGTTCCCATGGCTCCGTCTAGGACTAGAATACGGTGTTGGGCTGCTAGGGTTATTGAATGAGTCATAATACGCGGCTATACCTTTATTTTGCTGCTTTATCGAAATATTTCGATGGATGCGCATCATACCATCTATTATTGACAATGCGACCTGTAATTGCTACTTGGGGGTATGTCTAAGCTCATCTATAGCGTAAAATACGGAAATAATCGCGTTCAATGGAGTTAGGATAGAAGCATGTTAAACGTCAATATTACTGAATCAGCTCAAGACTATTTAGCGGGCCTGCTTGAGAAGCAGAACTGCGAAGGTATTGGCATCCGTATGTTTGTGTCAGATCCGGGCACCCCAAAAGCTGAGACTTGTATTGCTTATAGTCGTCCTGGAGAGCACAACGAAGAAGACTTAGTTGTCGAGTACGGAAAGTTTAATGGCTACTACGAGCAGCGCAGTATTCCATTTTTAGATGACGCTAAGGTCGATTTTGCTGAAGATAAATTTGGTGGGCAGCTTACTATTCGCGCGCCCAATTCTAGGTTACCCAACATAAATGACGATAGTCCGGTAGAAGATAAGGTTAATTATTTGCTTTATAACGAAATCAATCCGAGCTTGGCATCACATGGTGGGGTGGTCTCTTTGTCAGAAATGTCTGATGGCTTTGCGGTGTTGGAGTTTGGCGGAGGCTGTCAGGGCTGTTCTGCGGTTGATTTAACCTTGAAAGAGGGTGTTGAGAAAACGCTCATGGAGAAGATCCCAGAACTCAAAGGCGTGCGCGACGTGACTGATCATACAGATACAAGTAACGCCTATATGTAATGAATAGTGGGGCGCGAAGGCCACTACATATCACAAGAGCCGTCTATGCCCAAGGCCATATTTGATCCTGCAAACCACCCACATCGTCGGTTTAATCCGCTGACAGGACAGTGGGTGATGGTCTCACCGCACAGAAGCAAGCGCCCTTGGAGTGGCCAGGCCGAACCGGTGCTAGAGCAACAGCTACCAGCCTATGATGAAAACTGCCTACTATGCCCAAATAATGAGCGCATATCAGGTGACCTGAATTCAAATTACCTGTCTACCTATGTGTTTGCTAATGATTTTGCCGCACTTACAGCAGATGCTCCGGAGGTTCCTGAGGCCGAGAATCGTCTATTTAAGGCCGCTAGTGCACGAGGTTTAAGTCGCGTTATCTGCTTTTCACCTGATCACAGTAAAACCCTTCCAGAATTGCCAGTGGCCGCGATTCGCGCACTAGTTGATACCTGGAATGAGCAGATTGAAGAGTTAGGAAAAGACTATTTGTGGGTGCAAGTGTTTGAAAATAAGGGTGAAACTATGGGTTGTTCACAGCCCCATCCGCATGGTCAGGTATGGGCCAATAGTTTTTTACCCAATGAAATTACTCGTAAAGACCAGCATCTAAAAGCGTATTTTGAGGAAAACGGGTCCAATCTTCTAGTGGACTATATTGATGCCGAACTCAAAGATGGGCAGCGCATAGTCGTAGAGACCGAGCATTGGCTAGCCGTGGTTCCCTACTGGGCTGCGTGGCCATTTGAAACGATGCTTTTGCCCAAGGTGGCCGCGCGCAGAATGTCCGATCTCAATAGTCAGCAGCTGGATGATCTAGCGATTGCAATGAAAAAACTCACCAGTCGTTACGACAACCTCTTTCAATGCTCTTTTCCTTATTCGATGGGTTGGCACTATGCGCCGTTCTTCGCCGAGGGTGAGCAGATCGATCACTGGCAACTACATGCATTGTTTTACCCGCCCCTGCTAAGGTCAGCCTCCGTGCGTAAATTTATGGTCGGTTATGAAATGCTAGCGGAGAGTCAGCGGGATTTAACCGCTGAACAGGCCGCGGAGAAACTGCGCGGCGTTAGCGATATTCATTACAAAGAATAAAAACTGTGTGGGTCAGCCTGAGGGGAAAATGACAAACAAGGTAAACCAATCACTGATCGATACGGCTCTAATCGAACGAGTTCAGCAAACATTCGCCAGTAGCTACGGCCATGCTCCAACGCATCTCGTACAGGCCCCCGGTCGTGTTAATTTGATCGGGGAACACACAGATTACAACGATGGTTTTGTCTTGCCTTGCGCGATTAATTATCAAACCATAGTCGCCGCGACTGCCCGCAAGGACAATTTAATTCGGGTGATCGCCGTCGATTACGATAATCAAATAGATCAGTTCGACCTAAGCCAAGAGATAGCCTTTCAGCATGATCGCATGTGGCCCAATTATATTCGAGGTGTGGTAGTCGGCTTATTAAGTCGTGGCTGCTCTTTCGCTGGCGCAGACTTAGTGGTTGGCGGTAATATCCCCCAAGGCGCAGGGCTAAGCTCGTCAGCTGCCCTAGAAGTGGCTGTAGGCCAAACCTTCAAAGAGCTTTATCATTTAGAGATTGATGGCGTGGATATTGCCCTTAATGCACAGCAGGCAGAGAACGATTTTGTTGGCTGTAATTGCGGCATTATGGATCAGATGATCTCGGTAAAAGGAGAGCAGGGCAGTGCCCTAATGCTCGACTGTCGCAGTCTCGAGGCACAGTCTGTGGCTCTGCCGAGAAACACCGCAGTAGTGATTGTAAATAGCAATAAACAGCGCGGTTTAGTGGACAGTGAATATAACGCCCGACGTTTTCAGTGCGAGCAATCAGCTGCTTTTTTTAAAGTACCAGCGTTACGCGATGTGACTTTAGACATGTTTGAATCCAGGTCTGCTGAGTTAGATCCTGTGGTGGCAAAACGTGCCCGTCATGTAATCACCGAGAACCAGAGAACTCAACTGGCAGCCGAATTACTCGGCCAAAGCGACTTGGTGAAAATGGGCCAGCTAATGGCAGAATCACATCATTCTATGCGCTATGACTTTGAGATCACCGTGCCTGAGATTGATGCTTTGGTTGAAATCATTAAATCGGCAATAGGAGACCGTGGTGGCGTGCGTATGACGGGTGGTGGTTTTGGCGGTTGTGTAGTCAGTTTGATTCCAGCTGATTTAGTGGATGCTTTAAAAGGCGCCGTGGAAGCACATTACCAGCAGCAGACGGGGCTTGAAGCCTCAATTTACGTCTGTCAGGCCAGCGGTGGAGCCGGCCTAATTCAAGTCATACCAGCACCAGTAAGTCTATGACACAGCACCCACTAATGACCGACAAACCCTACAGTGATGGGCTGTCTGCAAAGCTGGTTATACTCGAAAACAAACAAGGCCTGCGCGTTACCTTGATGGATATAGGGGCGACCTGGCTGAGCTGTATAGTTCCCGTCAAAGGAGAGGGAAGAGAGGTACTTCTGGGTGTAAACAGCTTGGCGGACTTTGAAAGCCAGACTGCTTACCTAGGCTCAACCATTGGCCGCTACGCTAATAGAATTAACGGCGGAAAATTAAAAATTGGCAGTGAGTCCTACCAGCTGGACACCAATCAAAACGGCAGCACATTGCATGGTGGCAGTCAGGGCTTTGATAAGCGCCGCTGGCAAATTACCGAGCAGACTCTAACCAGTGTGCTGTTTAACTTAACGTCCATCGACGGTGATCAAGGTTTCCCCGGTACAGTCTCTGTTGGTGTTCGTTACAGCCTAACCGACAACAACCGTATCGAAATTAACTATAGTGGCAGCACAGACCGCCCAACCGTACTCAATCTCACCAATCACGCGTATTTTAATTTATTGGGTGCAGAGTCTGGCAATGACTGCCTATCCCACCGTTTAACAATCGCCAGCGAAGCCTATCTGCCCACTAATAAGTTCGGCATCCCAAATACACAACTAACTGACGTTGCAGGTAGCCCATTTGATTTTAGAGTCAAGACAACCTTAGGCGACCAGCTTCAATGGTGGAACAAGGCCAATCCCCATGATCTGATGGTTGGTTTTGATCAATCATATTTACTCAGTAAAGATGCCGACCCAGACCTAGAGCCAGCTGCAACGGTTGTATCCCCCGACGGTTTAATAACCCTAAGGGTATTTACCGATAAGCCAGCGTTGCAACTTTACACTGGCATTTGGCTACAGGGCCCGCCAAACCGCAGTGGAGATTACTATGGTAAGAGTGCAGGGCTGGCCCTGGAAACACAGTTTTTACCGGACTCCCCCAATCATCCCGAATGGTTACCCGGCTGCATCCTGAAGCCAGAAGACGAGTATTGCTCTACCACTAGCTATCAATTCGATTATTAACCGACAATAAAAACCCCGCATAAGCGGGGTTTTTATAGCAGCATTAAAGTGCTACTTACGTAACATCAACAATCTGCTGCGCAGCAATCAACTTACCTTTCTCAGCTGACTTCTGGAACGACTCAATCTGATCAAAGTTCATGTAGCGATAGACATCCGACGCCATGGAGTCTATTTTAGTAGCGTACTCCATATACTCAGAAACGGTGGGTAGTCGACCCAAAATACCGCCCACTGTCGCAAGTTCGGCTGAGGTCAAATAGACGTTGGCGCCATCGCCTAAGCGGTTGGGGAAGTTGCGAGTTGAGGTTGACAGCACCGTGGCACCGGCGAGCACTCGTGCTTGGTTTCCCATGCAGAGGGAGCAGCCTGGCATTTCAGTACGCGCACCGACTTTACCGTAGATGTTGTAATAGCCTTCTTCCATTAGCGTATGAGCATCCATTCGTGTTGGCGGGCAAATCCAAAACCTAGAGTCTACAGAACCGGCTTCATCTAGCAGTTTTCCTGCCGCACGGAAGTGACCGATATTGGTCATACATGAACCAATAAAAATTTCGTCAACATTATCTCCGGCAACATCTGAAAGCAGTTTGGCATCATCGGGGTCGTTTGGACAACAGACAATGGGTTCTTTAATATCGGCCAAATCAATCTCGATAACCGCGGCATATTCTGCGTCGGCATCAGCTTCCATTAGCGAAGGCTCTGCTAGCCATTCTTCCATTTTGCGTACACGACGTTCTAGCGTGCGCACGTCACCGTAGCCTTCAGCAATCATCCAGCGCAGAAGTGTTGCATTTGAACGCAGGTATTCGGCAACAGAACTTTCGCTTAACTTAATGGTGCAACCTGCCGCTGAACGCTCTGCTGACGCGTCCGAAAGCTCAAAGGCTTGCTCTACGGTAAGGCTCTGGATGCCTTCACCTTCAATTTCTAAGATACGTCCGCTAAAGAAGTTCTTTTTACCTTTCTTCTCTACGGTCAACAAACCTTCTTTAATACCGTAGTAGGGGATGGCATGCACAAGATCACGCAAGGTAATACCTGGCTGCATCTTGCCTTTAAAGCGCACTAACACTGACTCTGGCATATCCAATGGCATTACGCCTGTGGCAGCCGCAAAGGCAACCAAGCCAGAGCCGCCGGGAAATGAAATACCCATGGGGAATCTTGTATGGGAGTCACCACCTGTACCCACTGTGTCGGGCAAAAGCATACGGTTCAGCCAGCTGTGAATGATACCGTCACCGGGCCGCAATGAAACACCACCGCGATTCATAATAAAGTCAGGAAGATTGTGCTGAGTGTCGATATCGACAGGCTTGGGGTAAGCGGCTGTGTGGCAAAAAGACTGCATGACTAAATCAGTTGAGAAACCAAGGCACGCTAAGTCTTTTAGCTCATCGCGGGTCATGGGGCCAGTAGTGTCCTGTGAACCCACTGTGGTCATTTTGGGTTCACAATAAGTGCCGGGTCGTATCCCGTCTGTGCCGCAAGCTTTGCCGACCATTTTTTGAGCCAATGTAAAACCAGCATCAGATTCTATAGGTGCTGCTGGGTGACGAAATACATCCGAAGGAGGCAGACCCATGTGCTCGCGAGCACGTTGAGTTAAGCCACGGCCAATAATCAAGTTGATACGTCCATCAGCTTGCACTTCATCGAGAATCACTTCTGATTTATGTTGAAATTCAGAAACTACTTCACCGGCTTCATTAAGAATTTTTCCTTCATAGGGGAAGATCTCAACAACATCACCATTGTTGATATTATCTACGGGTGCTTCAAAGACTAAGGCGCCAGCATCTTCCATAGTGTTGAAGAAAATTGGAGCTACTTTGCTACCAAAACAAATGCCGCCTGAGCGCTTGTTGGGTACGCCGGGCATGTCATCACCAAAGAACCATAGTACCGAGTTGGTGGCTGATTTACGCGATGAACCTGTGCCAACAACATCGCCTATAAATGCAACGGGCAGACCGCGGGCTTTAAGTTCGTCGATTTGGGTCATGGGGCCAACTACACCGTGCTCTTCTGGGTGCATGCCTTCGCGGGTCATTTTAAACATGGCGCGGGCATGCAAGGGGATGTCCGGTCGTGACCAAGCATCCTGTGCCGGAGAGAGGTCATCGGTATTAATTTCACCAGTAGCTTTAAATATTGCTACTTTAATGCTGTGAGGGACCGCATCGTTCGAGGTAAACCACTCGGCATCAGCCCAAGACTGCATGACAGCTTTAGCGTCTGTGTTGCCAGAGTCGGCCATTTCAGCCACATCATGAAATGCGTCAAACACCAAGAGCGTGTTCTTTAGCTCTTTAGCTGCTTGACTTGAAAGCTCAGCATCATCGAGCAGACTCACCAGGGTGGCTACGTTATAGCCGCCGTGCATATTCCCAAGCAAGGTAACAGCTGCGGAACGATCGATCAGAGGAGAACTGACATCACCATTAACAATGGCACTCAAAAATCCGGCTTTAACATAGGCGGCTTCATCAACCCCTGGTGGTACGCGGTTGGCAATTAGATCGAGTAAGAACTTCTCTTCACCCTTGGGTGGGTTCTTTAATAGATCAACTAGTCCAGCGGTCCATTCAGGGCCGAGAGGCTTTGGTGGAATTCCTTGTAACTGGCGTTCTTCAACGTGGGCACGATATGCTTCAAGCACGAATTGCCACTCCTTATAATTTATTGATTATTTTGGGTGACGATTGGTAAGAGCTCGCCACTCTGGCCGGGTATTATATAATAATTTGTAGTTTAATTACAGATTGGGATAGCTTAACGAAGAGCAAGTAACAGGGCTTTTTGACGTGATCAAACTAAGTGAAACTCGGCTGTTAGCGGCTAAATTAGCAGGTTCCAGTAAAAAATCTAATCTTCTAGGGTTTATTAGGCAGATTTATAATGGGTATTAATGTGCAGACTATTATCCTTATATACTCGTATCATTGTAAAATAATGACAAGCATCCCGCGTGTTTTCTAATAGCGCCCAATGAGACTGACCAATAGAATTGACTATGACCACTCCGCTGGAAGAAATTCAAGAATTCTTACTCTGCCAAACGCCTGACAAATGGCTTGAAAATGCGCTAGATAATCCTCACTTGATGTTAATCGACCACGCTAATTGTGAAAAAAAAGCGGCGAGTACTGCGCTTAATTTGATCTACCGATATATTGATAACTTTGAGCTGATGAATAAAATGTCAAAGCTGGCGCGTGAGGAGATGCGTCATTTTGAGCAAGTGATCGGTATTATGAAGCGCCGAAATATCGCCTATCAGCATGTGTCGGCGTCGCGCTATGCTGCTAGTTTGAGAGACTTGGCTAGGACTGATGATCCAGGGAAGCTAATCGATGTGTTGATTATAGGTGCCTTTATCGAGGCGCGGTCTTGTGAGCGTTTTGCGCGACTTGCGCCCTATTTGGATTCTGAACTAGAACAATTCTATACCTCTTTGCTTAAGTCCGAAGGGCGACATTATCAAGATTATCTTGGCCTCGCTAAAAAAGCGTCAAAGGACGAGTCATTGGATGATCGGATTGCAATGTTTGCTGAAGTGGAGAAGCAGCTCGTTGAGCAGCCCGATACCGAGTTCAGATTCCATTCTGGCCCAGTATATTAGACGAAATATCCTTACCTGAATCTTTTATCTATTGTTAGAAAGCACTCCCACTCATCCGCGCTATGGGATAGTATGAACTAGATGTAAATTTCGATTTTACCTTAGCTCTCCGATTTAGTAGAGGCATAAAAATAATGATTACTCTTCTCAAGAAAAAGCCCTGTATTTTAACAATCTACCTTTTGTTTTGCCTTGTTTTAACGCCTGTATATTCCTCTGATATTGCCGAAGAGGAAGACGACAACGAGTGGGACGTCATGCAACCCCAGGGTGATATGCAAACCATTACGATTGATACCACTGAAAGTACCTGGTCAAACCTCAGTGTCAGTGAAGATGGGCAGGCTATGGTTTTTGATATGCTCGGTGATATTTACACGATGTCTATTGTTGGGGGTGAAGCGACACCTCTGGTACAGGGGTTTGATTGGAACATGCAGCCAACCTATAGCCCCGACGGTAAAACTATCGCTTATATCAGTGACAGAGATGGCGCCTCTAATTTATGGGTAATGGATGCCAATGGCGGTAACCCGCATCAAATTAGCAAAGAGGAAACAGCCCTTATCCACACACCCACCTGGAGCCCTGATGGTGACTATATTGCAGTGACCAAAGGATTTATGTCGTCGCGCTCTATCCCCGCAGGTGAGATCTGGATGTATCACCGCTCTGGGGGTGACGGGGTGATGGTCACCGAGCGAGCTTATGGACCGCACACCCAAAAAAATATGACTGATCCTGCGTTTTCGCCAGATGGCCAGTACCTCTACTACACCGATGATATGACCTCGGGTCGAATTTGGGAGTATGGCAAAAATTCGACCACCGAACTGTTTAATATTATGCGTCACGACCTTGAGACGGGAGAATCGTCGAGTTATATCGGTGGTGCAGGGGGCGCTATCGTTCCTACGCCTTCGCCAGATGGTAAATATATGGCCTATCTCAAGCGCGAGGACACAAAAACGGTGCTGTATATAAAAGATCTTAAGTCTGGGGTTGACCGCAGACTGTCTACAGAGATGGAGCGAGACCATCAGGAAACATTTGGTTCTGAGGGTAATTTTGCTTATTTTGATTGGACCCCAGACAGCCAGCATATCATCTACTGGACTGCGGGTAAGTTTCATAGGCTAAATATCGACAGCTTGGATGTTTCTCTTATTCCAATGCACATTAAAACTGAAAAACAGGTACAGAAATCGCCACGTTATTTAGTAGATGTGGCGCCAGATACCTTTGATGTGAAAATGATTCGTTGGGCCAGCATGTCCCCCACTAATGGTTCGGTGGTTTATCAGGCGCTGGGCAAGTTATATCTTCGAGATGTTAAAAGTGGCCGCGTCAAACGGTTGACTCGACAGAATGATCACGACGAGTTTTATCCAAGTTTTTCACGTGATGGCAAGTCGATAGTCTATACAACCTGGAGCGACAAAGACCTTGGATCAGTTAGGGTGGTTAGTGCCAGTGGGGGCATAGGATCAACCGTCACTACTGAGCCGGGTATTTATGTGGAACCTAAGTTTTCACCTAAGGGTAACAATATTGTTTTTCGCCGGCTGACGGGTGGTTATCTGCTGTCCCCTGAGTGGTCGTTGGAGCCCGGCATTTATCTTGCCGACCGAAAAGCCAAGACCATGGAGAAAGTGACAGAGGATGGTTTTAATGCGCACTTTGCCGCTGATGAAGATCGGCTTTACTTTACTAGCTATGCTCCTGAGAGCAAGTACACAGAGCTTGAGCTCTATAGTGTTGATTTAAAGGGCAGAGATGAGCGCACGCTACTTAAGGGTGATAAGGTTACTGAATATCAGCTTTCGCCTGATGGTAAATGGATCGGTTATACACATCAAAATAACGCCTTTGTGGCTCCGTTTCTAAGTACCGGTTTGCAGCAAGAGCTGGATATCGAAGATAGTGGTTTGCCGGTAGCACAGGTGTCCAAGCGCGCCGGTGAATATTTAAGTTGGTCTGCAGGTAGCGATAGGCTTAGCTGGTCTCACGGTGCAACGGTGTTCAGCCGTGAGTTGAATCAGGCGTTTAGCTTTCTGGCTGGCGCTCCTGATGAATTACCGGAGCCGGTGTCTGAAGGCTTAAATTTAGGGTTTTCTCAAATCGCGGATAAGCCTAGTTCGACCATCGCATTGGTGGGCGGACAAGTGGTTACGATGCGTGATGCTGATAATGCTCAAGAAGTGATCAGTAATGGCGTTGTCGTAGTGCAAGACAATCGTATTGTTGCCGTGGGTAAGGTGGGTGAGGTTTCTATTCCGGCTGACGCCCAGATAATTGATGTCAGTGGGAAAACCTTAACGCCTGGTTTGATTGATGGTCATGCCCATGGCTCTCAGGCGACCGAAGAAATTATTCCACAACAGAATTGGAAGAATCTCTCTAGTCTAGCCTTTGGTGTGACGACGATCCATGATCCTTCTAATGACAGCTCTGAGATATTTGCAGCGTCTGAAATGCAACGTAGTGGGCAGATTTTAGGACCAAGAATATTCTCAACAGGAACTATAGTCTATGGCGCTAACTCGCCCACCGCACATGCCAAAATTGATAGCTATGAGGACGCATTTTTCCATTTGCAGCGACTTAAAGATATGGGTGCGGTGTCGGTCAAGAGTTACAATCAGCCGCGTCGCGAGCAGCGACAGCAGGTGCTTAAGGCGGCGCGTGATCTAGAGCTAATGGTCGTGCCTGAAGGTGGCGGTAAGTTGTACCAAAATATGAGCATGATTGCTGATGGCCATACGACCTTAGAGCATTCGCTAAACATTGCGACCGGGTACAGTGATCTCACCCAGTTCTGGAGCCAAACTGAAATGGCTTACAATCCAACACTGGTAGTTGCCTACGGTGGATTAGAAGGCGAAAAGTACTGGTATGATCGGACTAATGTGTGGGAAAACACTCGTTTAACACGCTATGTTCCGCGCTATATTGTTGAGCCGCGCTCGATTCGACGAGCCACAGCCCCTGATGACCACTATAACCATATAAAAGTTGCCGCCTATGCTAAAACGTTGCGTGATGCAGGTGTGCGGGTGTTGATTGGGGCTCATGGCCAGCGAGAGGGATTGGCTGCGCACTGGGAAATGTGGATGCTTAATCAGGGCGGATTCACCCCTTGGGAAGCGCTGAGGGCAGCCACCCATGACCCTAGTGTAGCTCTTGGTATGAGGGATGATTTGGGTTCTATTGAGGTGGGTAAACTAGCTGATATCGTTATTATGGATGGCGAGGTACTAAACAATATCCGCCGAAGTGAAATGATCACACATACAATGATTAATGGCCGTTTGTATGATGTTAGTAATATGTCGGAAATTGGCAGCGGTAACTCGACAATAGAGCCTCTATTTTTTGAGCGACTAGAGATTAATGCTATGCCGGCGGCAACGGCCAAAGCTATAGCAGAGAAGTCAGCAAGGCATCATTGGGTACACTAAAAACAGTGAAAGAGTAGAGCGCTAATCTAGGGTAACTATGTTGCGCACAAAAAAGGCAGACTAAGCTGCCTTTTTTGTATCTTTATGTTGGCTAATCATTGCCGAACTCTATCGCTCGTCCATTGGGGTGTAGTCGCGGACATCTGCGCCGGTATAGAGTTGGCGAGGGCGTGCAATACGGTAAGGATGAGTAATCATTTCGTTCCAGTGTGAGATCCATCCAACGGTGCGGCCTGTGGCAAAAATCACGGTGAACATTTCTTCTGGAATACCCATAGCTTTTAAAATAATACCTGAATAAAAGTCTACATTTGGGTATAGCTTCTTGGAAATAAAATACTCGTCTTCGAGGGCGATGACCTCTAACTTTTTAGCTAAACGAAATAGTGGATCGTTCTGAACGCCTAAAACTTCGAGTACTTCGTCGCAAGTCTGGCGCATGACAGTGGCGCGCGGGTCATGGTTTTTGTAGACGCGATGGCCAAAGCCCATTAAGCGGAAAGGATCGTTCTTATCTTTGGCTTTGGCAATATATTCTTCAATATTATCTTCATGGCCAATTTCATCGAGCATACTCAGGACGGCTTCATTGGCGCCACCATGCGCAGGTCCCCAAAGCGCAGCTATACCAGCTGCGATGCAGGCGAAAGGATTAGCACCTGATGAACCCGCTAAGCGAACAGTCGATGTTGATGCATTCTGCTCGTGGTCGGCGTGCAATAGGAAAATCCTATCCATTGCCTTCGCAAGAGCAGGATGACAATCATACTTCTCACAGGGCGTTCCAAACATCATATGCAGGAAGTTCTCAGAATAAGAGAGGGTGTTGTCCGGGTATACGAAGGGTTGGCCAATAAAGTGCTTGTAGCACATAGCGGCGATCGTCGGCATCTTAGCAATTAAGCGATGTGCCGAAATTGTTCTATGTTCTTGATCAGTGATATCGAGTGAGTCGTGATAAAACGATGACATTGCTCCGACAAGGCCACACAGCATGGCCATTGGGTGAGCGTCATATCTAAATCCACTAAGGAAATGCTCAATTGAACGATTGACCATGGTGTGATATTTGATGGTATGTTCAAATTTTGCTTTTTGTTCAGCAGTAGGCAGCGCACCTTCAAGGAGTAGGTAGCAAGTCTCTATGTAGTCTGACTTATCGGCAAGAACCTCAATAGGATAGCCTCGATGCAATAGAATTCCTTTCTCGCCGTCAATATAAGTAATATCAGATTGGCAGGATGCTGTTGCAGTAAAGCTCGGGTCATAAGTAAAGTACCCATGGCTTCCTAAAGCTCCTATGTCAATGACGTCTTGGCCTCTTGTGCCTTTGAGTATTGGCAACTCAATAGGGGTTTCGCCATCAATTGTCAGGGTAGCTTTGCGGTCAGTCATGCTATTTCCTTAAAAAACTAGTGAGAGCTGGTCAAAAACTCGGTTTGCAACTATAAATGTTCAGCGAAAATTGTCAATACGAAGTGAATGTTAACAGCGTCGTTTTAGCGGCTCTTGACTCTACTGTTAAGACTTTAATGGCAGAAAATGGGTGTTAATTTAGCTTATCGCTGGGATAACGGTTATTCACAGATCAAATGGCCTTTTAATGTGCCTTGGGCGGGCTTATTATGATTGCAGTGCTATTTGTTTAAATATTTTGGGCAAAGCTAATTGAATTTGGCTTGATGAGTAATTATACTCCTGCGCCATCAAATGGGAGTGCTGTTTGAAAAGTGCTCCGCAAGTGCATTCAAGTTTAGACTAAACTCAAATTAAGTTTCATTGTTAGGACAACCAACGATAAGGTGCTACCTGTGGTGGATAAAAAAAGACCCGTTAACCTCGATTTTGGAACAATTAAACTTCCAATTACCGCCTACGTTTCTATCCTGCATAGGGTTTCTGGGGTGGTAACTCTTTTCGCGCTTGCGATTCTTTTGTGGCTTCTCGATCAGAGCCTAGCGTCAGAGCAAAGTTTTGAAGCCGTATCCAATATATTGTCATACCCGATTGCTCAATTCTTGATTTGGGGCAGTCTTGTTGCTCTTACCTATCACACGGTTGCTGGGATCCGGCATCTGGTTATGGATCTTGGAATTGGTGAGGAAAGCTTTAATAGTGGCAGAATAAGCGCCTGGATCGCGGTAGTGATTGCTGTTGTCTTAATCGCAGCATTAACGGGCTGGGTGATTTTATGATGGCGTTTTTTGCTCGATTTACCCTCACAGGGCCTAGCAACTGGATAATTCAGCGTATCACCGCGATTGTGATGGCAGCCTACCTATTTTTCATTGTTGGCTTCTTAGTGATCAATCCAGCACTGACCTACGATCAATGGTCAGCACTGAACGGTCTTTTGTCGATGCGCATATTTACACTAGTTACCATAGCGGCCGTTGCCTTTCATGCATGGATTGGTATGCGGTGTGTTTTAACTGACTACATTACGGTCAGGTTGATAGGGCCAAAAGCGAATGGGGTCCGTAATGTTTTGCAGTTAGGACTAGGGTTCATAATCCTGCTTTATCTAATGTGGACAATCAAAATTCTCTGGGGACTTTAATTGAATGGGTAGTTTAAGAAAAATGAGTTTTGACGCTGTCATTGTTGGCGGCGGTGGGTCAGGAATGCGAGCAGCTCTGCAGCTGGCGCAATCAGGCTACAACACAGCAGTTATTACCAAGGTATTTCCCACGCGATCTCACACGGTGTCTGCGCAAGGGGGCATTACGTGCGCCATAGCAAGCGATGACCCAAATGATCAGTGGCAGTGGCACATGTATGACACGATTAAAGGGTCTGATTATATTGGTGACCAAGAGGCCATAGAATATATGTGCCAGACCGGTCCTGAGGCGATTTTTGAGCTTGAGCACATGGGCTTGCCATTTTCACGAACAGAAGAAGGGCGGATTTATCAGCGGCCCTTCGGTGGTCAGTCCAAAGACTATGGTGCCGGTGGACAGGCAGCGCGAACATGCGCGGCTGCGGATAGAACCGGTCACGCGTTGTTGCACACCCTTTACCAAGGGAATTTAAAGAACAAAACTGTCTTTCTTAATGAGTGGTTTGCCGTTGATATCGTCAAAAATGCCGACGGTGCTGTCGTTGGTGTGGTTGCTATCGATATTGAAACCGGAGAGACCGTTTTTGTGGAATCAAAGGCTACAGTGTTCGCGACTGGTGGCGCTGGTCGTATTTATGCATCAACCACAAACGCGCATATCTGTACGGGAGATGGTGTTGGCATGGCATTGCGGGCTGGTTTCCCTGTCCAAGATATTGAGATGTGGCAGTTCCATCCCACCGGCATTCATGGTGCTGGAACGCTTGTTACAGAGGGGTGCCGGGGAGAAGGCGGTTACCTCATTAACAAAGATGGCGAGCGATTTATGGAGCGCTATGCGCCGAACGCCAAAGATCTTGCAGGTCGAGATGTTGTGGCTCGTTCAATGGTGCTGGAGATTCTTGAAGGTCGAGGTTGTGGGCCAGATGGGGATCACGTTTACCTTAAGCTCGACCATCTCGGTGAAGAGATGCTCAATTCAAAACTACCGGGCATTCTTGAACTATCTCGAACCTTTGCTCATGCAGACCCAGTTAAAGAGCCCATCCCTGTTGTGCCTACCTGTCACTACATGATGGGCGGAATCCCGACTAATGTTGACGGTCAGGCTCTAACGATCGATCGTGAGGGTAAGGATAAGGTCATTGAGGGCTTTTATGCCTGTGGCGAAGCGGCCTGTGTTTCTGTGCATGGCGCTAACCGTTTGGGCGGCAATTCGCTTCTTGATTTGGTGGTCTTTGGTCGTGCTTCCGGTATCTTTATCGAGAAGCAACTGAGCGAAGGTATTACGCTTAAAGAAGCGACTGAGGCAGATATCCAGCGGGCTATGGTCGGCTTGAACAGAATTAATCAGTCTTCGGACGGTGAGAACGCCGCTGTATTAAGGGCTGAATTGCAGACCATTATGCAGAATTATTTTGGTGTGTTCCGGCGTGGCGATTACATGAAACAGGGTATTGAAAAGCTTGATGAGCTTCGTCTGCGGGTTGAAAATGTCTATCTTGACGACAAGAGTAACTCGTTCAATACAGCCAGACTTGAAGCTCTTGAATTACAGAACCTGTTTGAAACAGCCTATGCCACAGCCATCTCTGCTGAGGGCCGCACGGAAAGTAGGGGCGCCCATGCTAGAGAAGACTTCCAGGAACGTGATGATGAGAACTGGTTGTGCCATTCCATTTACTTTCCGGGAAGTAAGGAAATAGGCAAGCGACCAGTAAACTTTACCTTGAAAACCCGTGAACCCTTTGAACCTAAAATTCGTACCTATTAATATTGCGATGTGAGAGTCTAGATTTATGTTAAATGTAAGTATTTATCGCTATAACCCTGAAGTCGATGACGAGCCGTATATGCAGGATTTTCAGTTCGACACTGAGGGCAAAGACATTATGGTTTTAGACGTTCTTGAGAAACTTAAGATTCAGGACCCGTCTTTGGTATTTCGGCGCTCATGTCGAGAAGGTGTTTGTGGGTCTGATGGTGTCAACATTTCAGGTAAGAACGGGTTGGCTTGCATCACTCCGCTGTCTGAAGCTGTTAAAGGAAATAAGTTAGTTATACGTCCTCTTCCAGGCTTGCCAGTGATCCGTGATTTGGTGATCGATATGGGTCAGTTTTACGCTCAGTATGAAAAGATACAGCCTTACATGATCAATAACTCACCTGCGCCCGCGATTGAGCGGTTACAAAGCCCAGAGGAGAGAGCTAAGCTAGATGGTCTGTATGAGTGCATTCTGTGCGCTTGCTGCTCAACTGCTTGCCCATCTTTTTGGTGGAATCCTGAAAAATTCATTGGCCCCTCAGGTTTATTGCAAGCCTATCGCTTTCTGGCAGACAGTCGAGATACCGCAACTGAAGAGCGGTTAGCTAATTTAGATGACCCGTTCAGTGTTTTTCGCTGCCATGGCATTATGAATTGCGTGCAAGTCTGTCCAAAAGGGTTAAATCCTACTAAGGCTATTGGTCATATCCGTAATATGTTGATCCGTAGCGCGACATAATCGGCTTAGGTAGGCATAAAAGCATATTTTCGTCCAGATTTTACTGGCAGTGGAGGGCTTAGACTATTAGAATGGCGGCAGAATCAGCAGTCATAAGGATATATCATCAATGCCCCAGGGCCCAATGGAGCAATTTCTTAGCTCCTCCCACTATTCCGGTGGAAATGCCGCCTATATTGAAGGGCTTTACGAGACCTACCTGCACGACCCAAACGGAGTTTCTGAGGAATGGAGTAGTTTTTTTGACTCCCTTCCGCGCACCAATGGGTCAATAGCGCCCGATATATCTCATGATACAATTATTCAACACTTTGAGTTGCTTGGCCGGCGTCAGGCGCGACCAACAATTGCACCAGGTTCTGGTGGAATCCACTTAGAACATGAGCGCAAGCAGGTTAAGGTTGTTCAGTTAATCAGTTCTTACCGTTTTCGTGGACATCAAAAAGCAAAGTTAGACCCTTTAGGCATTATGGTTCGTGCGACTGTGGCTGATCTTGAGCTGCATTTTCATGGATTAACTCAAGCCGATCTTGATACGACATTCCAAACAAGTCCGCTTTATATAGGCAAACAAGAAGCCACCTTGCGCGAGATAGTGGACGCTCTTGAAGAGACCTATTGTGGTGACTTGGGTCCTGAGTTTATGCATATAACGTCTTTTGCTGAAAAGCAGTGGTTGGCGCAGCGCTTTGAGAGTGTTCGTTCCAAGCCTACCTATGGCGATGGTGCGCGTATTGACGTACTTAATAGGCTGACGGCCGCAGAAGGGTTAGAGAAGCATCTCGACTCTAAGTATCCGGGCACTAAACGTTTTGGATTGGAGGGTGGAGAGAGTTTAATTCCTCTGCTTGATTGTTTGGTTAGGCGTTCTGGAGAGTATGGCGCTAAAGAAATTGTAATGGCGATGGCTCATCGGGGCAGGCTTAACGTCCTCGTTAATATTTTGGGCAAAAACCCAGCTGAAATGTTCGAGGAATTTGAAGGCAAGCGCCTGGTTAACACCTCAGGTGATGTTAAATACCATCAAGGTTTTTCCTCGAATGTGATGACCCCTGGTGGCGAAGTCCATATGGCGCTGGGGTTTAACCCGTCGCACTTAGAAATTTCTTGTCCTGTTGTTGTTGGTTCTGGTCGAGCGCGTCAAGATAGGCGTAATGACCCCACAGGTCAAAAGGTTGTGCCTATTTTGATGCATGGTGATGCTGCGTTTGCCGGGCAAGGCGTGGTGATGGAGACTTTTCAGCTATCCCAGACTCGAGCCTATAAAACCGGTGGTACCATCCATATCGTGATTAACAATCAGGTTGGCTTTACCACTAGCCGCCAAGATGATGCACGATCAACAGAATACTGCACTGATATTGCCAAGATGGTTGGCGCACCTATTCTGCACGTTAATAGTGACAACCCCGATGCGGTTATGTTCGCTGCTATGCTGGCTACAGATTATCGATATGAGTTTGGTAAAGACGTGGTTATCGACTTGGTCTGTTATCGTCGTCGCGGACACAATGAGACTGATGAGCCTTCATCCACTCAGCCTTTGATGTATGAAGTTATTCGGAAGCATTCCACGACTAGGACGCTCTATGCCCAAAAACTTGTGGCCGAAGGTGTCCTTGAACAAGACCAAGCCAATGAAATGGCTAATGTCTATCGGGCAAGCCTAGATAAGGGTGAGTTCGTGGTGCATAACTTAGTGCGAGAGCCAGATACCAGTTTGTTTGTGAATTGGTTGCCTTATTTGGATCATGATTGGCGAACGCCTGCAAAGACAGCTATTGCGCTTAATGAGCTGCAAAATATAGGCACTAAAATAACCTCAATTCCTGATGGGATTCAGGTTCAGAGGCAGGTAGCGAAGATTTATGACGATCGGCGCAAGATGGTAGGAGGTGCGCTGCCTCTAAACTGGGGTATGGCCGAGCTTCTGGCCTACGGCACTCTGCTTCATGAAGGCTACCCAATTCGTTTCACAGGTCAAGATATACGTCGCGGCACATTCTCTCATCGTCATGCGGTGGTGTTTAATCAAAAGGATGGCGATGCTTATCTACCGCTGGCTCATTTGTCAGAAGATCAGCCACGTTTTGATATTTATGACTCGGTGCTTTCAGAAGAGGCCGTGTTAGCGTTTGAGTATGGCTATGCGACAACTGCACCAGCCGGTTTGATTATATGGGAAGCCCAATTCGGTGACTTTGCCAACGGCGCCCAGGTTGTGATTGATCAATTTATTGCCAGTGGAGAACACAAATGGGGCAGGTTGTGCGGCCTAACTATGATGTTACCTCATGGTTTTGAGGGTCAAGGCCCAGAGCATTCCTCGGCTAGGCTTGAGCGATTTTTGCAGCTTAGTGCTGAACATA
>JACKQG010000278.1_pt1 | contig 75077 bp, 35 predicted proteins | sample 8237621 | NCBI WGS metagenome assembly JACKQG01 (sample SAMN15677084, study PRJNA649215) | marine metagenome | biome: marine; feature: Black Sea; material: saline water; isolation source: suspended particulate matter (SPM) from the Black Sea western gyre | collected 2013-06-09/2013-06-10 | depth... | reverse complement strand
GGGGTCGGCGCATGAATGGGAATGGGGATCCGGCGGCACCGCCCCCGTTTCCCCCCGGGGTTTTCCCCCCAGTTTAAAACACAATGGGCCCGGCAGTTAGCCGGAAACCGGGGCTTGCCCCATCCCCGACGGATCCCCCCGGTGCCACCGCCGGTTTTCCTCCACCCGCCTCCGTTGATCCTCGACCGTATAGCCCCTCAGCACGGCCGGCGCGTCGGAACGTGGCCGCGCCGTCTGCCCGGCCTGCGAAGCACTGACCACACCGCCGATGATCCCCGGCACAGCCGCGCCGGCCGACGTTCTTAGAAAAGTGCGTCGGTCCATGGATTCATCTCCTCTTTTTTGTTTGGACCTATGGTGGCGGGCATAATTCTCGATCGATGCCTGACACACTCGAATGTGACTGTTATGCTCGTAATGCCGGGAAGCGATCGATACGAGTGGAGTACGCCATCGTCGTGTATCATGTTACGGCCAGATCAGACGGATGCAAGGCGATCTATCGCGATCTGGAAGCGAACGAAAGCAAGGCAAGATAGGAACAACGCAATGACGACGAAACGAGATGACGGATTACAACAGCCTACTCGGCGAGGTTTCGTGAAGACGGCGGCAACCGTTGCGGCGGGGGTGGCGATGGTCACGGCAACTGACGGTTCGGCAACGCGAGCAGCGGCAAAGCCGGATGCCGATACCGGGACGTCACCGGCTAAACGCGAGAAGAAACGACTCATCAAGCACATCCTGATATTTATGCACCCGCCGGCCCAATTCTCCCAATACCGACTTCTCAAGCCGGCCCCTGTTGTGGAAGAGAACTGGAAGAAGATGATCGCGCAGAAGGGCGCGGATCAAGCCAGCGCTGTGTGCATCGTGCACGGTGGCAAGAAGGACAAAGAACTCGAAGAGGCAGGACGGCAGCATTTCGCCGACCGGTGTTTCGTCAATCCATCGGACAACTCGGAAGGCACTCGTGTAATCCTCGCAGGTGACTTGGACCGGGCATTCGGCGGACGCGGAAACCATGGCGAGTGGAATGCGTACGAGATCTGGAGCTCGAACAATGCACGCCGCTGGGTCGAGGGTTTCAAAAAGAGGCTGGCCGAGAAGGGCTACACGTACGATCCCGCCACCGTCACCATGGAAACGTTCGGCAATTGGTCGGGATGTCACCACAAGTACTCGAGCTTCATGGCCACGTACTTGGGCATGAAGAACCCGGCTCATATCCACGCCGAGACGGAACTGTGCAGCCTCAAGAGCGTTCCCATGCCGGTCCATGAATTCGTCGAACTGAAGCCGATGGACTGGCATGTTTGGCTCGCCATCTTCCGGCGCGAAGACGGCATTCCGATGGCGCAGTTCTGGGACGGACTCCGGCCCGTCTGGAAACCGCCGCACACAGCTCGCGTGACAATGGACCCGAACAAAGTCGACCTGTTCACCTTCTCGCCCAATTCGCTCATCCCGGTCGACGGGGTCAGCAAGAAGCTTAAAGATGGATTTGTCGCAGATGTGGGCGACGGTACGCACCCAGCCTTCACCACGGTGGTGTGTCGCAGCAATGAGCACAGCGATTTCGAGGAACTGCGTGCAGCCCTCAGTAACGCCATCATCGAGCCGCGAGACGACAAACGCCAAGTCTCTGTCGCCGTGGAGACCTAATGGGCCTAGAAGGGAGATGACTCGTGACACGTTGCTTTGCTCTCCTGGTTCTGATGATTTGCCTTGCCTCGGCCTCGCATGCGGCGGATTCGCTCACTGAGGGCTTGGTTGGATACCTCGCGTGCGACGATTCTCTGGTGATTTCGACACCTGCGGGAGTCGAGCATGCCGCCCGTTTCACGCGAGCAGGACAGGCGTTTGCTGAGGATCTGCGGCACGTGGTTGCCAACGAGCCCCGCTTCGAGCCGGGACGATTCGGTCGGGGTATCTTCGTCGAGCCGGGATATGAAACCGGCCAGAAACACTCGGCGCGTAACTATCTGCCGCCAGCGGCTGCACAAATGCGCGTGCCGGATGGGTCGGCCCTGCCATGCGTCAAGGTCGGCGGCGCCAAAATCGCCTTGTCCGACGTGGCCGATGGCGAGACTTCACCATTCGCGTTGCGTTTGGGCGAAAACAGCAGAGCGTTTCACGTCACGTGCCAGCATGAGAACGCTGGAGCCGAGCTTCGTGAGGCAGTGGCCTTGATTCCCGGCAGCTACACCGTCTCTTGCTTCGCGCGATCCGAAACTGCCGACCGGCACATCCGAATCGAGGTCGTCAGCGGCGACGAGACCCTGGCAGCGGCCGATCGGCCGGTCGGGACCGCATGGACCAGGGTCGAAATCCCGTTCGCTCGCGGTCGGTTCACCAGAGACACGGCGAAGCAGGAAACCAAGCCGGTCAAGGTGCGGTTCATGGGCGCCGAATCCGGGCAGAGCTTCTTCGTGGCGGGCGTGGTCATCGAGATGCACGGCGGATACTCTTACGCCGGTACGCAGGGAGCGACAAGCTGGCTGCCCGGTCACGGTTACCGCGCGTCGGAAGTACTGGATGTGAGCGTATTGCGGCATTGGCTGCGAGGGCGTCGCGGCAGCGTCGCCTTCTGGGCCATGAAGAAGGGAAAGCCGCAGTCGTGGCGGACGTTGTTTGAATTGGGCGCCCGCAACCGTTGGCAGCCTTTCCTGCAGCTTCTGCTTCGCCCCGAACATAGGCTGTGCCTAAACGGCCAGAACGAGAAGCAACTCACGGCGAGCAAGGATGTCACGGTCGCGCCGGACACCTGGCACCACTATGCGGTCACATGGACCACTGACGCCGCGACGGCTTACCTGGACGGCGAAGCCGTCGTGAAACTGGATGGACTGCAGATTCCCGCGGAACTCCGTACCATTCGCCTGGGTTCGTCAGGACCCAACGCAGCGGGACGGGTCGTAATCGATGAGGCCCTATTCTACAACCGCCCGTTGTCGGACGCAGAGGTCGCACACCTAGCCAACCGGCAGACGCCCTTCATGGGGCCGCCTGCCGGTGTCGTACTCGAGCCCAGCGGCTATATCCGCACGGTCGCTCGCACGGTTGCCCCTCAGCCATGGATGTGTGCGGTCACCAACCACGGCGAGCAGCCCGCCGACGGACTGATCGCACAGTTCCAGTTGGCCGACCACATCCGACTCACTCAATCACTGCCGCCCGTACCGCCCGACGGCACGGCACCGATCGAGTTCCGCTTCGTTCCAGATCTCGCGGCGGGATGTTATCCGCTCCGCGTTACTCTCTCGCAGGACAAACGAACTCTTGCCCGCTTTGAGGCGGAGGTGGAGATTACTCCGGCCGCGGAGCCGATCGGCAACCTGCAGACCCTGGCGTGGGGAGGTAATGCTGAACGAAGATACGGGATCACTTTCGGAGGTGGCGATCTGACGGAGGCGATGCGCGAGGGTTTGCACTATGCGCCCCACCTGCACTACCTTTGCTACCCACGCGCTATTGACGGCGAAGACTGGGTTTTGGGCATGGGCGACAAGCCGTTTCGCCCCAAGCTCACGCACCCTTACATCCGCGCACAAATCGCCCGCGAGGCCGAACGCTTCGCCCGCCAATACGCTCCTATCCCCGCCATGCGCGCGGTGATCCTGAATAGCGAAATGCAATGGCTGTGGCAGCACGACTACTCGCCCGCACGTATGGCATGGGTGAAGGAACGCTTCGGACTGGATTTGACCCCATGGCGTTACCCGCCGGAACGACCGGGCGAGTCGGCGTTTCAGACACCCTTCGGCCGACTGAAGCCGAGCGTCGCCAAGATCGAGTTGCCGGCGGATCGCGTGATCGACCTGGACATGCCGATCTACGCGTACCACCGATGGTTCCACGGTCCCAACGGACCGACGGAGTCGTATCTGAACCAACGGATTTCCGACGCGATTCACGAAGTGCGGCCGGACATTCTCACGATCCAGGAACCGATCCTCCGCCGCGCGGCCGTCCGGGCTTTTGATCGGATCGACATTGCTCAGGAATGGTTCTACTACGAGGACCCCATGGCGGCCGTCACCGTGCAGGAACGGCTGAATGCCGCTTGCCGAGGCACGGGACTGCGCCCTACCGGTATGCCGCAGTTTCTGTTCAAGGCCGGCGGCGCGGCACCGTACAACTCGATTCCCACGGCCGACCTTTACCACGAGACCGCGTGGCTCTGCGCCATGCAGCCGATCCGTATGTTCACCTACTGGAATTTTGTCGTCGTGCCAAACGCCGACTTCGAGAACGCCTACAGCCGCTGCACGACGAAGCAGCAAATCGACGAATTCTTCGGCACGCCCACACCGACATGGGACGAGGCCAAGGCGAAACTGGAAGCGGAACCGGATGTCGCCCGCAAATTGATGCCGTGGACACCGGAGTTGATCGAGACCTTCATCCGCTTCCACGCCGAGGAAATTGGCCCGTTGGCCGGCTTGATTCCGCAGTGGAGAAATCGCCCACGCCGAATCGCCATTCTCAGGTCATTCGCTAGCCAAATCTTCCGCGAGGTCCGCTGGCCGCGCAACACTTGGCTGGAGAACTGCGCGGTCTACGGCGGGGTGCCGTTCGACGTACTGTACGACAGTGACTTCGAGACGGACGCCGAGCCCTTGGCCGGTTACCGGATGCTGATTGTCTCACGCGCGGTCTGTCTCACCCGCCCTACGTACCGTTGGATATGCGAATTCTCGAAGCGGGGCGGTATCGTGGTGGTCGACCCTGAAACGCTGGTCGAAATCCCAGACGCAATTCGCCTGGAGCCGACCCAGTCGCTGGACCACTTCCGTGAGGCCCTTGCGGAAAAGGAAAAGGCCCTTCAAGACGAAGGCGTCGCGGTCGACAGTCCCCGCTATGTCGAAGCCATGTCGCGTTGGGCGACGGAGGACGGGGGACCCGATGGCGTCGAGCCCGCGTTTTTCGATCTTGTCGACAAGAACGTTGCCCCGGAGGCACACTCGCGGACCATGAATACGTGGCTGAATGCACTGGAGGCGGAGGGCGCCAATTACATCGCGGTGGTGAACAACCTGAGAACGCTGGGCCCCATGTACGGACACTTCGGCAAAGTCCGCGAGAAAGGCGTGCCCCAAACGGCCCGGGTGGTATTCGATCCAGCGCTGGGCGACGTTGCCTATGACCTAATCCGTCAAGAGGAAGTCGTGTTCGGTGTGCAGGACGGCAAGGCCGAACTCACCCTCGATCTGCCGGCCGCCAGCGGGCGGTTGATCATCCTCGTGGACCGTCCCATTGCGTCGCTCCGCGTGACAGCGCAGGCCGCCGATGCGCGATGGGAAGATCAAACCGGACGCGAAGTCCACATTGCTGCCACGCTTTCCGACGCTGCGGGCAGACGCGTAGAAGGACTGATCCCAGCAACGATCACGATCACGCGGCCGGATGGCGAGCGCAGCGACTACTCACGGCATACCGTGTTCCGACGCGGGCAGTTGGACTATCGCTTTCCGGTCGCGGTAAACGCGCCGCATGGTGAATGGCGCTTCACCGTACTCGAACGTGCCACAGGCAAGACACAAGAGACCGTTCTGACGCTCGACTGAAAAGGAGATGTCGGTAGTTAGCGATTTGGATATCGCTGGCAAAGACTGCGCAGCCGGCCTCGTAAGAATGAAGCGAGAACGTTCGCAAAACGTTCTTGACTTAACCGAACAGATCTATCAGGCTGTGTCACAAAGGAGGGTTGCTATGAGCGTGATGTCGCGGTGTCTTGTTGGGACAGCTCTGTTGGTTCTGCTTCTTTCGCAAGCCATGGTGGAGGGCAGTTCGCCGGAAGGAGTCAAGGGGACGGCGGTCCGCTCGCGCGGGCAGATCGAGGCGGACTGGCTTCGTCAGGACGTGGTCCGCAAACTCTCGGCACAGCGCGAGGTTCCGGCAGTCAGGCCCGAGGAGGATGCGCCCGGCGCCTGTGACGGTGTGCGCAACGGCAAGTACGGGTTCCATACGGCCGGCCAAGACAATCCTTGGTGGCAGGTCGATCTGCGCGAACCAATCGTGCTGGACGAGGTAGTGATCTTCAACCGCTGCGACGGCTCGGAGAATCGAGCAGTACGCTTGAAGATTCTGCTGTCCGACGACGGAAAGAGCTGGCGCGAGGTCTATCAACATGACGGCACGCCGTTTCTAGGCCATCCGGACAGCAAACCGCTTTCTGTGCGACTCAACGAAGCGAAGACGCGATTGCTGCGGATCCAACTGCCGGGCAACACGTACCTTCATTTGGACGAAGTAGAGATCTACCCGCCCGGCGAGCGCCGTAACGTCGCCCTGGGCAAGCCGGCGACTCAGAGTAGCGCAAGCCCCTGGTCGACCAAGAGCACGACGGCGGCGGTTGTGTCGAAGACCGGCGACGAGTCCGTACGTGCGGCGACACCGGAACCCGAGTATCCGATCAGTGAAGTCGTCGGCCGCGGCTTGAAGTTGGCCGCGAGCCTGCAGACGCTGGGCGCGCCCGTCGAAGGCGAGCTGCAAACGCTTCACGAGATCGCCGAGAAGGCAGGTCCGCAGTCGGAGAACCTGCCGTCAGAAGTGAAGCGGGACCTGTACTTTCGCGCACGCTGGGCGATTCGCGAGATGGCATTTGCCAATCCGCTCTTGGACTGCGACGATCTGTTGCTTGTCAAACGCACGCCGGCCTGGTTCACCGTCGCGCCCGGGTCGCGCACGTATACGCACATGTGCGACCAATACTACGGCTGGTTCTCGCGACCCGGCGGCGGGTTATACGTTCTGAAAGACTTCAAAAGCGACCAGCCGGCGCTTCGCCCGTTAACGGAAGATCTCCCCCCGGGCAACATCATCAGGCCCGAGCTTTCTTACGACGGAACCAAGGTGCTGTTCGCTCACTGCAAGTACTACCCACACGTCCACGGAATCGTCAACAAGTTGGACAAGTCGAAGATCCCCGAAGACGCTTTCTATCACTTGTATGAAATGAAACTCGACGGATCGGGGCTGCGGCGTCTTACGCAGGGAAAATACGACGATTTTGATGGCCGGTACCTGCCCAACGGCGAGATTGTCTTCCTTTCGACGCGACGTGGACAGCATATCCAGTGCGGACGCGAAAGCGCCATGGCGACGTTGGGCACCGAGTTGGGCGATTCTTACGTTCGTTGCGGCGGCGGACCTTATCGGCCCGTGGCTGTCTACACCCTGCACGTGATGGATGCCGATGGGGAGAACCTCCGCCAGATCTCGCCGTTCGAGATGTTCGAGTGGACGCCCAGCGTGGCCCACGACGGCCGTATCCTGTACTCCCGTTGGGATTACATCGACCGCCACAACATGCCCTACATGAGCCTGTGGTCGACGTTGCCCGATGGCACTGGCGCGCGAGCGGTTTTCGGCAACTACACAACCAGCCCACACTGCATGTTCGAAGCCCGCACGATTCCCAATTCAGACAAGATCATTTTCACGGCGTCGGCCCATCACGGGAACACGGCGGGTAGCTTGGTGCTGCTGGACGCAAGCAAAGGCTTCGACGGCGAGGGTCCCATGACCCGGTTGACGCCCGAAGTGCCTTTCCCAGAGATCGAAGCCTGGCCCAGCACCTACTTCGCCAATCCGTATCCGCTGTCCGAGGACCATTACCTGGTCACGTGGGGCGACAAACCGCTCACTAACCCTGGCGACCCAGCGGGGACGGCGGCCATGGGAATCTACCTGTTCGACCGGTTCGGCAATCTGAACCTCATCTACCGTGATCCGACGATTTCTTCCATGTATCCGCTCCCGATTGGCCCCCGTCCAAAACCACCGGAATTGGCGCAGCCTCCAAAGGAATCCGTTCCGCAGGAAGGCGAACTGCTCGTGCTGGACGTGTATCAAGGGCTGGAATCAATCCCGCGCGGAACGATCCGCGAACTGCGAGTGGTGGGTGTCCCGGCCAAGACGCATCCTGCCATGAACTTCCCGCAGATGGGGCTCACCCGTGACGACCCGGGCAAGTTCGTTATGGGAACGGTGCCAGTGGAAGAAGACGGCTCGGCCCGTTTTCGTGTTCCGTCGGGTGTCATCTTCTTCCTGCAAGCGTTGGACGAGCGGGGAATGGCCGTGCAGACGATGCGAAGTGCTACCTACGTGCAGCCTGGCCAGAAGCACACGTGCATCGGCTGTCACGAGCCGCGGAACACGGCGCCGCCGAGCCTTGCCGCCACCGCACTCTTGCGCGAGCCGTCAAGGATCACGCCCGGCCCAACAGGCTCCTGGCCGCTCGATTTTCAGCAGTTGGTTCAGCCAGTGATGGAGGAACACTGCGTCGAGTGCCACAAACCCGGCACCGACGGTTCGGAGTTCGACCTCACGCCCGCGAAGTCCTACGACTCGTTGGTGAACTACGGCGAGCCGAGTCTCAACACTCACGTGATGACCCGGTACCGCCAGGGGTTTTCTACGGCCGGGGCGTGTGCGGCCAAGATGAACCCGCTCGTCCCGTTCGTCGACAAGGGGCATTACGATGTCAAGCTCGCCCCGGATGACTGGAACCGGCTGATCACCTGGATGGACACTTACGGACAGCGGCGAGGTTCATTTGACGAGAATCAAGAAAAACGCCTTCGCGACCTTCGCCAAGAAATGGCCACGCTGCGAACCATGACCGTCGCAGTGCCGCCCATCAACACGGGGCGGTCTCGGAACTGAGCACCGTGCGTCAGGGTGGCCGGGGCTGGACCGAAGGGAAGCCCCGGTTCGTGGATTTCCGAGGCTTCGCAAGCTCCAGCCCCGGCCACCCAGACCCTCTTTCGGTTGTGAATCGGCTTCTACTGTGGTCTGGCCCGCAGACTATCGTTGCCAACCGGCGGCTCCTCGCACTTCCTTCACGTCGATGGGGCCTTCGTTGCTTAGCAGGCCCCATAGCTGCTTGTCCTTCAGTACGTCCGACACCTTCAGGCCCTGGCCGTCAACGATCATGTCTCCGGCCAGCAGACGCACACCGTGGCTGTAGTCGACGTACCTGTCCCAATGACCTACATACAATGGCTGAATCGGTATGCCATTGGGATAGTGCCAACCATAGATCGCCACCTTGTGAGGCTTCTCCATTAGCCGGTTGGTCAACACGATGTCTTTCTTGATTCCAGCCACGAGCGGTCCACGGGACTTTTTTGAGAGCTGCTCTTCGATCAGCCGGTGATGCTGGAAGAACGTAGCGACGGCCTGACGGTTCTTGGTAAGCGGCCGCGGCTGAAGCTTGAAATCGGCGGCCGCATGCACGGCATCGGAGATCTTAGTGGTCAGTAGCAAGCAGCCGAGCGAGTCGGCGATTGTTACCGCGGTCCGCGGCGTGATCGGAATACGGAAGAAGTCATCGTCGCTCCCCACGGCCAAGTAGTCGGATGTGACGAAGCAAATGCCGACATGGCGAGTGCCCGTCGGATCGGTGGCTGCCACTTGGATCGCTTTCAAACGTCGCAGGAAACCTGGCACGTTTCCGCGACTGATTTCGCGCACGACAGCGGCTTCGCGCTGTTCCAGCGAGAGTTCGCCGATCTGTTTCCGAATACTCGACCCCGTCGGCGCGCCGATCGGTCGCTCGGGCAGGGTCAACCGGAATTGCTCGTCAGATCGAGCCGTCTTCTCGGCTCCGCTCAGCAACGGCTGCAACAAACCGATCGTCGGTAGCCCCGCAAACAGCAGGGACAATACAAAGTTCCTGTAAGCCATGTCGTTCTCCAAGATGGCTGGTTTGCGTTGACCAGACAATCGACTATCCTACTCGAAGATCGCGACGACTCGCCTCCTTGAAAGACAACCTGGATGATGAAGTCCATCCTGGAATCGCTTGCGTGGTTCCATCAACTGCCTTCGCTGGTCGCGCCCGATGACACTTGGACGCTCTGGGCAATGATCCTCGTGGGCGTCGCTTTGAGCATCTATCTGGAGCAGACGTATCGGTGGGCGGCAAAGGCGAGTGGGCCCGTATTGGCGCTCGTTACGGCCATGGTGCTGTCGAATCTGAAGATCGCACCGGCGGAGTCGCCCGTTTACTCGACGGTCGGCGACTACCTCGTGCCAGTCGCGATTCCCTTGTTGTTGATGCGGGCAAACGTGTGGCGGATCGTGCGAACGACAGGCAGCATGTTCGCCGCTTTTCACGTGAGTGCCTTTGGCACGATTCTGGGCGGCTTGCTCGCGGCCTGGCTCTTCCACGGCGCTTTCGAGCACGTGCCCGAGGTAACCGGGATCATGACCGCCAGCTACACGGGCGGAAGCGTGAATTTCTTCGCCGTCAAGGACTCGTTTGACGTCGGCGAGAACATCACCAATCCGCTATTGGTGGCCGATAACTTCATTATGGCTGGGATGTTCGCCGCGCTGCTGGTAGTCGCCGGCATGAAGTTCTTTCGGCGCCATTACACTTGCCTCCATTCGTCAGAGACCGATGCGGAGGAAAACCAATCGCTGGCCGCCGCACACTGGAAGCCGAAACAGATCTCGTTGTTGGACGTTGCCAAGTGTATGGCCTTCGCCCTGGTGGTTGCCGCCGTGTCGTTTCATCTTGCCGCTGCAATTGGCCGCACCTCGCTACCACCGCTGGCCAGAGCGGTTGTGGGCAACCAGTATGTGTTGATCACGTTCTTCTCGGTGATCGCAGCGACACTCTTGCACCGCCAGATGGATAAGATCGGCGGGTCCGAAGAACTGGGGGCCTACTTGCTGTACGTATTCTTCTTCGTGATCGGTCTGCCCGCTGATTTGATCACGGTCGTCACCAACGTCCCAATCATGTTCGTGTTTTGCCTCGTCATAGCACTAGTGAACCTGACGGTCACGCTGGGTCTGGGCAAACTGTTGCGACTACCGCTGGAAGAGTTGCTGCTGTGCGTCAATGCCACACTGGGCGGGGCCCCCTCGGCTGCGGCCATGGCGATTGCCAAAGGCTGGCCCAAGCTGGTGCTTCCGTCGCTATTGGTCGGAATCTGGGGATACGTGATCGGGACGTTTCTGGGCGTGCTGGTCGGCGAAATACTGCAGTCGTGGTTCTAGCCAGAAGCATTCTTGAACAGGAGGTAACGGAGAGAACAGAGAATGGCTTCAGCCTCTGCTGACTCTGTTACCTCCTGTTCAGAATCCGGATGTTTGGTCGCGGCTCTGCCGCGCGAAGATGATCTCAGCAGTCTGGGTCACGCGACTGGGCAGCTAGCACTGGCAGGAGATCGCAAGGCTACGATCAAGGCATCACGGTGCCTCATCGGCTGTCGCCTCGATTCGGACCTTGTGAACGAGGCCCGAGAGAGAGCGGTGTTTCTCCTTATAGTGCTGGGCAGTGAGGCGGAGCCGTACGTAGAATTCCGTCACCCCAGTGAAGCTTGCTTGGCTCGACAGATCGATACTCAGCCCATGGCCAGCCCATCCGCTGACATTGTATTCGCGACCGAGCGTATTCACTTCGTGCGACCAGTTTTTTCCATCTGTCGACACATCCAGATAATGATTGGTCCCCAGGTAGCCGGTGTTGGCTCGACCGGTCACGTCAACAACGATGTCGCGCAGCGGTTGGTCGGACTTGACGGTCCAGACAAGGGCCGGATTGGAGCCGCCCGGGCGCATCCGTACGGCAATTTGCCCACGAGCCCATTCCAGATGCTCGTCATTCGTGCGAGTCGTGGTGATGCGGTATTTCTGTGTTTGGAAGTCGTCTTCATAGAAAAGCCGCTTTGGGTCTTCAGGCGACGGCTTGAGGTGCACTGCTAGGTCCTGTGGTGGTGGCACCGTCGCTTCGATCCGCAGATCGTCGATCCGAACCGGAGGCGTGTTGTCGTTTCCTGGCTGGCCTGCGAGTTGTACGCGGACCCAGAATTCGCGAATCGCGTCAAATCGCTCGTCACCAAGTGATGAGCAGACAAGTCTTTGGTCGCCGCTGGCCTTAGTTACGGCTCGATGCGACCAGTTATCGCCGTCGGCAGAAACGGCGATCTCGACACAACCGCCGAGCGACCCGTTGACAATTGGCGTCACGGATACGATTGGGTATTGGGCAACGAAGTCGCCGGCGAAATGATAGACCAAGCTGGCATCCGTCTCGCGGCCGCGAAAGCCGCGTGCCGCGAGAGTCTTGCCGTCTAACACCAAATCACGAAACCCGGTTATCGACGCGTCGTCAATGCACTTGGATGTGCAGAAATCGTCCACATAGACCAGCTTGCTCTGGTTGGTCGGTCCGATCTCAAGCGTGTCCCCCGTACCGATGTCGGCCGACGGCAGGCCCGTGTAGTCAGCCGGAAGGCCTCGGGCCCGTTTGATGTAGTCCCACACCCAATGGTTGATTCTGTCCCACTCGGTCTTCGGTTCGCCTCGTTCGCAGCCGAAATGACAGCTCGTCCCGTGCGCCCCCAACCCGTAGGTCCAGTAGAACGCCACGGGAAGATTGAACTCGACGGCCACATCCAACTGGTCGCTGTTCGCCTGCCATTGCTCCGGGGAAAGAGGTTCGGCTTTGGCAGCCGACGTGGCCCAGGGCATTACGACCAGCGGGAGACCGGTAATCAGGTACTTGCGGACGAAACGACGAAAAGAAGCCTTGGGCGTGAAATACGGATCGACGATCCAGCCGTCGGCAGGAATCCAGCCCCCGGAGCCGGGGACCGCCGTCGATGGCGACCACCATTGCCACACGTCCACATCGTACTTGGCCTTGATACGACGATAGAGTTCGGTCAGGACTTCAGGCCGACCAGCATAGTTGACGTTTTCTTCGGCCAGCACGATGCCGCAAAAATCATCCAACTCCATGGCCGCGAGGAATTGATCCAGCCGCCGCCAGTACACCTCGATGTCGCGCACCGGGCCTGTATAACGATCTTTGCCGTCCCAGAAGTAGACGCGTGGAAGGAACCTCTTGCCTTGGCCATCCTGTTTCCCCCATTTGGCCGCGTCCGCCCACCGGGAAAGGAACTCCACCGGCATGTCGTCGCTCAGATTCACTGATGCAACCGCCAGGTTCAAATCACGGACTCGGTCGGCGCGTGAACCGGGCTCGATCGAGGTACCAGGCTTCTGCCAAGGCACGGCAGCGTATTCGCCAATATCGTGGACCGCCAGCTCCTCAGCACCCGGCGACGTGCGTTGCGCCGCCTCAGCGTTGACGTCGCCAGGTACTACTCCGGTCAAAATCATCGCTACAACGAACAACGTTCGTGTACGCCACAGCGGCCCGTGATGCAGTGCGCGGCTAATGTTGAAGAAGATGCTCATTGGTCATAGTGTCCTGACTTGATTCGTTCACGTGCCTTTCAACTGCGATGCGCCGTGTCTCGGCTTGCTACCTGACGGTCACGCGGGTCACCCGGTGCATGCGCCCGTCGTGCGCGGCGCCTATCGCCAGTTGGATCGCCGGCTTCTGTGTGTGCGGGTCGACCAGAGCGATACCCAGACTGTACGTTCCGTCGGGTAGCGACGGAGGAATCTCGATCTGCCCGGTCGCGTCGTGATCGCCGGGAAGCCAGTTCGTCGCGTCGACACCGGCCTGCGCCTGGCTGGAGGCGATCTTGCCTTCGCTATTCAACAGATAGAGTACCAATTGATGCTTTCGATGGAGCTTGCCGACGCCGACGTTCGACCACTTCATGCGAATCGCCAGTCGGTCGCCCGGCGAGATGGAGGCCGCGTGCGAGATTTCGCGAAGCACGAAGCGGTAGCCGGAGCGCCTCGCCAACTCGTGGAGTTTCGGCCACGCTTCTTCGGGCACCTGGCCGAGATTGTCGTTGATGTACGTCGCGTGGTTCGCGAGGATGAACTGGACGGCGCTATCAAACGACCAGTCACGGCGCTTCAGAAAGTCGTACGGTCCGAACCACTCGAAGACCACCGGCGCGCGTTTCCAACAGTCGGCAAAGCCCGCCACGTCGGCGTACTTGGGGGAGCCGATCCACGTCTTCTCATGCCAAGGCGAACCCACGCCGTCGCGACGGAAGCCGGCACCGCGAGCGATTGAGTAGGCCAAAGCCTCGGCGTCGTCCGACATCTGCAACACGGGCGTCTTGCGGAAGCCCTCCAGGTACATGTCGACGATCTGCCGGCGGACCGCCCATGGTTTTCCGTTCGGCGTATGCCATTCGCCCCAGATGCCGTAGGAGCCGATATCCAGGAACTCGATCCGCGGGTGGCCGTCATAGCGGTCGGCAAGGGCCTTGATAACGGCTCCGTGCTTCTTGAGAAACATCGGATCGCCGTAGTCCGGCTCGATTCGCAAGATCCGCTTGCCGCCGGCCATCGTATCCGGCCCACCGCGAGTGTACTCGTACGACCGGCATCCGGCGTCGAAGAGCCACTTCGGAGAACAGTAGTAGCCGCTGGTGTGGGCGTTGGCCGTCATGATACGGAAAGCGATCCGCACGTCCTGCTTCTGCCAGGCGTCGATCGACTCGTCGATCAGTTCCCACTTCGGCTTCCCCTCGACCGGCTCGATATCGCCCCACTTCAAGCGAAAGTAGGCCACCGAGCAGGGTAGCCGCGGCGTGCGTCCAGGCAACCGCTGCGAAGTCATCCAACCCTTTCCGGGATTAGCCACGAGCTCATCGGTTTCAGTGAATCGCACCGTGACCGTCTTCCGGTCGGGCGAAAGCTCGTCCGCCCTTGCGATTGCCCCGGAGATAGGCATCAGCAGGACGACAACCCACCGGGTCAGCGATGTGGTAAAGCAACTTGCGTGCATTTTGTGTTCAGTCAAGAGATGCTCCTTATTGCTGCAATATCGTGCGTAGCGACCGTGTGGCCATAGTCCTAATCAGAGCCGGCGCGATCCCACACTGCTGCCTCCGGCATGGTCACCAGGGCCAGGGATGCGGAGAGCGGCCAATTGCAGGTGCAATGGCGCCCGAAGTTCGGCGCGTTGAGGATGCCGCCGGCAGGGATCAGGCTGTTCGTACACCCCGAACGAATCCCTCGGAAATACACATGGCTGCCGTTGGCCAAGTCGAAGTACGAGGCATCGCCATCGCGAACCGAGACCAAATGCGGGCTACCCAACGCACGGCCGCAGCCTCGCATCTCGGAGTTCATTCCCTTCCACAGTCGCGTGACGCGGGGCCTGCCCGTCAACAGGTCAATCATCTTTCCTCCGTGCGTAACCAGCATGTCCGGCAGTAAGATCGGTGGGTGATGGCCGGTGTAAGGGCTGGGTGGGTCTTTGCAGGGAATGTCCTGGGACCATATTAGGTCGCCCGTCGCGCCCCGGTATGCCGCCGCCGTGCTGCGATTCCGCGTGAAGACAAGAACGTCCCTAGGCTCACTATAGGCAAGCTGGGGATTCAAGAACGACGGCGAGTCAAGTGAAGTTTGCTGGGTCGTGTCCTCTGCAGGCGTGGTTGTCGTGGTGTGCCAGAGTGCGTCGCCGTTGCTTACGTCGAGCGCGCAGATGGTGCCCTCCTCGGTCTTCGGCTCGCCTCGTCGCCGGCGAGCGGGCAACCAATAATCGATGCAGAAGACCTTGTCGGCCCCAACCGCGAAGCCGAAACCGTCTCGCTGGCACTCAAACTTCCACCGCAACTCGCCGCTGTGGCGGTCGACGCACACGAGTTGCTTCCCAGCTTCGCCGACAAAGTAGTCGCCCCAGATTCGAATCTGTTTCCAAGTCAGACTCTTTTCCTGCCCCACGGCGCGCGGAACGGGAATTTCATCCTTTTGGGCACCGGTCGCGGGGTCGAGCAGGAGGCACGATTGCCCGCAGACGGCGTAGACGCCGTTGTCGGCGGCAATATACTCCTTCAGTCCACTCACAGTTCGCTTCCACAGATGCCGACCGGTGTAGATGTCCGCGGCGTGCAGTTCGTTGCCAACGTGCAGGAACATCCGTCCAGAGGCGATCCGCGGCGGCGGCCCTTGGATCAATGGAATCACTCGATCCAACTCGCCACCAAACCAAAGTACACCGAAGGGCGGTTTGGCCAGCCTGTCGTTGGAGGCGAATGTGTGAGCCGAATCGCCGCTCTCGTGGGGCCAATCGGCCGAATTCGGCAACGCTCCCTCGCGAGTCAACAGCGTCAGATCCTCTGACCGCGTTACCTTCGCGCTGGCGAGCTTTGCCTGCCGGACGTGTTCAGCAAACGCCGCGTGCCGGTCTTTGGAGATGGGCAGACATGCCACGCCGCCGTACGGGCGTAGGATGTCGAATAGCCTTTCGGCAAACGGTGGCTCTTCCTCGGACGTGCTGCCACTCAGATTTTCCGCAACGACCACGCTGGCCATGAAGGGCGGCAATCGAAGCGAATCCAAGTCACCCGAAAGAACATGGACGCGCGAGCCGTACAGCCCCATCTCGTGAAGCTTCCGGCGAGCTGCGGCCACCTTCTCCGCGTTCGATTCGATCACGATCACGTGCAGCTCAGACTGGTGTACAAGTTCCTCGGCCAACCGGCCGCTTCCCAGCCCCAGCGCCAGGCAGTATCCGTTCTCGACTCCAGTGAGCTTGAGAATTCGCTCAGCCTTGGCGGTCCATGGATCGGAACGTGTTTCGGTGTCGGCGCGGTCAATCGCATGGACGTACGTCTTCGGCGTGATGTCTTGCTCACCGAAGCAAAAGAGCGTTCCCTCGCCAGTCACCACGAACAGCTTGTCGTCCGCAGCCAGCATCCGCGTGGGCGTGCCCTCGATTTGCGTCTGCCAAGAGACCTTTGCCTGCTGGCCGGTCGAAGGAATGTCCACCGCTGCGATCGTGCCCGGGCCGCCGGCATAGAGCCGTTGTCCGGATTTGATGTGGACTTTGAGTTGAGAGGCAAGATGCCACTGCCGATCGAACGCTGCCACAGGCCACTCGACCAGCCGTCCGCCCCATCCGCCTTGGTAGGCTTTATCCGCCTTCGGCGGGCCCGTGATGTTCGAAGCCACGATCTCCAGGTAACAGGCCTCCGTGGGTGGTCGCCGGTCCTCGTCCTGAATCCGTTTGGTGTTGTTTCTTTCCGGGCGAGAGTAGTAGATCGCGGTCTTGGTCAAAACCGGCTCGCGAAACACGCCCAACTCCTTGACATTGGCCGGGTCGATCTGCAAGCGAATTCGGCTCTCCAGCGAGTGGCGCTCGCCGGGCCGCGGTGGGTTGGTCCACCAGGAAAGATAAGTGATTGGATCGCCGGTGCGTGTGCGAAGGAAACGTTTACCCTCTTGCTCCACGGTGGCTAGCCCTAGATCTTTCACCCACCGGTCCACCGTTTCCGGCGGAACGTCCATTCGTTGCGCAAAATCGCTGAGGCTTACCAAGTCGCCGGACGCCGACTTTGTCGATGCGGGCTGCGCAGTCAGTCCGTACACATCTCCGCTCTGAAACAGATAGTCGTCTGTGCCACAGGCATACCAACAGCCTTTGGCCAACGCGATTCGCCCACCCCAGCCCGTCGTGTATGGCTCCACCTGACCCGATTTCGGATCGAAGAAGCCTGGCAGGGCCCGGCCGCTGGGGACGACCAGTCGTCCGCCGATCATGGCAAGATACCCTTGGGGCGAAAGTCCCCCATCGCGCCGCGTACCATGGTCCAGCAAGCCATCCTTGATGAAGTCGCTTTCCCGGTTTACCCAGACCGGTTCGCCGGTTTGGGCATTGACCGCGCAGACGAAGACGCCTTCGAAGGGCCATACGCCCGCGCCGAAATAGACGATCCCATCCGCCAGCACAGGCCCACCGCGCGCAGGCCAGCGCGAAATTAATCGTTCATTTCCCAACAGCCTGTAGGCCGCCCGATCCGGCGCCACCGCGCGGAATTTCCAGAGCAGCCGCCCATTCGCCGCGTCCAAGCAATACAAACACCCATCGTCTGAAACACAGTAGACCTTGTCTTCCCACGCCAAAGGCGCCAATCGTATTGGGCCGTTGGCAAAGAAGGTCCACTGCGGCATCCCCGTATCCGTGGCCAATGCCGTGAGGCTGTCGGTCACCATCGAGGGCACATAGATCCGCTTGCCCAGTACGATCGGTTCATACGAGACATCGAAGCGCAACCGAGGATCATTGGGAAACGCCGGCCGCGGCGCGGGTAGCTCGCGCTTCCATTGCAGGTACAACTCGCCGGGCAGTTTCAGGGCTGACGCCGCACTCCGACTGGCATCGTGCCGCCACATGGGCCAGTCGCTCTCGGTCGCGCAAATGCCATACGGGTAGCACAGCCCGGAAAGGAGTAACAGAACGGCGCACCTGAGAAACGAAAAACGATCGATATTGGCCATAGGACGCTCTCCATTTCGGAAGTCTGAACCGCGCCGTTTCAGGCCGAAGATGCCTCGATGCATCAACACCACAATTCATACGGCTTTGTCATGCCTAGCACGGCTACGGGATACGGAATAGCTGTGCATTATTGCATGGATCGGCCATCGCGTTCCACTGAATAGAAGGGATTGTTCCGTTGCTTTCAGCGATTGTGTACCTCGTAGTGGCATAGAGAGTACGACGGATTGCTAATCCGTCCGGCAAATAGCAGGGCATGCACCGGGTTGGATCGAGGCGTCTGATTGGTGCCAAGAGACATGACGGCATATTCGCCGACAGCGTAGGCCGTCAGGCCACCTGCACACGGCCGCGTCCGTAGCGGTGTCTCAGCGTGGATGCCCAGGGGGCTCCTCCGCAAAGAAAGAAGCCGAACGGTGCGTGCTGCCCCCCCGCGAGATCCCACAGCCAGACCTCCCGGGCCAGGCGCGTAGGGCCGGTTCCCACGGACCGATTTGGTGGAGCGTCATGAGACTTCCAACACGAACGGCGCAGAGTCAGTCACTCTTTTCTTTGGCTTCCTTCTCGGCCCGGAGTTTTTCGATGGCGGCTCGGACGTCGGCTTCCCAGGGGAACGGTTCGTCCTTGGCCGGGTCGTAGGGCGGGAGGTTGGGGATGGGGACGTTCATCTGCTGGAGCAGTTCGGTGGTCTTGGTGAGTTCGTAGCGGTTCACATACGGCTCGCCGTCGGCCCAGGCCCATGTGTAGGCGGCCAGCGCGTGGTGCTTCGCTTGCGCGGGGTCATCGAGGGCGAACCAGAGCTGGGCGAGGAGGCGATGCGCGGGCTTGCGCAGTTGGGCCAGTCGCTCGGCCTCGCGCTGCGGCTCGGCGAGTTGGCCGAGGTGGTGCTTGGCCAGGGCGAGTCCGGTCTCGGATTCCGCATCGGGGATGCTCCTCTCCCGGGCCATGCGGACCGCTTCGGAAAAGCTCGCCGCCGCCAGCGCCCACTCGCTCTGCTCCAGCCGCCAGACTCCGCGCAGCCCGTGGAGATAGCGGATACTGGTGCGGTTCTTGCCTTCCGCCGCCAGCCGCTCGACGGTGGCAACATGCTCTTCCTGCAAAGTTCCATTCCAATATTGGAATTGCGCGTAATCCCATTCCGCGTCTCCGGGGAAATATGCACCGCGCGCCCAATTGCGGCCCATGGGATCGAGGAGTTGCCAGGCGGCTTCCGCATGCGCCCGTTGACCGAGTCTAGACTGCTGGGAGAAGAGCACAAGTCGGTTCTTGAAAAGGTCTGACTGGTTGCCGAGCACGGCGGCGAGATCGAGAGACAGGGCATTCGTGCGGACGGCCTTGGCCAGCACGTTTCCGTTCGCAAGAGTCAAGGAGATGTTTTGGAGCAGCGCGTTTGTGCTTCTCAAATTGTCTATCTCCAACTGAGAACGCAGCGCGGCTACATAGGCTGTGAGTGCTTCCTTCGATTCATCACAAAGGAGAAACACATTACCGACGGATTTCGCCAGAAACGCGCCATCCGAAACCTCAACGCCCTGAGGCAGTTCTCCCCAACCGCCTGGAAAAAGGGGGCGCAGCAGAGACAAGATTTCCGCATAAGCTTCGACGTTGAAAAGGAGTGCGGTCGCCAAATCGTCTTGGTAAGCATCCGCTGCCTGCTGGAAGTGACCGAGCTTTAGCAGGGTGCGGACGACGTTCAGGCCGGGGCGCAGGTCTTCCAGCGTCTCGGCGTGCTCATACGGATTGTGTGGGCGCGAGGAGAAATGGTCCACCACGCGCTGACCGTAGCGCTCCTTTTCCGCGGTGTTCATCCCTCCGGCGGCCACGCCACGGACCACGGGGTGGAGGTCGTGCCGCCGCGTGCGGTCATCGTATTGCAGCAGCCCGCGCTGCTCCAAATCGGTGACCGTCTCTGCCAATTTGTTGGTGTCCGGTGGTTCGTGGGGATTAAAAGCACTGAGCGTCTCGTAATCCACGGACTCGGAGAGCAGCGCGAGGGTGGAGAAGAGCTGGCGGCTGACGGGTGGGAGGGCGTCAAGTGCGGCCCGGAGGATGTGGTTGCGCCGCTGGATGAGGTCGAGTCTGGCGAGGTCGAGCCTGGCACCGCCTTCGCCATCGGCCGCCCAGACGTCGAAGTTCCCGCGCGCCGGCAGGTAGTTGTGGATCAGGCCGCCGAGGATGCCGATCACCAGCGGGTGGTTGTCGCAGTTGGTCGCGAGGTAGCTCTGGATGGCGGCGCTGTCGCCTTCGATGCCGCAGGAGCGCAGGAGCCGCTCCGCATCCGACGGGCGCAGGCCGGGCAGTGTGATCCGCTTCGCCCCCGTGATGGGCTGGCCGGAGGGATTCAGCAGCACGCGCGGCGTGAGCCGCGAGCTGACCAGGATCTTCGACGGCGCGGCGGCGGCCAGCGCGCGGAGCAGGTCGTTGTCTTCGTCGCGGATGGCGTCGCAGGGGTTGCGGTCGACGATCTTGTCGGTGGGGCTGTTCGCGTCTTCGTCGGGCATCTCGGCGGCATCGATGCGATGGTAGGCCACGAGCACGCGCTCCAGTCCATCGAGGATCAGCAGCCAGGGCTTGGCGTGAAGTTGCGCCAGCAGCGGTTCGGTGAGCTCGGCGGTCTTCTTTTTGCGAAGCTCCTTCAGCGGCTGCCCGGTCATGTAGGCGAGCGCCCGCTGGCAGAATTCCGCCATGATCGCCCCCCGCTCATAGAACGAATACCAAAACCGCCCGGCCCAATCGGCACGAACCTGCGTGGCGTGCTCGGTCGTCCACTCCCAGGTGAGCATGCTCTTGCCATTCCCGCCGATGGCCTCGAACAGCAGCAAGTTGGTTGGGTCGGCAGGCTTGGCCCAGTCGCCCAACTCCTGAAGCTGCGACTCGCGTCCCACGAACCGATGCGAGCCTATGTAGTCCGGCTCGGCGTAGAACGCGGGAGGGGTTGGAATGGGACTAGCATCGGCGGGAGTCGATACCGCCGCAACCGCAGGAGTCGGTGAAGAACTGGGAACAGGCAATAGAGAGCGAAGATACTCCGGCAGGTCATCGTGCGATTCGCCGAATGAGACAGCGCAAACATTGATTTGCAGCTTGTCAAAGTGAGCCTGGAATTCCTCCCGCTGATCGCTGCGCACGAGACAGTAATCCCAAAGGTCGGCTTGGCGGGCGCGCTTCCCATAGCGTTCCAGGAGCATCCCAAAATCCGGATCGCTCAGCCCGTTGGCCCCGCAACCGACATAAACCCAGGTCGTCAACTTCCAGACGGAAGCCAGATCCTCCCGATACCGTTCGTCGCGCGTGATTTCCTCATACGAAGTCCAATCCAGAATCACCGACTGCGGATGCCGCCAGTAGCCGTGAAGGAAAATGACTTTGTCGGTTTCTCTATTCCGCGCGGCACGGAGGAACTCATCCGGCTCTTTCCAAGTGACCGGTTTGCGCAAGCCGGCATCGTCCAGCAACAATCCGTCGTAGTTGGTGGTCGCAAGTAAGTTCCGTTGCGCACGGAGAGCTTCAAGGGCATCGAGCCCCTTGCGGTCGTGCGCCTTGATGCTGCCAATCGTCCGCGTGAGCCAATTCTCGAAATGCACCGACGCAGCGCCACCCATCAGACGAGTGACATGCTGGGCGGCAGTAATGAAACTGTAGGTGTCCGGTTCATCCGTGAGCAGAGTCAGATGGGCCGCAGCTTTACTATCGGAAATGAGTTTGTGCTCTTTGAGCCACTTCAGTCCGCTTTCCAGGAGTCCCGCCCATGACGCTTCGGGATGCGATTCCCCGGATGCAGGGTCTCGGCTCGCGGCGATGGATATGCCAGTGCGGCAACGATCACCGCGCGGCAATCGCTGACTGTTTTTCGCAACTCGACTTCTGGGTTTGCGGGGTGCCGAGGCATGACGTTCCTAGATTGATCTGTAACTCGATGAGAATACACTTCGCAACTCACCAGTGTAGCGGGTTTGCCCCGCCCAGCCAGCATTGGAATCCACTTCCTGATCAACACTGACGGACTCTCGCCACGCGATCGCCCCGCCCCAGACGCGGGTTCCTGCACGCGGGAATCGGTAGTTGCCATCCTTTTCAAGGTTTCTTGCAGGTAAGAGGGTCGAGATTCTGACCAAAAGAGGATGTCTTGCGTGCAAGAGGGCACGAAATCTAGACCGAATGATGAAGGAGCTGATTCCTGCTCTTCACACCTGAACGAGAAACCTCGCAGCAATCCATACGGTGGTGAGGATCATCAGCACGGCCCCGGCGCAACCAGCTCCCTTTGCGGCGATCCCATGCTTGGCCGCCAGTGCGTCGATGGCCCGGAGCGCGTCTTTCAGATCTGAACCCGTCTGCTCGCGATACACTCTGACCGCCTGGATCTTCTTTCCACCCTGCAGCAAAGTGAGGATCTCTTCTTCCAGCCCCGCTTCGACTTCTGGCAACGGCGGCAACGGCTCGCCTCGCTCGAACGCGTCTAAGGCATCGCTGGCATCCTGTTGTCCAGCTCCGGTTTGCTGGCGATAGAGGCTGATCGCGTCGGGCTTCTCGTCGCGATCCAGAAGCCAGAGCAGTTGTTCTTCGAGACTCCGTCCATTTGTCTGCGGCGCAGTTGGTAGCGGCCCGCCACATTTCCCGCACAATTCGGCAGATGCAGGATTACGGTGATCGCAAAAGGGACATTTGGGCACGGCAATGTCTCCATAGTAGCGGTGCTACGCGTCCACAGTTTCTACCATAAGAATGACGCGTTGCCACTACAGCGACCGCAAGAAACCAGTCTGTGCCGCTCTTGAGACGCACGAGGGGCAACTGCGCCGCCGATTTGCGACCCTCGGTCAGAGCCCGTGGAAGTGCCGGGAGACCCTGCCACAACCGAGGTCCCGTCCGGCAGACGGGACCTACTGGGCCGCGACGCAATCGTCAGGGCTTCTTGACTACGATGGTCTTGAGTTTGTCGCCCCGCAGGACCAGCAATTCGCCTCCGCGACGACTATCACTAATACCAAGCATGAAGCCATCGCACATCGGCCCAATCTCGGCCACTGTCTCTCAAAGGCGCCGCAAATGCACGAGCATAAATGGCGAGCCCAATCGAGCGCAGTGGCCACGTTCATTTCAACGGCTCCCTTGCCTCTCGCTGGACGACTTGCGTTCACTTATTGTCGATGGTCACGCCGGGCCAGTCGTCGGTACGGAAGGGCGTAGCCGGCAGGCCTTCGCGGCTTCGCACATTGCACACTGGGTTGTCCGCCCAGGCGTATCGCACGGCGACAGGCTCTTTGATTTCGTCGCTCCATACTTCGACTTTGTCTTTGCCGACCAGCCGCGCCTTTGCCCAGACGAACTTCTTGTCTTCGCCCGCAATCGCGAAGCCAATCGGCTCGTTGACGTCGAACGCATACAGTCCACGGCCGACGCTATCAAATGTGACGACGATCTTGCCCTCTTGGTTTTCCATCGACTTGTATGTTGGACTGCGAAACGCTATTTCCAGTCCGTAGTCGCAAGCCAGCGCCCACCGTGCCAGGCGTCTGGCAACGTCCTGTTTGTTGCGCGGGTGGATGTCGCGACCTTCGCCCACGTCGATGATCACGGCTTCGCCCGTGTTGGCCAGTTTGCTCATCGTCATCGTCTGGGCCTCGCGCAGTTCGGCCCAATCGCTTTCGAGCGGCTCGGCTTGTTCGCCGCGGAAGTCGGCCAATTGCACCCAATAGAACGGGAAATCACCCAAGCCCCATTCGTCTCGCCAGTTCTGAATCATCAACGGGAACAGGTCACGGTATTGATAAGCGCGGCCGGCATTGCTCTCGCCCTGATACCAGATAGCCCCGCGGATTCCGTAGCCGATGGTCGGTTTAAGCACTCCGTTGTACAGGTTACCTGGGCGATGCTGGCCGATCAACGGATTGCGCGGCGGGCGGGGTCGCCTAGCGGGCTCCTTTCCACTTTCTTTCCATTGCTCAAGCCGTTTGTTGTAGCCGGCCATCGCTTTCTCGTGATCGTAGTTCTTTTCCGTCTCGGCCCAGCGATCCATCAGCGGTTTGTACTGCTCGTCGGCCTCCAGCAAATCGCGGCGAATCCAAGCTTCGCATGCCGAACCACCCCAGGCGTTGTCGATCAGGCCAATGGGTACATCCAACGCCTGGTGCAACTGCCGGCCGAAGAAGTAACCGACGGCGGAGAAATCGCCAACCGTGTCGGGCGAGCACAGTTTCCACTCGCCCTGGAAGTCGTCTTGCCGCTCCTGAGTGCCCACTTGCGGGACGCTGATCAAACGAATCTGCGGATACTTGGCCGAGCCAATTTCCAGGTCGGCATCACGGCTCGAGCTAACGGCCATTGCCATATTCGATTGCCCCGAACAGACCCAGACCTCGCCGACCAACACATCCGTGAACTCGATGCAGTTCTTGCCTTTGATCGTCAACTTGTGCGGGCCGCCGGTCGACAGTGGATCCAGTTTGACCATCCATTTGCCGTCTTTGTCGGCCACTGCCGCTTGGGTCTGCTCGCAGATTGCGACTGTGATCTCCTCGCCCTCGTCGGCCCAGCCCCAAACTCGATTCTGTTGCCCCTGCTGCAAGACCATGTGCTCGGTGAAGATCGAAGGCAGCTTCACGTCGGCACCCAGGCGTGGCGTGGCGACAAACACGAGCGATGTGAGTAGCACGGCAAACAGCATTGTTTGCCAATATCCGTTGTTCTGCGAGTGTTTCATGGTGTCCTTTCTTCGGCTGTGACTGAGACGGTAAGTCAGAAACTCTAACACGTGCCTTTTGTAGCATGTGAAAGGTGGGCAGTCGAGAGAGTGAGGAAGCCGCACAGATTCTGTCGATGCTCGGAGGTCCCGTCCGGCAGACGGGACCTACTTGGTTGCGGTTCGATCGCGTTCGGGGAGAACACGGCGGACCGCGTCCCATAGGTCGGCCAGGAGTGGACTTGACCGGTGCGTTTCTTTCAGTTCCTTGTACAGCCGATTCAAGGTACTTTGATCGTCGACGTCGTACGATGTCGGCAGCGTGCCGAACAAAAGGCCGGCTTTGTCCAGCAGCTCGGTTGTCTGGCTCCAGACGTGCGGCGAACTCCATGAGATGCCTGAGAAGATCGGCGGAACACCGCCCGAAGCCCCCACCAGATAGTATCCGCCATCGCTCGACGGTCCTAATACGACGCGATACTCGGCCAGCAGGTCGAACGCTCGCTGGACAAACTCCAGCGGCAAAGTGGGAGCGTCCGAACCGATCAGGACAACCGCATCGGCATCCTTCTGGAAAGCGGCGCCGAAGTAGTCCTGCATCCGACAACCCAAATCACCGGTCGACTGTCGTTCGAGTTCCCAACACGGGCCGGCCAATTCTTCGAAATCGACGTGCCGATCATCGGGTGTGTAGGCAAGGATGCGTCGGTCACCGACGGCTTCGAAACGCCGGCAGATCGTCAGCAAGAAAACGCGATACAGTTCGCTGGCCAAGTCGTGTCCGATACCGGTTCCAAGACGCGTTTTCACTGCGCCAGGCTGCCAGTACTTTGCGAAAACTCCCAGTTGCCTCACAATACCACGCGTCCTGTTTCGAATAGGCCCGTACCGAGGACCTCGAACGACTGCCGAAAGGAGACGAGACTATGCATATGTCGTGGATGGCGATAGTGGTGCTGTTGGGACTAGCCGTCCTGGCGATTGCACTGGTGGTTCTGGTCGTCGTGGTAGTCGCCACATCGACGCGTCGTCGAGGGAAGTAGGTACCGAATCACGGGTCTTTTCGCATTGGACAAGGGAAGAAGCCGACCCGTCCGGAAAGGCGGCGTTCTCGGCACGCGCGAAAAATTGTGTGCGAGCAGTCTTGATCGAACGGGTTACGTCGTCACTTTCTCGACATGCGGTACCTGTGGTTCGGGTTCCAGGTCCTTCGGTCTCTCTTGCTCGGCCTGTGCGGCTTCGAATTCGGCGACTGCCTTGCCAAGGTTTTCCAGTTCCCGCTGGGACAACCCTCCGTAGACAGGCAGATACACGACGTGATCCATCGCGTGTTTAGCCTCTTCCGGATAGAACTCCTCGTATCCCTCGGGCGGATCGAAGACAACGAAACTGGAATAGCCGGCGGTCGTGTCATAGCCTTTTCGCCGCAAATGCTCCACGAGTTCCTGGGGATCGGACGACAGGACCGGAAATATCCAGTGGCTATGGAACGGGGCGTCCTGGGCAGGGCGGCGAACGCCGGGCATGTTCTTGATGACTGTTTCCGCGGCTGCCAAGCGTTTCTTGACCGATTCTCCTTTGAATGTCTTCAGCCGATGCTTCAGCAGCGCCAGCATGGGATACGAGGGTTGACGACGGAAGTGTTCCGGGTCGCTGCCTCTGAAGCTCTGCACCTGCTTATTGACGATGGAGTTTTCGCAGCCCGCCCAATACACCAACCGCATCGTGACCGTGTACGAGATGCGGTTTGACAGAGCCTTCAGGTAGGCATACCTGAGGCATCGGCCGAAGAATGCCCATCGGTTGTGGATCGGCTGTTTCGCCTGAATCTGTTTCGCCCGATCCAATATCGTCTTGTCTTTGAAACGGAGCATGCCGCCGATCATCGTGCAGCAGGTCTTGATGGGACCAAAGCTGAACATGCTTACGTCGCTCTCCGGGTGTCCCCGGTAATCGTCGCCGGTAAAGGCCTGAGCGGAATCTTCGATGACAACAAGGTCATGCTTCTTGGCGAAGTCAATGATCTCATCCAAGTGCAGCCGGCTCCCCAGCAACTGCGCGACTAGGATGGCTCGAGTCTTTTCGCTCACGGCGCGCTCTAACACGTCGCGCTTCATGGCCAACGTCGACGTGTCCAGATCGATCGGCACTGGCACAAGCCCATGCATCTGGAGGATCTTTGGCATGGGCCGGAGATTCAACGCGCTAACCAATACCTCGCTCCCGAGCGGTAACTCCATGGCCTCGACAGCCGCGTCGAATCCACTTCGCACGGATAGACAAGCCAATGAATTGGGCGCCCACAGTTCCTCGAGCCGCTGTTGCATGGCTTCTCGGCTGCCGGGCCAGAAAGAGCAGGCCATGCCATAGAGCAAATGCGACAAGCCGACATCCAGTTTCTTGCGAGGGATCATGTACTTCTTTTCCAGCGCGGATTTGGAACGGAGTATGAACGGTTTGCGTGGAGAGTCACCTGCAGCATTCGTGGTTCAGAAGCGGGCGTTGCGGCACCAAGCAAAAAATGGCCTAACACGTAGTTTGGCCAATGCGCCACGTTTTTCAAGGGCTAAGCATGATATTTGTTGATCTGCACCGGATCGCAACTTGATTCTCGCCGGCAGAACCCCTCATTTCGGCAGCCCTTTCCCAGGCGTCTTTGTTTCGCCATTTCCCGTGAATGTAGAGCACTCTTGTGTGGCTCTTCACAAGGCACTGTCATAGTCGCTCGCTCTGATTGACGGCCCCCATTAGCAAGGCTATATTCGCGCCGTCGCTCGCATTTCCTCGAAGCACAGGTGGAGCCATGTTCGTTCTCACAAGATACACGGTGGCAGTCGTCTTCTGCGTGATCACGATGCTTTGCTGGGGATCGTGGGCCAACACACAGAAACTGGCGGGTGAGACTTGGCGGTTTGAGCTGTTTTACTGGGACTACGTTTTCGGCGTCATGCTGATGGCGTTGATCTTTGCCTTCACCATCGGAAGCTTCGGCCGCGGCGGTCGGAGCTTCCTCGCGGACGTCCGGCAGGCGAAGCTGGCCCATGTCGGCTCCGCACTGCTCGGGGGGGTGATCTTCAACGCCGCCAATATCCTTCTGGTGGCGGCGATTGACATTGCCGGCATGGCGGTGGCTTTTCCGGTGGGTATTGGGTTGGCGTTGGTTGTGGGCGTGTTGGTCAACTACTTGAAGATGCCCAAGGGGAATCCGAAGCTGCTGTTCACTGGCGTGGCGCTGATTGTTGCGGCGATCATCCTCTGCGCGATGGCCTACCGCCTGCTGCCCGACCAGGCCGCCGGCGGCACGAAAGGCCTGGTTCTGGCGGTGCTTTGCGGCGTGCTGATGGGATATTTCTACCGTTTTGTGGCCGCGTCGATGTCCAAGGACTTCGTCGACATGGAAGCGGGAAAGCTGAGCCCTTACACCGCGATGGTGTTCTTTTCGTTGGGGATCTTGTTGAGCAACTTCGTCCTTAACACGGCGATTATGATCAAACCGTTCACGGGCGAGCCTGTGGCCCTGACTGCATATTTTGACGGATCGTTTCAGGATCACCTGTGGGGAATCCTTGGCGGCATGATCTGGGCCGTGGGCATGACGTTCAGCATCATCGCGTTCGGAGTGGCCGGCCCTGCCATTTCGTACGGATTGGGCCAGGGGGCGACTCTGGTGGCCGCGCTCTGGGGTGTCTTTATCTGGCGTGAGTTTCAGAATGCGCCTCCTAGCGCGACGCCGTTGATCGTGCTGATGTTCATTGGTTACGTTGTCGGACTCGGGCTGATCATCCGTTCGGGCGAGTGAGGACAACAACCGCAATCGGAGCGACACTTACATGAACACTCCTCGAATCGTCGTCGTCGGCAGCAGTAATACCGACATGGTGGTCAAGTCGGATCGGCTTCCCGCCGCCGGCGAGACGGTCACTGGCGGTCAGTTCGTCATGGCTCCCGGCGGAAAGGGCGCCAATCAGGCAGTAGCCGCCGCTAGGCTTGGCGCGGAGGTCACTTTCGTGGCCAAGGTCGGCGCGGACATGTTCGGGGACCAAGCCGTCGAAGGCTACAAGCAAGACGGCATCCTTACTGACCTGATCCTGCGCGACTCCGAGCTTCACACCGGGGTCGCGCTAATACTGGTTGACGGCGCGGGAGAGAACTTGATTTCGGTCGCCTCGGGAGCGAACCACGCGCTGACGCCCGGCGATTTGGACACAGCGGTGGAGCGAATCCGCTCGGCAAGCGTTTTGATGCTCCAACTGGAATGTCCGCTCGACACGGTAACACACGCAGCGCAGATCGCAGCCGAAGCCGGCGTTGCCGTGGTGTTCGACCCGGCTCCCGCTCCCGACGGACCGTTAGACGCCGAGCTACTGCGGAATATAACCTTCTTGACGCCAAACGAGACAGAGGCCACGCGGCTGACCGGCGTACAGGTTACCGACGAAAACTCCGCGCAGGCCGCTGCCGAAAGGCTCTTGGCTGCCGGGGCGAGCCACGTGATTGTAACGCTTGGATCAAAAGGGGCGTTGGTTGCTGGTCCCGGAGAGAGCATCCTTGTGTCTGGTCATACCGTAGAAGCTGCTGACAGCACCGCTGCCGGCGATGCTTTCAACGGCGGACTCGCGGCAGGGCTGGCCGGTGGGATGTCGTTACCTGACGCCGTCGCGCAAGCCAATCGTGTCGGCGCTCTTTCGGTAACGCGTCTGGGCGCCCAACCATCCTTGCCGACCGCGGACGAAGTCAGACGATTCGCCGAATTCTGCTAGCGGCTCACGCCGGCAGGTCGTCCAGCGGAGGGTACCATAGCGGAACTTGCGGCAGGAGCACGCGTGCCGCTTCCAGGGCCACGCGTGTCGAGGCAGTGAGCTTGCCGGTTGCGACGGCTTCCTCGATGCCAAGGTTCCCCAGAAGAAGCTGAGTTAGTTCCGCCGTATCGCACTCAAGATAACTCCGGCCGAATCGACCGGGCGACAACTTGACGCTTCTTCGGGTGATTTCCAGCACGTAGCGGCAACCGTCTATCAGCAAGCCCAATTCGCCCGGAATCGTCAGCCGTCCCTCAACGGCTCGTCTGTGTAGTTGCGTCTTGAGCAGCGAAATCAGGCGTTCTACGTTCAGGAGCTTGACCATGGACACATGCCCGCTTTCGTCTTCCGTGCAACGATTGACACCGCCGGAAGCAATGATCATCTGATGCAGGGGATGGCCGGGAACCGCGTCCAGGCGGATTTCGTGCTCGTCATTCTCGATCGCGTCGCCACAAGCGCGAGCCAACAAACGCCAAGCGGCGTCGGAACGCCGCTCGGCAGTCATGAGTTCGACAATCCGCCCTTCCTTCGAAAAGGCGTAGCCCACCACAGAATGCATCGTGTCGTCCAGATCCAACTTTGGCGATCCTTCGATGGCAATGTAGATCCGATCGTAGGCCCGTCGACTGATGAGCCATCGCCAATAAGCCTCGCTGCGCACGAAAGGGCCAAACGCGCCTCGCGTACCTTCCTCGTACAGACGCCCGAGCGCGGCCTGTTCGACATGGCGCCAGAACCGAATGTGCAGATGGGATGGGCGGATCCCCAACGGCGAGCGCTCTTGCGATTCCACTTCGCTTAGTCGCGACAGAATGTGTCGTGGCGCTGCCGTCGAACAACGCTGCCCACCGCAGCGAGCCCACCCTCGCTTCTCGTAGAACTGCGGGGCTTTCGTACGCAGCAGACCGACCACCGCGCCATTCTCAAGCATTCGCCGTTCAGCCAATTCGAGCAAATTGGACCCGCAGCCTCGGCCACGGAATTCAGGAAGCGTGGCTAAGTCGCATACGGTCGAAACGGGCAAGATGCATTCCCCGAAAAGCACCTCGCGATTGACCGTGCGAACGTGTCCGACGATATGGCCGGAGCGTTTTGCCAGCAGACGGTCGTTCGGCTCGTACGACGGTTCGTCCAATTGAGCCTGGAACTCGCCCAGCGACGGCTGATGAAAGACAGCGAGCAGGAATTGATGAACTGCCGGGTGATCGCCGGCGGTGCCCGTTGTCAGTTGAAACGTGTCTTGCTCTTCCGCCGGCTCAACAGGTCGGCGCGCGTGTTCCGTCGCGCGCGAGGAAGCGTAACTCATGGCCCCGAATCCTTTCTCTCGGTAGGTCCAATCCGTCCTCCTCGTTCCCTCTGTGCGGATAGATTAAGGTGCTGCGCGAGAAAGGTCCAGTAGGAGCGGGCGTAAAGTTTCTTCGGAAAAGAGACAAAAAGAGAATTCGCGCGAAGCGAATGGCAGTTCCCGTCGCAGTTCCATAGCCAGGCGATCGAGTTTCTCGGACAGTTTTGCAGATTCAACCGAAAGTCGATCTTGCAGGGCAAAGTTGACTCGCTCGATGTTCCGGTGTCGCTCGGCGCGTTGTCCCTTCGGCAATTGTGTCTGTATCCATTCGCTCTTTTCTGCGACCAACCGATCTACCTCAGGTGACTGCGTAACGTGTCCTTCGGGATGAAAACGATACTCACGCAACAGTCGCTTCGTCCGACGCAAGTCGTTACGGAGTCCCTGTACTTCGTCTTCGAACAGCAACGCAGTCGCCGAAAGCGTCATAAACTCCGGTGGCCGCACGCCGAAGAACCGATGGATGATTGCATCGGTCAGTTGATCGTACTTCGCGCCGCCGATCCCGTGCAAAAAAAGGTCGCTGAGCACGAGTCGGGAATACATTGTCGTGATGAGCGCGCGCGGCCGAATCTTGATTCCTTTGGCGGCGTAGCTGCTTAGCTGCTCGACTGCGCGATCGGCGTCGGCATCGGCGGAAAGCTCAAGGCTGACGCGTATCTGGCGCCGGTCTGTCAGTTCCAGCCCGTCGCCGGCCGATCGGACGAAGAGGTGCTCACGGTGTGGTGATTCGTTGCTCCACACCCAGAACGGAGCTTCGAACCACTGGCCGTCCATTGCCAGATCCGGCACCGGATGGGAATGGCTGCGAATCCGGTTCACGCGGCGGTATTCTGCCAGCGAGGAGTTGTGGATCTCTTGAAACCGGGGCAGATGAGCCAGGAGATGGGCAGTAAAGCCATAGAACGAATCGGTCTGAGAGACCTTGCTCACCGGCAGTTCCAGCGTGTTTTGGCCCCAGTGGCCCTCCAGTCGATGACGTGCCCGAGCGATCGCGTATCCGGCATTGTTGTGTTCTTGGAATGCTTCGATAGCCGCCGGCCACAGTTGTCCGATCAAGGGATGGGCCACAAGGCCCGCGGCAGCCCCGTCGACGCGATCGCCAAACGACGTGAAGAGTTCCTCGTCCAGCACCGCCCTTTCCTCGTACGGAATTGCCTCAATGGACCGGTCGAACATGACCGTGTCGATGTGCCGGCTGGAGGAGGAGCCGGCAGGGACGCGAATCGAGGGATTTCGCAATATGTCGTTGTCGACGAGCAGATTGACTGCATTTGCCTTCAAGTGCTTGGCAATCGACGACAGTGCGAAGTTCTTGAACCAGACGCCCGCATGGAACAACTGCGGCTGGTGCCCTGCTAGAATGATTGGCTGATCGTGGCCGATCGATCGATCTACGTCGCGATAGACGGTCGTGTGGCGTTGCGCTTCCCGCAGAAGCTCTTTCTGGGCATTCTGAATCAGTTGACCGAGCGGTTGGCCTTGCACGTCATAATCGTACTGGTCCCGTAGCGAGCGATTCGATTCGATCAACGACCTCGCCTGATCCAGAGGCGGATCGATCAAACCCTCGCCGTGCCCGCGAGGAACGCTAAATGACTTGTTCACGGGTACGACGGGCATCGACAGGCTTCTACGGCGTGTGGTGGGTTCTAGTGGTGCGTCTGGTTTGTTTCAGCAAGTACGATGGTCTTCCAAGACGCGCCCGACAATAGTAGCAGGCACGCTCCGCCGTGCCGTTCGCAGTCAGCAAAACACGGTCGCGGCACACGGAGTGTGCCTACTACTTTGACTCTTGTCGGGCGCGTCCTTCCAAGGCCGTCCCCGGTTCGATGGCGGGCTCGGAAATACTCCCCGCCAATCCGGACGCTTCAGCCGCCCGCATACTACGGTCCAACACTTCGTGGTAGTGGTTCAACCGCGTCGCGCCATCGTCCAAGGCGCCTCCGAAAGACCTGGCTTCGTCCAAATAAATGAGTGGAACCGGCAGCTCGATAATCTGGAATCCAGCCGCCGACGCCTGGACCCAAAGCTCCAACGGCATGGCGTAACCGGGTTCGCTTAGACGAAGCCGCTTCAACGATGCGACGTTATAAGCCTTGAAACCGCAGAACGCATCAGTCAAACTGAGTCCCAAACGCCGATTGACTTCGGCGGTCATTTGGTGATTGATCCGACGGCGCCCGGCAGGCGGTTCGCTATCTCCTGAAAAACTCTCCAGATAGCGACTGCCCGATACAATGTCAACGCCACGACAAGCCACAACGAATTGCGGAATCCGTTGTGGCTCGTGTTGACCGTCGCAGTCGATCGTAACGATACAATCGTACCCGTTTTCGATGGCAAACTGAAAGGCACTGATCAGGGCGGCCCCATAGCCACGGTTCTCGGAGTGAGTCACAACGCTTATGTCGTTGCGAGCCAACAGCAACTCGGAGGTTCCGTCGGTCGAACCGTCGTCCACGACCAGCACGTCCGATGCGTACCGAGAGACTTCATCGATGACGTCGTCCACGTATCGGACTTCGTTGTAGACCGGAAGGGCTGTCAAGGAAGAAAAAGTCATGTGAGTTTCTTAGTTCTCGTTGGGCAAAGGGGAATATCCCTGCCTGTTTTTCATCAAATATTACTGGCCCTTGATGGGACATCCCATTTTAGGGACCCGGCTTGAACAGTCAACGCACTCGGGAGAGGTAGCTTTCATGGCGGACGTAACGGCAACTGCGAAGAAAATCATAACCAACGTGGAAAAAGCGATCGTGGGCAAGCGTCAGCAGTTGATCCTGTCCCTGGTCTCCTGGTTCTGCGAAGGCCATATTCTGTTGGAAGACGTGCCGGGAGTGGCCAAGACGATGCTGGCTCGGGCGTTAGCCCGCAGCGTCGGATGCTCGTTCAAGCGCATCCAGTGCACTCCGGATCTGCTGCCGACGGACGTGACCGGGGCGTCGATTTTCAACCAGAAAACCAGTGAATTCGAATTCCGCCCGGGGCCGGTTTTCGCCCAGTTGGTCTTGGCCGACGAGATCAATCGCGCGACGCCGCGTACACAGTCGTCCCTTTTGGAGGCCATGGCCGAGCGGCGAGTGACCGTGGACGGCGTGACACATTCCCTGACCCCGCCTTTTCTGGTCGTCGCCACCCAGAACCCGATTGATCACGAAGGGACCTTTCCTTTGCCCGAGGCGCAGCTTGACCGGTTTCTGATGCGGTTCAGTCTGGGATATCCCTCGATGGACGAAGAACTGACGATGCTCACCATGCTGCAACACGGCCATCCGCTCGAACAACTCCAGCCCGTTGTATCCTCGGACGAATTGCTTGCCTGTCAACAAGCTGTGCGGAATGTGCACGTGGACGAGAAGGTGCGGCAGTACCTGATGCAAATCGTTCACGACACGCGCGATCACGAAGATCTGGCATTGGGCGGCAGTCCGCGTGCCTCGATCGCCCTGTTTCGTACCTCTCAGGCCATGGCGGCAATCCGGGGCCGAAAGTACGTGCTACCCGACGACGTGAAGCGAGTGGCGCCGTCCGTACTGACCCACCGGTTGATCCTAAGACCAGAAAGCCGCCTTCGCAAAGTGACGGCGGAGTACACGCTGAGCGAACTGATGGCCGAGATCGCAGTGCCGACGCTGGACGAGGATCCAGAGGTCAAGAACGTCAGTGTTTAGCCCGTCTCGGGCTCGATCGACGCTGACATCGATCCCTGGCATCTGCCAATCAGCGAGTCTTTTCCGTAGGCGTGAATCTGGTCGCGCTTCAATTCCGCATGCTCGCGTGTCGTGGTCAGACAGACCGCCCGCCCGCCGTTATCCACCTGCTCAGCAATTTGGAAGCCTTTTTCGGTCGAGTGGCCAAACAGTTCCTTCATCATACGAATGACGTATTCGTACGTGTGGTCATCGTCGTCCCAGAGGATGACGTGATATCGAGGCTGTTGCTTGGGCTTCTGGCGTTCCTGCTCCCGCGGTTCGACACTTGTGTCTTGCTCGGGTTCAGCCACCGCAGCGTTGCTATTTTCGGCCAACAGGCTTCCCTTTCTGCTAGGTTTCGGACGAAAATCCGCAGGCGAGAACGCGTAGGGAATGGTCGCATCAAGCCTGGCTCACTATATTGTAGCAACCCGGTTCGTGGTTAGAAGGATCAAAAGGTGTAAGAGACATGCCGAATCTAGATCAATACCTGGACCAGCAGCGTGAGCAGTTCGAGAACGAACTGTACGAGTTACTGAGGATTCCAAGCATCAGCACGGATAGTCAACATGGCGAAGATGTGCGGCGTGCCGCAGGGTGGCTGGTTGACCACCTATCCAATCTTGGCTTGACTACCGAACTGATCGAAAACGGCGGCCACCCAATCATTTACGCTGAATCGGCGCCGGTGGCCGGCGCACCGACTGTCTTGGTGTACGGTCATTACGACGTTCAGCCGCCCGATCCGTTGGATCAATGGCTCACGCCACCGTTCGAACCCACGGTTCGCGACGGAAACGTCTACGCCCGCGGTGCTACGGACGACAAGGGTCAGATGCTGACGCACGTCAAGAGTGCTCAGGCGTGGCTCCAAACCGAAGGCAAGCTGCCCGTACGCCTGAAGTTCCTGATCGAAGGCGAGGAAGAAGTTGGCAGCGATTCTCTGTACCGCCTGCTGGATCAGTCGCCAGAGAAACTCGAGTGCGACGTGGTCGTCGTCAGCGACACGTCGCAGTTCGGCCCCGGCCAGCCGGCGATCACCTACGGGTTGAAGGGGATCGCTTACTTCGAGTTGCGACTAAAGGGTCCCAAACAAGAATTGCATTCCGGCACGTTCGGCGGTGCTGTCACGAACCCGGCAAACACGCTGGCACGCATGATAGCCGCGTTGACTGACGAAAACGGCCGCGTGCAAATCCCCGGATTCTACGACGACGTGATTCCGCTTTCCGATCAGGAACGCAGCCAATTCGCCGAACTGGCCTTCGACGAAGCCGCGTTCATGCAACAGATCGGAGTCGACGGCGTGAGCGGAGAACAGGGTTACTCGACGCTGGAACGCCGCTGGGCTCGGCCGACTTGCGATGTGAACGGCATTTGGGGCGGCTATCAGGGCGAAGGCGGCAAGACCGTATTGCCCGCCGAGGCCGGCGCGAAGTTCAGCTTCCGATTGGTTCCGAATCAAGACACCAAGAAGATCGCCGAGAGTCTCCGGCAGATGCTCACGGGACTCTGCCCGCCGGGGATCAAGATGGAACTGATCGACATGCATTCGTGTCCGGGCGTGCTGGTGCCGTTGGACAGCCCTTACGTTGCGGCCGCGTCGCAAGCGATCGAACGCGGGTTTGGTCGTCAGCCCGTGTTCATCCGCGAAGGCGGATCAATCCCGATCGTAACGGCCTTCTCCGAAAAGCTCGGAGTCGACACTTTACTGCTGGGTTGGGGACTGGACGACGACAACACCCATGGCCCTAACGAAAAATTCTGCCTGGCCGACTTCCATCGAGGGATCAAGGCCAGCGCGTATCTGTGGGAAGAATTAAGCAAGATCGGCCAGTAATTGCCATGTTGGATAGAAGATTCATAGTCGAAAACGTCGAACTAGTCGAACAGAACTGCGCGAACCGCGGTATCAAGGCGGACGTCACGCGGCTGGTCTCGCAGGAGACCGAGCGGCGCGAGATGTTGCAGCAAGTTCAAGAGTTGAACCGGAAGGCAAACGAAGTCTCCAAAACAATCGGCAAAGCCAAAGATGCCGAAGAGCGTGAGGCACGCAAGGAAGAGGGACGCAAACTGCGCCAGCAGAAAGACGCCGCTCAGGCCGATCACGACCGCCTGGACACAGAAATCCGGGACATTCAGATCACGATTCCCAACATCACGCATCCGGACGCGCCAGTCGGTGCGGATGACAAAGCGAACCTGGAACTCCGCCGCGGCAAGCACGAACCGCCCCAGTTCGACTTCAAGCCGCTGGATCACGTGGAACTCTGCGAGAAGCTAGATTTACTCGACCTGGAAGCCGGCGCTCGCACAACCGGCCACGGGTTTTACTTCTTGAAGAACGAAGCCGTGTTATTAGAACTGGCGTTGCAGCGATACGTCTTGGATCTTCTGATCAGCGAAGGCTTCACGCCGGTGGTGACGCCCGACTTGGCTCGCGACGAGATCATTTCGGGCATTGGCTTCAACCCACGCGGCCCGGAAACGCAAATCTACAGCATCGAGAACGCGGACATCAGCCTGGTAGCCACCGCAGAAATCACGCTGGGCGGGATGTACGCCGATCAGACGCTGGATGCCGCAAAGCTGCCCATCAAGCTGTGCGGCGCCAGCCATTGCTTCCGTACCGAAGCCGGCGCGCACGGCCGCGCGACGCGCGGCATCTACCGCGTCCATCAGTTCACCAAAGTCGAAATGTTCGCTTTCACGCTGCCCAACGAAAGCGACGCAATGCACGACCAACTGTGCGACATCGAGTGTCGACTATTCGACGGACTAGGTGTCCCTTATCGCGTCGTGGATACGGCCACAGGCGATCTCGGCGGGCCAGCCTACCGAAAGTTCGACCTCGAGGCATGGATGCCCGGCCGCGGCGATGCCGGCGAGTGGGGAGAGATCACCAGCACGTCGAACTGTACGGATTACCAATCGCGACGCTTGAACACGCGTTGCAAGAAGAAGGGCGAAAAGGGCACCCATTTCGTCCACACACTCAACGGCACGGCCGTCGCAGTAACCCGCGCGATGATCGCCATCCTGGAGAACAACCAGCAAGCCGACGGATCGGTAGTGATTCCAGAAGTGTTGCGATCGTGGGTCGGCAGGGGCAAAATCGAACCGCGAAGGTGATTTGTTTCAACGCAAAGAAATCCGGCCTTTCCGCCTCCGTCTGCTGCCCGTGGTTCTAAGGTACTTGATACGGCCTTCGGCCAAGAGCCTCGTTGCCCATACCTTTTCCTGTGGCGTTGCCGCAGGCTACGGTGAGGGAGTCCTTCGGCAAGAACCGTTCACGGCGTCCGCTGTCGATCCGACTTACGAAAGAACTATGGCCGCGTCTGGCTGTACGTCGTTTCTGACCACCCGTTTCTAGGTCACTAAGTTAGAAGAAAAGAATTTCCCCATAAAGTTTGTTTCTTGCTTGAATGGCGGATTTGCCCCCCTTAGAATCCGAATGTTGCTACGACGACTTGCGACCACTGTGGCAACAGCGAAGAGGCACACCTGGATTTCGCAACACGATGTTTGGTGCAGGATGGGTTAGCGATACTGCCTGTGGGTTGCGCCATTAACTCGCGCGAATCACGGCGCCCGCCATTCGCATGCCATGTCAATCTGCATGGCATCCGTCAGCGTTCGGCATCAAGTCCAACACCAGCGACGGGAAGCATGCCTTTATTTAGTACCTGCAACGGGGGAGAGTAAGCCGCGCGCCCCACGATCCTGCAAACGCGTGCGCCGCGAGATTGGTTCGCAGAACGTACGCGGTTTAGAAGAGAAAACAAGAACGAAAAGCGGCCGGTGAGCATCCACCGCCAAGCAGACTGACTCACCGGCCTGGGTCACCCTTCGAGGCTCGCTTTGTGCGCGCCCCGAGGGCGACTCTTTATGTCTCATGTTATTCGAGCAAACGGAATTGGACAATGCAAAAATCCGCCCCAATGACGGAGTCCCAATGACCAACAGAACTCAAATATCCACCACTTTCAACCTACTGCTAAGAACAGATCGCTGATAACGGACCAACGAGCCTTCCTGGACCAAAGGGAGAAACACCATGTCGCGAAAACGCCGTCACCGAACGAAGAAATCCGGTATTCTCAGTCGCCTCCGTCACTCCGCACGTCGTCGCCGGCGGCAGCGCGATCAAGGCAGGCGTCTGTTCACCGAACCGTTGGAACAGCGCGTGCTGCTTGCCGGTCTGGATCCGAGGTTCGATGTCGACGGGATCGTCATTACCGACTTCGGTCTTGGCCTGAACACGGCCTATGACGTGGCCACCGAACCAGGCGAGGACATCGCCGCGTTCGACACTACGTCGGTCAACACCTTGACCGTCGACCAGGGGATGGACGCCGTGCAGAAGGGGCTGAACGAGATCCCAAGCGCGCAAAGCGACGACCGGGCCGAGTTGTTGCAGTTCACCGCCGGGGGGCATGTGCTCGGCTTCGGCCCGGATACGGTGTACGTGGCAGCCGGTGACCACGCGCTGCAAGTCGAGTTTGTGGGGGTGCAGGATGTCTTGCCGCAGAGTGACGGGTCGAGTGACGACGCGCAGGGAATGGTGGCAGACCTGAGTCACGTGAGCTACGTCGGCCTGTGGGATGGCATCACGCTCAGCTACGACGCCGTCGCAGGCGGCATCGCCGAGAGTACTTACGCGTTGGACCCCGGAGCAGATCCGAACGAAATACGATTGCAGTACAACGTTCCCGTTGAAATCGATGAAGCGGGCGAGTTGGTGATGACGTTTGAAACGGGGCAGATGAGGGAATCCGCCCCGGTGGCTTGGCAGTATGTCGAGGGCCAACGCGTGCCTGTAGACGTGTTATTCCACAAGACGGACGACCAGGAAGTTGGCTTTGCGCTGGGAGAATACAACTCCGCGTGGCCGCTGACTATTGACCCGACCCTGACGTGGAACACCTTTCTTGGAGGCAACGGATACGATGTAGGCAGAGCCATCGCGGTGGACGGAAGCGGAAACGTTTACGTGGGAGGATCTAGCAACGCTCCCTGGGGTTCACCCCAGAGGGCCTACACACCCGGCGATGACGCCTTTGCGGCTAAGCTTGCCAGCGATGGGTCACTCGCCTGGCATACCTTTCTTGGAGGCAGCGGAAGTGATTACGGCCGCGCCATTGCGGTCGACGGAAGCGGAAACGTGTACGTGGGAGGATATAGCGATGTCACCTGGGGCGAGCCCGTGACGGCCTACGCGGGAGGCCTTGACGCCTTTGTGGCCAAGCTTACCACCAATGATGGTTCGCTCACCTGGAACACCTTCCTCGGAGGCAGCCGAGATGATGTCGGCAGAGCCATTGCGATTGACGCAAGCGGAAACGCGTACGTGGGAGGACATAGCGATGCCACCTGGGGCTTGCCCAAGAGGGCCTACACGTCAGGCGATGACGCCTTTGCGGCCAAGCTTGCCACCAATGGCTCACTCACCTGGAACACCTTCCTTGGAGACAGCGGAAGTGATTACGGTGCCGCCATTGCCGTAGACGGAAGCGGGAACGTGTACGTGGGAGGAAACAGCAGTGCTACCTGGGGCTCGCCCGTGAGGGCCTACACGGCAGACAACGACGCGTTTGCGGCTAAACTTGCGAGCGATGGCCTGCTCACCTGGAATACCTTCCTTGGCGGCAGCGGAAGTCAAGATGAAGGCCACGCTATTGCGGTGGACGCAAGCGGAAACGTGTACGTGGGAGGATCTAGTAATGCCACCTGGGGCGAGCCCGTGACGTTGCACGCGGGATTCTACGATGCCTTTGCGGCCAAGCTTGCCAGCAATGGTTCGCTCGCCTGGCATACGTTCCTTGGCGGCAACGATATTGATATCGGCTACGCTATTACGGTGGACGGAGGGGGAAACGCGTACGTGGGTGGATATAGCAGTGCCACATGGGGCGCGCCCCTGAGGGCCTACACGGCAGGCGATGACGCCTTTGCGGCTCAGCTTGCCAGCGATGGCTTGCTCACCCGGAGCACCTTTCTTGGAGGCAGCGGAGATGATGTCGCCAGAGCCATTGCGATGGACGGCAGCGGAAACGTCTACGTGGGTGGATATAGCAGTGCCACATGGGGCGCGCCCCTGAGGGCCTACACGGCAGGCGATGACGCCTTTGCGGCCAAACTGAGTCCGCCTCCAAACCAGCCGCCCACCGACCTCGACCTGTCGTCAAGCAGCGTGGCCGAGAACGAGCCCCTCGGCACGCCGGTCGGCACGTTCTCGACAACTGATGCCGACGCGGGCGACACGCATACCTACAGCCTCGTCGCGACCGGAACCTATCCGGACAACACGTCGTTCACCATCGTCGACCACGAACTCCGCACGGCCGCAATTTTCGATTGCGAAACGAAGAGTAGCTACAGCATCCGGGTCGAGACCGACGACGGCAACGGCGGCACGTACGAAGAGGCGTTTGCCATCACCGTGACGGACGTGGCCGAGGATCTGGGCGACGCGCCATCGCCGTACCCGACGCTGCTGGTCAACAACGGACCCATCCACATCGCCACGGGCCCGAGGCTGGGTGCGAATCGCGACGGCGAAGCCAACGGCCAGCCGACGATGGCGGCCGACGGTGACGACACGGACGGCGTGACCGACGACGAGGACGGCGTGACCTTCGGGACAATGATGGTCGGCCAGCTCGGTGCTAGCGTGACGGTCAACGTGCAGAACGCACCGAGCGGAGCGAAGCTGGATGCCTGGATCGACTTCAACGCCGATGGCAGTTGGGGCGGACCGTTCGAGCACGTTTTCGATAGCATCGATGTATCGGCGGGCGACAACAGTCTGACGTTCGATATTCCAAGCTGGGCAGCGAACGGGGTAACTTATGCGCGGTTCCGATTGAGCACTACAGGCGATTTGGGCCACGGCGGACAGGCGGCCAATGGCGAGGTAGAAGATTATCAACTCACCATCGACCCGCCCGCAGTTGCGTCAGGTGCCTTCGGCGACCAGAGAATAATCAGTAGTGCCGCCAGTAACGCTAAGAGCGTGTTTGCGGTGGATGTGGACGGCGATGGCGACACCGATGTATTGAGCGCGTCCGCTGGTGATGACAAGTTTGCTTGGTATGAAAACGACGGCAGCCAGAATTTCACGGCCCACATTGTCACCACTGACGCCGGGTGGGCATGGAGCGTGTTTCCGGCAGATGTGGATGGAGATGGTGACACAGACCTGCTCGGTGCATCCGTCGCTGGAAACAGGATTGCCTGGTATGAAAACGACGGCAGCCAGAGCTTCGCGACCCACGTCATCAGCACCTACGCTGTAGAGCCCAAAACTGTGTTTGCGGCGGACGTGGACGGCGACGGCGACACGGATGTGCTAAGCGCATCCAGTTCGCCACTTGAGCCCGTTGTTGCGTGGTACGAGAACGACGGCAATCAGAATTTCACCGCCCACACGATCGGCACCGACGCGATAGGGGTGATGAGCCTGTTTGCGGCAGATGTGGATGGAGATAATGACATCGACGTGCTCACCGCGTCCTTCAGTGACGACAAGATTGCTTGGTATGAAAACGACGGCAGTCAGAACTTCACGGCCCACATCATCAGCACGGCCTCTGATCAACCCGCGAGCGTGTTTGCGGCGGATGTGGACGGCGACGGCGATACTGACGTGCTCAGCGCTTCCAACGAAGACGACAAGATCGTCTGGTATGAAAACGACGGCAGTCAGAGCTTTACGTCCCACATCATCAGCACGACCGCCGATTGGGCCACTAGCGTGTTTGCGGTAGACGTGGATGGCGATGGTGATACCGATGTCCTGAGCGCGTCCTACTACGATGACAAAATCGCCTGGTATGAAAATGACGGCACCCAGAACTTCACTGCGCACACCATCAGCACCGCAGCCAAAGGTGCATTTTCCGTGTTTGCCGCGGATGTAGACAGCGATGGTGACACGGACGTACTCAGCGCGTCCGTCTCTGACGGCAAGATTGCCTGGTATGAAAACGACCCTGCTCCTCCCCCTGACACATTGCTGAGCCTGGACGGTTCAAGCAATCTCAATGTTTCCGACATCGCCGCGGGCGGGAAAGACGATGCTTTGACAATCACGTCGGACACAGGGAGTGGCCAGTTTGTGATCACCGATCCGGGGCGTGTGCTGACAACCGATATCGCCGGCGCGACGGGCGACCTTACGGACACGGTAATTGTGCCGTTCAGTGCGGTAGCTGGCAGCCAGATTGTTGTCAGTACGGTTGGCGGCAACGACTCGATCACGTTTGATTCCGCGTTTGATCCCGGGATCCCGCGTGGCGTGGTGGTGGACGCGGGCGACGACACCGATGTGGTGAACTGGCTGGCCACGGCGACGCTCGCCTCCATGGACGTGACGGCCGAGACGATCAATTTGAACAGCGGCAGCGTCACAACCACGGGCGATCAGACCTACGACGGCGCGGTTGTGTTGGGAGGCGATACGATCCTGGCCGGTGCCAGTTTCGCGTTCAGCACGATCTCCGGTGCAGCAACGACCGACCTGACGATCAACGCCGGCAGCAACACCACGTTCAACGGCGTGGTGGGCGGCGCGAACGCGCTGAACGCGATCAAGGTCAATTCCACCGGCGGCGCGGTGGATATCAACGCCGCGATCAACGTCGGCGCGGGCGGCCTGGACATCGACCCGCCCGATACGATCACCGTCAGCGCCCCCATCAACTCCGCCGGCGGCCCCGTCATCATGGAAGCCAACGAGACGGTTACTGTCGCGTCCGGCGGGTCTGTCACGAATACTGGGACGGGATCGATCAGCCTGACCGCGGGCCACAACATTGCCATGACCAGCGGTTCGAGCCTCGCGGCGGTTGACGGCGATATCACGTTGAACGCCAACGCCGCCGGAACGTCCGGGAACTTCGTGGGCATCGATATGGTTAACGCCGACATAGCGTCCAACACGGGCTCGATTTCCCTAACCGGGCGTGGGGGCGATACCGGTTCGGACAACGTTGGAGTGCGGCTTCGTGATGGATCACAACTCTCATCCCTCGGTGCCGGAGCAGCCGTAGGGGCGATCAACATCGACGGTTTCGGCGGCCCCGGCGTAGCACAAAACTACGGTGTATTCATTACCGGCCGGAACACGAGCGTCGTGTCGCAATCTGGGCGGGTACAAGTTAACGGCAGAGGAGGCAACGGAACCTCTTCAAATAACTATGGCGTCTACGTTTGGCGGTACGCAGTAATCGAATCCACAGGTAACGGATCAGAGGCCGCGGACATTAACTTGCTGGGCAGCGGTGGCAGTGGCACGACCAGCATGGAGGGGGTCCTATTAAGCTACCTTGCCCGGATCGCGTCGGTGGACGGTGATATCCGTATCGACGGTACTGGCGGCAATGCGACGGCCGACAACCATGGAGTGGTAGTCATCGATTCTTCAATTGAGACAACAGGGATCGGGGCTGATGCGGGATCGATTGAGATCAGCGGCACACCCGGCAACGTCACTTCATCTCAGTTTGCAGTATGGCTCGATGGTCCCTTCGCGAAGGTGGATACACAGGACGGTGACATCCGTATCAACGGCATCAGCGGCAATCCCAGTATCTTGTTGCAGCGCGGCGCTGAAGTAGATTCGTCGGGTAACGGTAACGTGGACTTGATCGGGGATTCCATTCGAGCACGTGGTGCGAGCGTTGGCTCCTCAACGGCATCCGGACGGTTAACTCTGACCAGTAACGAGATTGCCATTAGCACTTACGCGGGATTCACTCCGGCTTTGCAGGGAAATGGCGAACTGGTTTTCCGGCCAAGAACACCCAACACCAGTATCGGTATAGGCGGAGGTGGCGGCACTCTAATTCTCGACGACACAGAATTGAGTTTTCTGACCGACGGTTTCAGCTCGATCATGATCGGCGATGCGACGGGCGGCACGGGCGCGGTGGACGTGGACAGCTCGACATTCAGCGATCCGTTGAACATCGTGGGCGGCTCGATTTCCGTGACGGAGCTTAATGCCGGCGCGAATGCCCTCACTCTGACGGCTCGGACCGGAGCGATCACCGACGGCGGCGACGGCGGCACGGACGTGACTGCCAGCGGTCTGGCGGCCACTTCCACCACCGGTGTGGGGACCGGGGCGAATGCCATTGAGACAGCGGTCAGCAATCTGGAAGCCGACGGCGGCGCGGGCGGCGTGAACGTGGCCAATACCGGCGACGTCACCATCGGCAACGTCGCTCAGTCGATGATCAACGGCGTTTTTGCCACGGGCGCCGACATCGGCGTTACGGCCGCCAGTTCGATCACGGTCGAAAGCCCAATTGACGCCAGCGGAGGTAACATCAACCTGTCCGCCACGGAGACGATCACACTCAGCTACGGCAGCGTTGACGTGACCACCAATGGATCGGGCAGCATAACGCTTGCGGCCGATCGCAACATCGACATGCTGAGCGGCTCGACGATCAGCGCGGTCGATGGGGACATTACGCTGGATGCCAACCAAGGGGTCACGCCGACAAGTGGCAGCTTCAAGGGGATCTATGCCGTCAGCGGCAGTGTCACGACGAACGGAACTGGCAACATCACGCTCCGCGGCCGAGGCGGTGACAGCGGCAGTCAAAACCACGGGATCAGCTTGGTATTCAGCGAGGTGCGGTCGACGGCCAGTGGAGCGAGTGCGGGAACCATCACCTTGGCCGGAACAGCGGGCAGCGGCACAACGGACAACTACGGCGTGAGTTTGAGCAGCAACTCGACAAGAGTCATCTCTGTCGATGGCGATATCCAGATCACCGCCACCGGCGACGGCTCCGGCCTGGGCAACCGCGGGCTGGAAATGCAGCCCGGCTCGCGTGTCGAATCGACCGGAACCAGCGCGAATGCCGCCACGATTACGATCCTCGCGACGGGGGGCAACGGCACGCGAGCCAATTATGGCATGCAGGTCGTAGGAACCGACGCCAAGATCACCTCGATCTACGGCGACATTGACATCACGGGTGTCGGTCAAGGTTCCGATGACATCAACTACGGTGTGAATGTCAGCAGCGGTGGAGCAATCGAATCGACCGGCACGGGCGCCGGTGCCGCCACGATCACGATCGACGGCACCGGCGGCAATGGTACCAGCGACAACTCCGGTGTACATGTTACTGGTGGTACCGTGACATCCGTTGATGGCGACATCGCGATCACCGGCTTGGCGAGTGGGGCGAATACCAACCCAAACACCAACGTGGGCATCGAGCTGCGTGGTTTTGGAGTTGTCGAGTCTACCGGCGACGCAGCTCTCACACTGACCGGCACGCCCGCCTTTCCGGCTGGCAATGGAATCGCGATCAATAACGACGTCATGCTCGGCGCAGCAGGCGGCGCGGGTACAACCACGCTGAACACCGACACCCTCGCCATAACGAACTCGAATGTTGTCGTCCAGGGCAGCGGTGATTTGGTTGTTCAGCCGCTGACCGCGGGCACATCCATTGGTCTGAGTGGCGGAGCGGGAACACTCAACATCGACGAAAGTGAACTCGCCACGTTCGCCAACGGTTTCAGCTCGATCACCATCGGCAACGCCACCGCGGGCGACATCGATATCGACACGGCCACGTTCGCCGATCCGCTCAACCTGGTCACCGGCGGCGAAGTCCACGATGGGGCCGGGACCGACATCAACATGTCCAGCGGCGATACGGTCACCGTCAATGGCACCGTGGCTCCCGGCCAGTCGCCCGGGGCGCTCACGGTCGACGGCAACTTCACGTTTGCTGCGGGTGATACGTTCTTCGTCGAGATCGACGGCACCGACCCGGAAAACGGGTACGACCAACTAAGTGTCTTGGGCGATAGCCGCACGATCACGCTCAACAACGCGGAACTGGCGATCACGCTGAATTCGCCGCCGGCCGTGGGCAGCCAGGTGGTCTATACCATCGTGGATGCGGTCAACGACAACTCGACCCGCACCGGACTGTTCAACTTCGGCGCTGCACCCCAGAACGACGGCGACGAGATCACCATTGGCGGCACCGAACTGACCATCAACTATCTGGCCGGCGGTGACGTGACCTTGACCGAATCGGGCAATCAGCCCCCGGTCGTAGCGGCGGACAACGCGGCGGTCACGACCAACGAGGGGACCGACGCGACCAACACCGGCACGTTCTCGGACCCGCAGGGCAACAGCACGGTCACCATCTCGGCCGACGCCGGCACGGTCACCCAGAACGATACCTTGGGCACGTGGAGTTGGTCGATCGGCGCGCCCGACGGCCCTGCCGGTCCGGTCACCGTCACCATCACGGCCACCGACGACATCGGCTCCTCGACCGACACGAGCTTCACCTACACCATCGACAACCTCGCCCCGACCGTCGCGGCGGACAACGTGTCGATCACGTCACCGATCAATGAGAACGACTTTTCGACGCTGTCGGGCGAGATCGTCGATCCTGGGATCTTGGACACGTTCACGTTGGATCTGGACTGGGGCGATCCGCTCTCGCCGCACAACGTGCAGTCGATCGCGCTGGGGACGACGCCGATTAGCACGGGGGGCGTGACGTGGGATCCGACGACACGTGCATTCACGGTTCAACATCAGTACGTAGACGACAATCCGAGCGGCACGTTGCAGGATGATTACCCAATCAGCTTGACGCTGACCGACGACGATGGCGGCAGCTACGTTCAAGGCGCGGTAAGGATGGTGGGCGTGACGATCGGCAACCCAGGCAATCTAGCTGATATCCACGACGATGGGTACGGGGCTGTACCCTATGAGTACGCCATCGCGAAGTATGAGGTGACCAACGCGCAGTACGTAGTGTTCCTCAATTCCGTGGCGACAGTCGGCGACCCGAACGGCCTGTATAGTAGTGAGATGGCAGGCGGGTGGGGCGACACAGGGGGCATCCTTCGCACGGGATCGGGGACGTCAGGGGACCCTTGGACATATTCGGCGCGAGAGAATCGGAGCAATCGCCCGGTCAACTTCGTTAGCTGGCACGACGCTCTACGTTTCGCCAACTGGCTGCACAACGGCCAGCCCACCGGCCCCCAAGCCGGGTCGACGACCGAAGACGGAGCGTACACATTCAGTGGCGTTATGAGTGTCGGAAGCCGTAACGCTGATGCTCGAGTGTTCCTTCCCAGCGAAGACGAGTGGTACAAGGCGGCGTACTACGACGGGGACACGGGCGTGTACTATGACTATCCGACGGGGACAAACGACACGCCCAGCAGCATTCTTGTGGACCCGGACCCCGGAAACAACACGAACTCGGATTTCAGATTCGGTCCCCCGTACTATACGACCGAGGTAGGCGAGTTTGAGAATTCCCCAAGCCCGTACGGCACGTTCGACCAGGGCGGTAACGTTTGGGAATGGACCGAGGCGATTTACGACAGCTCGCTCCGTGGTTTCCGTGGTGCGGGGTTTGCCCACCCATCGTTCCGAACGTGTGCGGGTCGAGACTGCGCCGACCACATGTTTTGGGAGTATTTCTGGAGTGAGTACGCCGATGCTGGATTTCGCGTCGCAGGTCTGCCTCAGTCTGACGTGTTCGTTTCGAACGGCAACCAGAGTGGCGGCCAGTCAGCCAGTTTAGCGGTGACGGTTAACAACGTGGCACCGACTTTGGCGAACGTGTCGCTGACTTCTCCAGTTGAGGAGAATGACGTAACCACGTTTTCTGGCGAGATCGTCGATCCGGGCACGCTTGACACATTTACGCTGGACATCAATTGGGGCGATCCGCTCTCGCCGGACAACGTGCAGTCGATCGCGCTGGGGACGACGCCGATTAGCACGGGGAGCGTGACGTGGGATCCGACGACACGTGCATTCACGGTTCAGCATCAGTACTTGGACGACAATCCGACCGGCACGTCGCAGGATGATTACCCAATCAGCTTGACGCTGACCGACGACGATGGCGGCAGCGGCAGCTATCTCCAGGGCGACACCATGGATTGGGTCGCTGTTGGCAACCCCGGCAACAGACCCGACGACGATCCGCAGGGGTACGGATCGGTAATACATGAGTACCGTGTCGGCAAGTATGAGGTGACCTACGCGCAGTATGCGGAGTTCCTCAATGCCGTGGCGACCGTCGGCGACCCAAACGGCTTGTATAACGAAGATATGAGTGGCGGCTGGGGGGATACCGGCGGGATTACACGCGCAGGATCGGGGACTCTAAGCGACCCTTGGGCGTATTCGGTGCGAGCGAATCGCGGCAATCGCCCGGTGGGCTACGTTTCCTGGTACGACGCGCTGCGTTTTGTCAACTGGCTGCACAACGGCCAGCCAACGGGTGGCCAAGACGCCTCGACCACGGAAGACGGGGCCTACACATTCAGTGGCATTACGAATGTCGGAAGTCGTAACCCTGGTGCCCGAGTGTTCCTGCCCAGCGAAGACGAGTGGTACAAGGCAGCATACTACGACGGCACGAACGACGTGTACTACGACTATCCCACGGGGACGGACACGGCCCCCATCAACGAACTTATTGACCCCGACCCGGGGAACAACGCGAATTTTGCCGACTCTTTAAGCAGTGGTTACGTGGACCCCGTGTACTACGCAACGAAGGTAGGCGAGTTCGAGAATTCCCCGAGTCCAATTGGCACGTTCGACCAGGGCGGTAATGCATGGGAATGGACCGAGGCGATCATCGCCACGAGTCATCGCAATATCCGTGGTGGAGAGTTCAGCCACCCGTTGGATCGACTACACGCGTCGTACCGCAGAGCACACCCCGCCACAGTGGAGGTTGCCGGTGTCGGGCTCCGCGTCGCAAGTCTGCCCGAACTTGAGGTCACCCAGGGCGGCGGCCAGCCGGCCAGTTTAGTCGTGACCGTGAACAACGTGGCACCGGTTGTGGAAGTTGGAGCAGGCCAAACAGTGAACGAGGGCGACCTCGTCACCCTAATCTCGGCTGCATTCACCGACGTGGGCACGTTGGACACGCACACGGCGACCATCGACTGGGGCGATGCAACGCCCACGGAAGCCGGCACGGTAATCCAGAGTTCAGGGTCGGGCGTGATAAGCGGCGGCCACGCGTACGCCGACAACGGCACGTACACGGTGACTGTCACGGTGTACGACGACGACGGAGGTTCGGCCACCGACACGTTCCAGGTGGAAGTGCTGAACGTTGATCCGATGCTGGATGCGGGTCCGGACCAGACGGGGATTCTGGAGGGTCAGTTCATCAGCCTCGCCCCAGCGACCTTCACGGACCCAGGATTTGATCATGGAACCGGAGTAGGTGTATTCGACTTGGCTTGGACCCGGCAGTTCGGCTCCAGCTCTGCGGATTACGCCTACGCCTTGGCGCCGGACGGCAGCGGGATCTACGTGGCGGGCGGTACCAGCGGCACGCTGCCCGGCCAGAGCAGCGCGGGCTACCGGGATGCGTTTGTGGCCCGCTTCGACACGGAAGGTAACCTGGAGTGGACGCGGCAGTTCGGCTCCAGTTCTGGCGCCTACGCCACCGCCCTGGCTTCTGACGGCAGTGGGGTCTACGTCGCGGGCATCACCGACGGCACGCTGCCCGGCCAGAGCAGTGCGGGCTCCGACGATGCGTTCGTGGCCCGCTTCGACACGGAGGGCAACCTGGAGTGGACGCGGCAGTTCGGCTCCAGTTCTTACGATTCCGCATCCGCTCTGGCCTGCGACGGCAGTGGGATCTACGTGGCGGGCGTTACCGACGGCACGTTGCCCGGCCAGAGCAGTGCGGGCTCCGTGGATGCGTTTGTGGCCCGCTTCGACACGGAGGGTAACCTGGAGTGGACGCGGCAGTTCGGCTCCACTACTCACGAGGAAGCCTACGCCCTGGCCTCCGACGACAGGGGGGTCTACGTGGCGGGCATGACCCGTGGCACGCTGCCCGGCCAGAGCAGTGCGGGTTCCGACGATGCGTTTGTGGCCCGCTACGACACCGAGGGCAACCTGGAGTGGACCCGGCAGTTCGGTACCAGTTCTTACGATCGCGCCTACGCCCTGGCGTCGTACGGCAGCGCGGTCTACGTGGCAGGCTATACCTTCGGCACACTACCCGGCCAGACCCGCGCAGGCTCCGACGACGCGTTTGTGGCCCGCTTCGACACGGAGGGCAACACGGAGTGGACGCGACAGTTCGGCTCCAGCTCTGACGATTCCGCCTACGCCGTGGCGTCTGACGGCAGTGGGGTCTACGTGGCGGGCATTACCGGCGGCACGCTGCCCGGCCAGACCCGCGCAGGCTCCGACGATGCGTTTGTGGCCCGCTTCGACACGGAAGGTAACCCGGAGTGGACGCGGCAGTTCGGCTCAAGTTCTTACGATTCCGCCTCCGCCCTGGCGTCGGACAGCAGCGGAGTCTACGTGGCGGGCAGTACCGCCGGCGCATTGCCCGGCCAGAGCAGTGCGGGCGACTTTGACGCGTTTGTGGTGAAGTTCCAGGGTGGTACGCGAGAAGACTTTACGGCCACGATCGACTGGGGTGACGGGACGAGCGAACCGGTGGGCGACATCACGATGGACTGGACGAGCGGCAGCGAGGGAGTACTGACGACCGGTTCGATCGACGCGGAGCACGCCTACGCCGACAACGGCACGTACACGGTGACTGTCACGGTGTACGACGACGACGGTGGTTCGGCCACCGACACGTTCCAGGTGACCGTCAACAACGTGGCTCCGACTATCGATTCGATTAGCGTCATCGCCACCTCGATGGCAGATGCGGTCCAATTGCAGAACGCTTGGGCAAGTTTTGAACAAGGTCCGCGTGACGGATTTAGCACATTCACGGCTGCATCCGCAACCGATGACGAGAACTCGATGCCCTCTCCGGGCTGGGCCATTTACGATTGGGACACGGGGAATACGCTATCCCAGTACGCGACTTTTGAAGCAGCTAGTCCCATTGGGGACACGGCAGGAACGGAGTTGGTCATTACCTTGGAACAGTATCACGCCGACCTGGTCGCCAGTTCCTGGGGTCACCTGATCGGCCGGTTCAAGATTTCCGTCACGGATGCCCAAACGCCTTTCGATGAAGGTACGTCATGGACGGTTCTTACTCCTCAAAGCTTTGTCTCCCTAGAAGGTCTCACCGGCGGCGTTCAAGGGGACAGCTCAGTCCTGGTTGGCATTGGCCAGCCAACGCCTGTTGCAGACACCTACACGCTGACGGCGCAAACACCAATGGCCGATGTCACGGGCTTTCGACTCGATGTCCTGGAACACCCGAGTCTTCCGACCAGCGGGCCTGGCCTGGCTGCCAACGGCAACTTCCACCTCACAAAGTTCGCGGTAAACGCCAATCCCGTGTCGAGTCTGCTGGAAAGCCAGTCAGTGACCGTCAGCGGTACGTTCAGCGATCCGGCGCTGGGTGTGGCGACTGAGACGTTCACAGGCACGGCCGTTTGGAGCGACAGCGTCAGCACGCCGCTGACGGTGAATGCCGACGGTACGTTTGGGACAGTCCGCACATTCCCGGATGATCACCCAGACAGCGGCACTGCGTCGGATGACTTCACGGTATTCGTCACCGTCACCGACGACGACTTGGGAAGCGGCAGCGCGATGTCCCCGGTGGTGACGGTGCACAACGTGGCGCCGGACTTCGAGGCCGGTCCGAACGAGGCGCTGTTGCCGCCGGTGGCTGGCGTGTTCACCCGGGGCGATATCACGTTTACCGATCCCGGCGCGGACGTCTGGAGCGGTACGGTCAATTGGGGCGATGGTACGGGTGATGTGCCTCTCACGATCGACCAGTCCGGCAAGACCTTCGACTTGAACCACACATTTACCGTCGAAGGGACCTTTGCGGTCGCCGTTACCGTCAACGACGACGACGGCGGCAGCCATACGGATTCGTTCGTCGTCGAAGTGCACCTGAATACGCCGGCGACGGCGCAGGATGATGATTACGAGATGTGGGACAACGTGCTCACAGTGCCCGTCAGCGGCGTGCTTGCGAACGACAGCGACCCGGACGACGACCCGCTCACCGCACATTTGGCCGACGAGCCGGAGAAGGGAACGGTGGTCCTCAATCTTGATGGCTCGTTCGAATATACGCTGGGTCCCGACTTCGACGGCCTCGACAGCTTCACGTACGTGGCCAACGATGGCACCGTGGACAGCAATCTGGCTACCGTGTCGATCACGCACATGCTGTACGTGCGAAACACCAACGATACCGGCGATGGCTCGTTTCGTTGGACGATCGACAATGCCAACTCGCATCCAGGACTGGACACGATCCGGTTTGCTGTGGCGGGCGGCGGCATACGGACGATTCAGCCGCTGTCTGCGCTGCCCACCATCACCGATCCGGTGGTGATCGATGCCACAACCCAGCCGGGCTTTGCCAGTAGGCCGATCATTGAATTGGACGGTAGCCAGGCAGGCAGTGCCAATGGTCTGGTGATCACGGCGGGCAACAGCGCGATTCGAGGCTTGGTGATCAATCGATTCGAGAAGAACGGAGTTCTGTTATCCGGCGAGGGAAACAGCGTCGTCGCCGGGAACTTCATCGGGACGAACCTGGACGGGGATTTAACGGCGCCGAATGGACTGGACGGGATCTACATCTTCCGCTCGGACGACAATCTGATCGGCACAGACGGCGACGGGATCGATGACGCGGCCGAACGCAATGTGATCTCTGGAAACAGCAGGAACGGAATTGGCATCGATCGCGCGTTCTACAACGTCGTCGCAGGTAACTTCATTGGAACCGATGTTGGGGGGAATGCTGCGCTGGGCAATTCGGACGACGGAATTCGGTTCTGGAACAGCGCTACTCACAACATCATTGGAACCGACGGCAGCGATGATCCTCACAATGCCAACGAACGCAATGTGATCTCCGGCAACCTCGACAACGGCGTCCACATCAGGATCGATAACACAACCGCGGGCGAGAATGTTGTTGCCGGGAATTACATCGGCACAAACGCCGCCGGCGACGCAGCGTTGGGGAATGGCATTCGGGGCGTCGAGGTGGTTCTGACGGCCAGAAATCGGATCGGCACCAATAGTGATGGCATTGCCGACGTTGAGGAACGCAATATCATCTCCGGAAACCTTGGGGACGGCGTCAGTATCGATACAGCACACGACAATGTCGTGGCAGGAAACTACATCGGCACGGACCCCAGCGGAATGAACGCGTTGGGGAATCGCAAAAGTGGTGTGCGGTTCGCACACTCTCACGGCAATGTCATCGGTACCAATGGTGACGGGCATCTTGATGTGGGCGAACGCAACATCATCTCGGGTAACAAAGAAGGAGTTGAGTTCTGGAACTCGACAGAAAACGTGGTGGCGGGCAACTACATCGGAACCAACGCTGCGGGAGACGCTGCTCTCGGAAATGTCTACGGCGTGTGGTTCAAGCGAGACGGTTATTACAACCGGATCGGCACTGACGGCGACGGAGTGGCCGACGATGCTGAACGGAACGTCATCTCCGGAAACAAGTCGAGAGGTGTCACGATCGAGAACTCGGACAACAACCTGATCGCGGGCAACTTTATCGGCACCGACAGCACCGGCAGTTTCACGGTCGGGAATTCGCGGGGCGTGACCATCATGAAAGGAGCCCAAGGGAACCTAATCGGGACCGACGGAGATGGTGCACATGACGCAAATGAACGCAATATCATCTCTGGAAATGCCATAGGAGTTAGCATCGAAAGCCAGAGTGTTGGAGAGCAAACCAGCGGCAATATCGTGGCAGGTAATTTCATTGGCACCGATGCGAACGGCACCGTTGCATTAGGGAATACGTCCTGGGGTGTGTCGATCTCCAAAGGCGCGGAATGGAATGTGATTGGCGCCAAGCTCGACGATTCCGCGGTTGCATCTCAGCGCAACGTTATTTCCGGAAACGGCCACGGAGTGGCCGTCAGAGCTTCGGCAAGTAACGTCATTGCCGGCAATTACATCGGCACCGACGCGAGCGGCACTATCGCCCTCGGCAACACCAACGGTGTGAGTCTGTGGGACGGCGCGCAGTTGAATCGGGTCGGCACGGACGGAAACGGCGTGGCCGACGCGGCCGAACGAAACGTCATCTCCGGGAACAACGGACAGGGCATTACGTTCAAGGACGCGGCCACTACCGGCAATCAGGTGACCGGCAACTACATCGGTACCGCCGCGAACGGTATCGACCCGTTGGGGAACACGAACGCCGGCGTGTGGATTTGGAGAGGCGCGTCCTCGAACCAGATCGGAGGTTCGGCGGCTCAAGGCAACCTGATCGCGTTCAACGCTGCGGGCGTCGAAGTACACGATGCGACATCGACCGGCAATCGTATCCAGGCCAACTCGATCCATTCCAACGCTTACCTCGGGATCGACCTGGCGGGAAATGGGCCGACACCGAACGATCCCCTGGACGTCGATACCGGTCCGAACAACTACCAGAACTTTCCGGCCATCAGGAGGACTATCGTTGGCGCGTCCACCCGCGTTGCCGGGACGCTGACAAGCTTGAGCGAAACTGTGTTTACTATCGATTTCTACGCCAACACGACGCTGGATTCCTCCGGCTTTGGCGAGGGCCAGCGTTGGCTCGGATCCGTGCCGGTCACCACTACGGATTCTGGTGTTGGTGTTTTTGACGTGATTCTGCCAGTCCTGACGAGTGAGGGTGAGTATGTGGTGGCCACCGCCACCGATCCTGCGGGAAACACGTCGGAGTTTTCTGCGCCGAACCGTGCCCCCACGGCGGATGCCGGAGGGCCCTACCACGTGTTTGAGAGTGGCAGCGTGATGCTGGATGCGTCCGGTTCGAGCGATCCGGATCAGGCTGGACCGACCCTGGTTTACGAATGGGATTTCGACGGCGATGGCATCTTTGGTGAAACGGGCACGGAAGCGACCAACGGCGACGAATTCGGCACGACGCCCAGTTTTGTGGCGGCCGGTCTCGACGGACCGGGCTCTCTCATGGTCACCCTGCGAGTTACCGATGACGGGGGCCTCGACAGTATGAGCACGGCCGACATTACGATCGACAACTTCGCGCCAACTGCCAACGACGATAGCGGACTGGGGTTCACCACGGACGAAGACACTCCGTTTGTTACTGCCAACGTGTCGACCAATGACACCGATCCCGCGGGTGTCCTTGATCCGCTCACGGTTGTCGGTATCAACACGAGTGGAACCATCGGGCTTGTCATCGACAATCGGGATGGCACGTTCCATTACCATCCCAATGGCCAATTCGAGTTCTTAGACCTCGGAGAGACTGCCGGGGACGCATTCGGTTACACGATCGATGACGGCGATGGCGGCCAAGCCACAGCGGTCGTATCGATCGCGGTCACAGGTGTCAACGACGCTCCCGTCTCCACAGACGACTCCTACCAGATGTGGGGAGACGTACTCTCGGTATCTACGGCTGGAGTACTTCAGAACGATACCGACGCGGAGGACCATCCACTCACGGCCTACCTGGTTGATCCGCCGGACACAGGCTCGGCTTCCCTTGGATCGGATGGGACATTCACATATACGCCCGGCCCTGATTTTGGAGGCGTCGATAGCTTCACTTATCGGGCCTACGACGGCAGTGAGTATGGAAATGTCGCGACAGTCTCCCTCACGCACATGCTCTACGTGCGAAACATCAATGACGACGGCGATGGCTCTTTTCGTTGGACGATCGACAACGCCAACGCCCACGTTGGACCGGACATCATTCAGTTCGCCGTCAACGGCGGTGGGGTGCAGACCATCCAGCCGCTGTCCCCGTTGCCGACGGTGACAGACGCGGTGGTGATCGACGCCACAACTCAGCCAGAATATGCGGGAACGCCGATCATCGAATTGGATGGCACGAACGCAGGCAGCGGGGTCAGTGGCCTGGGGATCACTTCGGTCGGGAGCACGATTCGTGGGTTTGCCATCAACCGGTTTGATGGCAACGGGCTCGTTTTGTCCGGCGGCGGGGAAAACGTGATCGAGAGGAACTACATCGGCACGGACGTCTTGGGGCTGTCTGACTTAGGAAACTCCTACACTGGCGTTATGATTGAACGCGGTTCCGCTGACAACCGAGTCGATGGAAATGTCATTTCTGGAAACAACAGGGAAGGGATTACCATCTACGACAGCGGCGCCAACCGAAATGTGGTTGTTGGTAATCTGATCGGTACCGACGCCAGCGGCACCGTCGGCATTGGCAATTCCCGGGACGGTGTCAGGATCTGGTCCGGTGCGGCCAATAACGTGATTGGTATGGACGGCAACGGCATCAACGACGCGGCAGAAGGCAACGTGATCGCCGCGAACGAATGGCGAGGAGTCTATATCGCCGGCGTCGGTAGCAACAACAATGTGGTTGCCGGAAACCTAATCGGCACCGACGCCAACGGAACGGCAGCTCTCGGTAATTCTTGGGCTGGAATCATGGTTCGAGGCGGCAAATGGAATAGGATCGGCACTAATGGCGATGGGACAAGCGACTCGTTGGAGCGCAACGTGATCGCGGACAATTCACACGGTGTGCGAATTCGCGATGCATCGTCGACGCAAAACGTTGTCGCTGGAAACTACATCGGTGCCGATGTAACGGGCACCGTCGCCCTGCCGAATTCGCATTACGGCGTGTTCCTGGATTCCGGAACCACTGGGAACCGAGTTGGCACCGACGGGAGCGACGACGCCTTCAATGCCAACGAGCGGAACGTCATCTCTGGTAATCTCTTGCAGGGCGTCGCAATCAGCGGATCGGGAACGTCCGGGAACATCGTCGCCGGGAACTTTATCGGCATCGATAGTAGCGGCAGTCTGCCCCTGGGAAACTCTAAGGGCGTGAGCATCGGAAATGGCGCCTCCTCGAACACCATCGGTACCAACTCGGACGGGGTCCACGATGTCTTGGAGCGAAACGTCATCTCCGGAAATCGTGAAGATGGAGTCAATATCCACGGCGCGGGGACGGATTCCAACGTCTTGGCCGGAAACTTCATCGGAACCGATGCCACGGGCACGGTAGCCCTTGGTAACGGCGATGACGGAGTTTCCGTCAGCCAGGGCGCCCGATCGAATCGAATCGGCACGGACGGCAACGGGGTCAATGATGTTGCCGAGCGGAACATCATCTCGGCGAACGGAGTGGCTCTACCGAATGGAGCCACACAGGGTAGCGGCGTAGTGATTGTCGCCCCGGGAACGGACCACAACCAAGTGGCCGGCAACTTCATTGGCACGGATGTTAGCGGAGATCTTCCGTTGGGAAATCGCGTCGGTGTGTGGATTGGCGACGGAGCTCAATCGAACCAAATCGGCGGAACTGTCGGTTCGGGCAACACAATTGCCTTCAACGATGGCGACGGAATCGTCGTGCGCGATGTCGGTACCATAGGCAATCGGATCCAATGCAACTCCATTCATTCAAACGGCCTGTTGGGAATTGACCTTCGTGGCGACGGGGTAACGCCGAACGACATTGATCGGACCATCTGGGATGCTCCTCAAGGAGACGGTCCGGCCGAGTCTGACTTCACCGATGGAGCATTTAATGAAGCCTACGGCCGCGTTGTGGTCGAGGCAGAACATTTCACGTCGCATGCCGAAGTCGATGGGTATTCCTGGGAGGTCATCGACGGCGACGCCGGCAGCTTCAGCAACGCTCGTGGCGACTACATCCAGACGCTGCCTGATGATGTGAACGTCGTCGTGTTCGATCCCTACGCCTCTACGTACGTAGATTATCCGATCCGCTTCTCAACGCCGGGACAATACCAACTATTCCTGCGATGGGACGGCTACGATTTTCAGAGCGATTCGGTCTACGCTCGGATTGTCGCGCTCAACGATGGCCCTGGTGGAGGCGTGGCGGACTGGTATCGATATTCGGGCCGTCGGGATGCCGATTTCGCCACCGGCGCGTGGCAAGGCCATGCGGCCTTCGAGGGCACCAACAGCGGCGGCAACAACATCCCAGCCGAGTGGACGATCTCCGCTCCCGGCGTGCATACGGTCAGGTTGTCAATGCGTGAAAACGGCGCGGCAGCCGACACGTTCATCCTGCAACGCCTCCCGGATCCAAACAATGACCAGAACTTCCCCGTCATTACGGGTGCGGTCGCGGGACCGAGCACTCGCGTCATGGGCCGCCTGGAAAGCACCGCCGATACCGACTTCACGCTTGACTTCTATGCCAACACAGAGCTTGATCCATCGGGCTTTGGGGAAGGCCAACGCTGGATTGGATCGACCACGGTGACGAGTCTTGCGTCGGGTACGGTTGAGTTCGACGTGGACGGGCTGGCGGCGACGACTGCTGGCGAGTACGTGACGGCCACGGCGACCGGTCCGAACGGAAATACTTCCGAGTTCTCCGCTCCGAACCGGCCTCCAACAGCCGATGCCGGCGGACCCTACGTCGTTAAGGAAGGCGACAGCATCGTTTTGGATGCGTCAGGGTCCACCGACCCCGATCAAAACCCGGCCGGTTTGACCTACGAGTGGGATCTGGATGGCGACAGCCAATTCGGCGAAACGGACGCTGAGGCGGCCAACGGTGACGAGGTCGGCATCCATCCCGCGTTCCTCGCCTTCGACGGTCCGGACTCACCTCTCGTGACACTGAGGGTAACGGACAATGGGGGGCTCAGCACGGAACACGCGGTCACCGTCACAGTCGACAATGTTCCGCCAAGCGTGGATGCGGAACATGCCTCGGTGACCGTCGACGAAGCTCAGACGGCCACCAATGGCGGCACGTTCTCCGACCCGGGCGTGGATAACGTCGAGCTTACCGCTTCGATCGGCACCATTGTGGACAACGGAAACGGAAGGTGGAGTTGGGAGTTCGACACCAGCGATGGCCCCGATGACAGCCAGACGGTCACCGTCACCGCCACCGATAGCGATGGCGACAGCAGCACGACTACCTTCGAACTCGTCGTCGACAACGTGGCGCCGACGGTCGACGATGCGGTGTTCACCCTGGCCGAGAACTCGCCTGACTTCACGGTCGTGGGAACGGTCACGGCCAACGATCCGGGGAACGATGCGCTCGGCTTTGCCATCACCGGCGGCAATACGGACAGCGCGTTTGATATCGATCCGAACACAGGCCAGATCACCGTGGCCAGCAAGTCTGCGTTGGATTTCGAGACGAACCCGGTCTTTAACCTGACCGTCACGGTCACCGACAGTGACAGTGCGAGCGGCGAGGCCGCGGTCACCGTCAACCTGATCGATCTGGAGGCGAGGCTGTCGATCGACGACGTGAGCGTGACCGAAGGCAACGGCAGCACCGCCACGCTGGACTTCACCATCTCGGTGGCTGGTGACGCGGTGAACGTGCCGTTCAGCGTCGACTACGCCACTACCGACGGCACGGCCGTCGAGGCGGTCGGGGGCGTGGGCAGCGACGATTACGACACCGCCGCAGGCACCGCCAACTTCAACGGCACGGCGGGTCAGACGCAGCCGGTCACCGTCACGGTCAACGGTGACACCGTGGTGGAAACCGACGAAACGTTGACCGTCCTGCTGAGCGGCTTGACCGGGACCAACGACGTGAAGATCCTCGACGCCACCGGCGAGGGCTCGATCAACAACGACGACAGTGCTACGCTGTCGATCACGGCCCCGTCGATCACCGAGAGCGACGTGAACCAGACGGTCAGCTTTGTGGTGACCCTGGACGCCGACGTGGAAGGCGGGTTCGATGTGGCCTTCGACATGACTCTGGGCACGGCCGAAGCGGCTGACCTGAGCGTCATAACCGCCAGCCCCCTGAGCTTCGCGGGCAATGCCGGTGAGACTCAGGATATCGACGTCACGATCGTCGGCGAGGACCTCGCCGAGGAGGACCAAACGTTCACAATCACGCTGGGTGAGGTGACCGATACGACGGTCGAACAGGATGCCAATATCGCAACTGGTGCTGCGGCGGAAGGCACGATCGTCAACGACGACTACGTTCCAGTGCCGCGCGCCGGTGGTCCTTATGGGATTGACGAGGGCGACCCGCTCACTCTGAACGCGTCCCTGACCACCGACGACGACACCGATCCCGCGACGCTTGACTATCGCTGGGACGTGGACGGCGACGGAGAATACGACGAGGGCGTGACGGGCATGATCGTCACGCTCACGCGGACTGAACTGGCGGCACTTGGTCTGGCCGACGGCCCACACGACAACACAGTGACTGTGCGAGTCAGCGACGGCACGAACTTCGACACGGCGTCGACGACGCTGACCATCTTGAATGTCGCTCCGGAGATCACGAGCCTCACTTCGAGCAATCTGACTCCGTGCGCCGCCTCGGCGGACGGGTTTGTCACGATCGATGGTTCGTTCTTCGATCCTGCCCTGGATCTGGATACGCACACCGTCACAGTTGATTGGGGCGACGGATCGGATCCCGATGGCGATGGGGTGGTCGGCGAAACGCTCACGTCGGTCGATCAGGCGCTTGACGAGTTCGACGGCAGCCACACGTACGCTCACGGCGGCTTCTTCACGATCACGGTTACCGTGGCCGACGAGGATGGCGGGGCCGACGTCGAAATTACGACCGCAGCGGTGGTCGGCGTGGGAACCGTTTTCGATCCAGAATCTGAGATTACCACACTCTATATCATTGGCACCCGCGGCCGCGATCACGTGGACCTGAAATTCAACGAGAAGAAGGATGAACTGAAGGTCGATGTCAAACTGAACCAAGGCGGCAGCGATGGCGGGTCCGACGGTGGGAGTGACGGTGGGAGTGACGGTGGGCGCGACCACATCAAACAGACCTACCAAGCGTCGACCATCGATCGGATCGTGGCCTACCTATGCGACGGCGACGACCACTACAACGGTGGCAGTGACGGCGGTTCGGATGGCGGCAGCGATGGCTGTGCCGATGCGGCCATCCCGCAATTCGTCTTCGGCGGAGCTGGCGACGATCACATCAAGGGCGGTCGCGCCAACGACGTGCTGGTGGGCGGAGCCGGCAACGATGATTTGCAGGGCGGAAGCGGCCTGGACATCCTGATCGGCGGCAGCGGCAAAGACGATCTGAAGGGCGGCCGTGACGACGACCTACTGATCGCCGGTTCAACCGCCTACGACAACTACATTACCGCCTTGGATGCCCTTGCGGCCGAATGGGGCTCGGAGGCCAGCTTCGAAGACCGTGTCGCAAATCTGCAGGCCGGCGTCGGCCCGGACGGCGACATTAAGCTGGAAGTCGACACGACCGTGTTCGCCGACGGTGATAAGGACAAGCTGAAGGGCGACCAGGGCCAAAACTGGATCCTCGCCGACGCCGAAGACAAGGTCACCGACCAAGGCGGCAGCGACGGCGGCAGTGACGGTGGATCGGACAAAGGCAAGGGGAAGAAGTAGATCCACCGGACGTTGCGACTGGGGCCATGGTGTGGCGGGGTCTTCTGACGCTTCGGTTGTGGTAGGGTTCCCCGACCCTGTCACTGCCGATGAGCGGAGGTCGTGAAGTCAAAAAGCCGTAAGATGTACGGTCGATGGGTGGAGACCTTCGGTCGCTCGCGTGGTCCGGTCAGGAGACCTGACCCCAACGCGGGTCCGCACCCAGGCGGCCGGAAGAAAGCCGCCCGCGAATGACGCGAATCGTCACGAATACTCGCGCCATGGTTTTGCGATTCCTCTGAGAATACATCGCGAATCCAACGAGTCACGAGCATCCGATCCAAACCTCGTACTCGCTTGTCGGCGACAAAGCCGAAACGCGTTGCGGCGCACTGGTTTGCTGCGATAGAGAACCAGCGGCAAGCAAGTTCCCGGAGAAACTTGGCTCTTTCGAAGAGCCGGGGCTCTGATCGCGGCGGCATAAACGCTACATGTACCGGTTGAACAGGTTTTCCAGCATCTCTTGCCGGCCGCTGACGTTGGGTTCGATGTCGCCTTTCTGCAGCATGTACGCTTCGAGCGCTTCGAAATCGGCACTGCCGGATTCGATCTCCGCGCCAATGCCGGCATCCCAACTGCCGTAACGCTGCTTCACAAACGCGTCCAGTTCGCCTTCGGCGCGGATCTCGGCGGCGATCTTCAGGCCACGCGCAAATGTGTCCATGCCGCCGACGTGGGCGTGGAACAGGTCGATGGGCTCGAAACTTTCACGACGCACCTTGGCGTCGAAGTTCACGCCGCCCGGGGCAAGTCCGCCGTACTTCAAGAGGATCAGCATTACTTCGGCGGTCAGGTAGTAGTTCGTCGGGAACTGGTCCGTGTCCCAGCCCAACATCAGGTCGCCCGTATTGGCGTCGATCGAACCGAGCGCACCTTGATGGCCGGCGTAATCCAATTCGTGCATCATCGTGTGGCCGGCCAGCGTGGCGTGGTTGGTTTCGATATTCAGCTTGAAGTGATCCAACAGATCATAGGCGCGAAGGTAGTTGATACAGGCCGCCGCGTCCGAATCGTACTGATGTTTCGTGGGCTCCTTGGGTTTCGGTTCGATGAGAAATTGGCCCGTAAAGCCGATCTCCTTTGCGTAGTCGACGGCCAAGTGCATGAAACGGGCCATATGATCCAACTCGCGCTTCATGTCGGTGTTGAGCAGGTTTTGATACCCCTCACGGCCGCCCCAGAACACGTAGTTCACTCCGCCCAATTCCTTGGTCACTTCCAAGCACTTCTTCACTTGAGCGGCCGCGAAAGCGAATGCGTCTGCGTTGCAACTTGTCGAAGCGCCGTGCATGTATCGAGGATTGCTGAACAGGTTGGCCGTACCCCACAGCAGCTTGATGCCCGTGCGCTGCTGTTCTTCCTTCATCACCGCGACGACTTCGTCCAAGTTCTTGTTTGTTTCAGCCAGACTGGCACCCTCCGGTGCAACGTCACGATCGTGGAACGCGTAGTACGGAGATCCCAGTTTTTCCATGAACTCGAACGCGGCACGCACACGATTCTTGGCGTTTTCGACCGAATCCGTCCCGTCTTCCCAAGGGCGGTACATCGTTCCCGGACCGAATGGATCGGCACCGGTTCCCCGGAACGTATGCCAGTAAACGACGCTGAAGCGGAAATGGTCCTTCATCGTCTTGCCTTCCACCACTTCATCCTCTCGGTACCAGCGGAAGGCCAACGGATTCTTGGATTCGGGACCTTCATAGACGATCTTCTCGACATCAGGGAATGCGGCCATTTGAGTTCTCTTTCTGCAGCCAACTGGGATTAACGTCAGGAGAAGCTGGAATGATCGCAAATTCACAGGCCCAGGGCAAGCACCGTGCAGTGATTTGCCGGCAGTGCCGAACCCCGCCGCGCGAGACAGTGGGCTTCACGCGCACGCGAATTTGCCCAAAATAGCAGGGTTGAAGCAAAGGGCCTTTTTCGCTCTGCGAAGCAGCCGTCGTCGAGCCAAGGAGTCGAAAACCGTGGATCTCGAACTTGCCGACAAAGTCGCCGTCGTCATTGGTGCGGCCAGTGGGATTGGACGAGCCATCGCGATTGAGTTTGCCAACGGAGGCGCCAACGTCGCGTTGGCTGACATTGCCCCCGGCGTGACCGACTTGGCTACTGAACTGGAACGCAAGCAGTCTGTGCGCGCGGTCGGTTATCAAACGGACGTAGCAGACTTTCAAGCCGTCGGGCAGATGGCCCAATCGGTACTGACCGACTTCGGCCGTTGCGATCACGTGGTCGTCGCCGCCGGTGTAGGATCGGGCAAATACGGCTTCCCGTTCTGGAACTTGGAGCCTGATGACTGGGAGCAGGTGTTGCGAGTGAACATTATGGGGCCGGTGAACGCGGCCCACGCGTTTTCTCCGCCCATGATCGAAGCACGACGCGGCACGTTTCTGTTCTTCGCTTCGGTGGCTGCGCAAATCGGATCGCAAACCGATCCACCCTACAGTGCTGCCAAAGCGGCGGTAGTCAACTTCGCCCAATGCGCGGCCAAGGATCTCGCGCCGCACAGTATCCGCGTAAACGTAATCTCGCCCGGTATGATTAAGACGCCGCTGAACCGGTCCGTATGGCAGGCATGGCATGACCGGCAACCGGAAGACAAACATCGGTCGTACGACGACTGGGCCGAGGAGAAGATCCGTCACGTATCCCCGCTGGGCCGTTGGCAGACGCCGGAAGACATTGCGGCCGTAGCCGTATTCCTGGCTTCGTCCAGAGCCGAGAACATCACTGGGCAGACCATCAACGTCGATGGTGGCCAAGTGATGCACTCGTAGAGAGCCGACGCGCGACCCGAAGTGGGAGGTCGTTCGTAGTGCCGCCTTCAGGCGGTGTTCTGCGGCGTTTCTCGTTCCGGAACCGCCTAAAGGCGGCACTACGAACACACTTTTCAGATCTGGTCGACTACAGGCATTTCGGCACCCTCGACGAAGCTTGCCAAACGGCGGGCGCGGTAGGGTTGCTGCAATTTACGCACGGCCTTGGATTCGATCTGCCGCACGCGCTCGCGAGTCACCGAGAACACCTTGCCCACTTCTTCCAACGTATAGGAATAGCCGTCGGCCAAGCCGAATCGCATGCGCAGAATCTCTCGCTCGCGGTAATTCAGTTCCTCCATAGCCTCTTCGATTCGGACTTTCAGTGCCTCTCGATTCGCTTCGTACAGTGGATCATCGTTTCGATGGTCTTCCAGAAACTCGCCGAAATAGCTGTCGTCGTGGTCGCTGACCGGTTGGTCTAGCGATAGGGGCTGACGCGACATCTTGAGAATGCACTTCGTGTCTTCCAGCGGCAGTCCGGCTCGATCCGCAATTTCTTCCGGCGTCGGTTCGCGTCCGAGTTCCTGCAGCAATTCGCGGGACATGTTGCGCACCTTGCTCATCGTGTCGATCATGTGTACCGGGACGCGGATCGTCCGACTCTGGTCGGCGATGGCGCGTGTTATTGCCTGCCGGATCCACCAAGTGGCGTAAGTCGAGAATTTGTAGCCGCGAGCGTGCTCGAACTTGTCCACCGCCCTCATCAGTCCGGCATTGCCTTCCTGGATCAGGTCCAGGAAACCGATTCCCCGGTTACGGTACTTCTTAGCGATCGAGACCACCAGACGGAGGTTGCCGGCGGACAGCGTTCGTTTGGCTTCGTCATAGTGCCTACGGCGCACGGCCGTCCGCTTCACTCGACGTCGCAGTGTGGCCGGGCTTTCGAACGTCAGTCGCATGAGACATCGCAACTCTTCGCGAAGTTCGTCGATACTCCTTCCGTCGCAAGACTCACCGTGTTTCTCTGCGTCGTTGATCTGCCACTTCAGAGCATCCATCCGTTTCGAGATTTCGATCAGTTGATCGAACAGGGGCTGAAGTCGATTCGTCCGCAGATTCATTTCTTCGACCAAACGGACGGCTCGATTGCGCCGGCGAACCAACGATGCCCACGCCGCTCGACGCTCGCGCCTGGGGCGTTGCTTGTTGATGGCAATACGGTAGTCCTTGCGGTTACGAGTAACCAACTCGCGCAGCGTCTTTACGTTCGGGCCCAAGCGTCGCAATGTCCGTTTCTTTTCCGCCGTGTTGGTGACCGACACCTCGACGGTGCGATCCAAGCGGAGTTCGCCGTCGCGCACCTGCTCCAGGATCGTAATGGCACCCTGCAACGCAAAATCCGTTGCCAGCATGCTGTGGCGGTAGAGCGTTCTGGTATGCTCGATTTCTTTGGCCGCCTCGATCTCTTCACTGCGGCTCAGCAAAGGGATGCGTCCCATCTGCATCAGGTACATACGTACCGGGTCGTCTGTCGCGGCCCAGGCGGTGGTTTGATGGTGATTCATGTTCTTTGCGGAATCTTCGCTTTGGCCGTCCCTAAGTTTTCCGGGAGCGGCTTCGTCGAATTGGTCATCGAGGGAAGCCCCAGACGCGATAGGCCCGTAGTCGGTTCGGTTTCCGTTAAGTTTGCTGTTCCCCTTTGAGTTGCTGCCCGCCGATACCCGGCCGGCTGTGGTTCGCTTCCTGACGCTGGCTCGTTTTGCCGATTTGCGCGTGGTCCTGGTCAAGTGGCTGCCCCTTCTTAACGTGACCTCGGGATGTATCATGGCGAAGACGGAATGACGGAGGGCCAATCATTGGTTGCAGATCATGTGCCGGGAGCAGGTGGCCCACGAGAAGGCCAGCGCAAGTTGTTGTGCAGCAAGGACTTCTGACAAAGGCGAACGCCCCCCACCCCTTCTTAGTGTGAGGCAGCGCGGCATCACTCGTCGCGATCACTAAACCCTGTGTGGGAACCGAGAAACGATCGAAAGAACGCAATCTGACCAGTGTCCCTTCGATGGCGCGGCGGAAACCGGTATAATCCCAACACGGATGACACTTTGCAGGATCAGTGCTCGACGGAAACCGCGTGGAATCGAATATGGCTGAGACAAGCAGAATTCTGATCGCCGACGACAACCAGCCAAATTGCGAGTTGTTGGAGGCATATTTGGCGGAAATCGACTGCGACGTGGCGATCGCGGTCGACGGGCAGGACACCGTCCAAAAGGTGGGGTCGTTCCGCCCGGATGTGATCCTGCTGGACGTTATGATGCCCAAACTGAGCGGTTTCGAAGTCTGCAGGAAACTGAAGGACGATCCGCAAACCAGCCGCATTATGATCTTGATGGTGACGGCTCTGAACGAACTGGGCGATATCGAACGCGCGGTTCAGGCGGGTACGGATGATTTTCTGTCCAAGCCCGTCAACAAGATCGAACTGCTGAAACGCGTCGAGAACATGCTAAAGCTGAAAGACATCCGCGACGAGAATGAGCGTCTCCGCCGGTACATCGAGGAAATGGAAGAAAGGGGCGAGTAGGAAGCAGATCCTCTATCTTCGTTTCCTCGCGCACGCCTCCGGCTTGCGGTTAAACGAGTGAGCCACGAAAACACCGCCCCCATATTTTGGCTTTCCGGCTTCGCGAACGTCGCTGGAAAGAAAACGCTTGACGCATAACACAGATCGCAACGACTGCACATGCCACGCTACAACCCCAATCGAATCGAACCCAAATGGCAGAAGTACTGGGACGACGAACGGACCTTCAAAACGCCGGAAATGCCCCAAGGCGAAAAACTGTACGTCCTGGACATGTTCCCCTACCCGAGCGGTGATGGGCTGCATGTTGGCCATCCGGAAGGCTATACGGCGACGGACATCGTGTGCCGATTCGAACGCATGCGCGGTAAATCCGTGCTGCACCCGATGGGCTTCGATGCATTCGGATTGCCGGCCGAAGAACACGCCATCAAGACGAACAAACCGCCACGCGAATCGACCGAGGAGAACATCGCGACCTTCCGGCGGCAGCTCAAAATGCTCGGCTTCAGCTACGACTGGGACCGTGAGCTGGCGACCACGGACATCGACTATTTCCGCTGGACCCAGTGGATTTTCGTGTTGATGTACGGCAGTTGGTTCGATGCGGAACAGCAAAAAGGTCGGCCGATCAGCGAGCTTCCGATTCCTGAGGAGATTGCCCAGCAAGGCGACGAGGCCGTTCGTCGTTACCAGGATGAACGCCGCTTGGCCTATCAGGCGGACGCCCTAGTGAACTGGTGCCCTGCCTTGGGGACCGTTTTGGCCAATGAGGAAGTCAAAGATGGATTGAGCGAGGTAGGTGGGCACGCGGTCGAGCGAATTCCGCTTCGCCAGTGGGTGTTATGCATCACAGCTTATGCCGACCGTCTGGAGAATGACCTGCAGGGGCTCGACTGGCCCGAAAGCATCAAGACGATGCAGCGAGAGTGGATAGGTCGCAGCACCGGCGCAGAAGTGGATTTCTATATCGGCCCCAAGGATGCGTATCAACAATGGCGATCGGACCGGGCTTCAGCGGGCTATCCGGAGGCGGCCGGTGAGGACGTATTGCGGGTCTACACCACTCGGCCCGACACCCTGTTTGGCGCGACCTACATGGTGATTGCCCCCGAGCATCCATTCGTGGATCGATTGACAATGCCGGACAACAAGGACGATGTCCAGGAGTACTGCCAACGAGCTGCGTCGCGCAGTGACCGAGAACGCCAGGAAGGCAGAGAGAAAACCGGCGTCTTCACGGGTTCGTGCGCCGTCAATCCCATAAATGGCGAGGAAGTGCCCATATGGATCGCCGACTACGTGCTGATCAGCTACGGCACAGGGGCGATCATGGCCGTCCCAGCCCACGATACACGTGATTACGAGTTCGCCGAGAAATTCGATGTCCCTATCGTCGCGGTGGTGGACCCGGGCGATGCAGAAGATGTCGACCGCGAGGCCGTCCTGGCGGGCCAGCAGTGCTTCACAGGCAACGGTGCGGCGGTAAATTCTGGGACGTACAACGGTCTCGACACCCCCGAGTTCATCTCGGCAATCACCGCGGACATCGAAAACGATGGCGTCGGGCGAGCCGCCGTGAACTACAAGTTGCGCGATTGGCTGTTCAGCCGACAACGATTCTGGGGTGAGCCGTTCCCGATTCTGCACGAGTTGGATGCCGACGGACGTCCCAACGGGATGCTTCGCGCGGTCGAACCGGACGATTTGCCCGTCGACCTACCGCATTTGGACGACTTCAAACCGCATGGCCGCGCGGAACCGCCGCTGGCCAAAGCGCCGGACGAATGGCGGTATCCGACGATTGACGGCCAGCGGTTTGTGCGTGAGACCAACACGATGCCGCAATGGGCGGGATCGTGCTGGTACTACTTGCGTTTCATAGACCCCAAAAATGACACAGCGTTCGTCGATCGAGAGAAAGAACGGGCTTGGATGCCTGTCGATCTGTACGTTGGCGGCGCCGAACACGCCGTGCTGCACCTGCTGTACGCACGCTTTTGGCACAAGGTGTTGTACGACCGTGGCTACGTCAGCACGCGCGAACCGTTCCAACGACTGGTGAATCAAGGCATGATTCTGGGCGAGTTGGAGTTCACCGGTTATCAGCGCAACGGCGGCGCGTGGGTCAGCGCGAAGCAGGCAAAGAAGAATGCAGAGAACCAATGGACCGCCGAGTCGACGGAAGAAGCGTTGACCGAGGCGAGAATCGATCCGGATGATGTGGAAAAGGCGGGCGACAGCTTCGTACTCAAGTCGGATTCGTCAATCCGCGTCGACAGCCGTTCTTACAAGATGTCGAAGAGCCGCGGCAATGTCGTCAACCCGGACCAGATCGTGCGCGACTACGGCGCCGACTCACTGCGTCTGTACGAAATGTTCATGGGTCCCTTGGAAGCGACCAAGCCGTGGAGCATGGCTGGTGTGAACGGTGTACGCAACTTTCTGGATCGCGTTTGGCGCATGATTGTGGACGAACGAAGCGAACAGCCCGCTCTGAACGAAGCCGTCCAGGACGTCGAGCCGAACGAAGCCCAAAACCGAGTCCTTCACAGCACGATCATGGAAGTCACGCACGACACCGAGCGGATGGAATTCAACACGGCGATCGCGCGCATGATGGAGTTCGTCAACTTCTTCACCAAAGAATCCGTCCGACCGAAATCGGCCATGGAGAACTTCGCACTTTTGCTTTCGCCCTACGCTCCGCACATTTGCGAAGAAGTCTGGGGAAGGTTGGGCCATGAAAAGACGCTGGCTTACGAACCTTGGCCAGAGTATGACGAGGCGCTCATCAAGGAGGACACGATCGAGATTCCGGTGCAGATCAACGGCAAGGTACGAGCACGTATCAGGGTCCCCGCGGACGCCGGCAAGGACGAAATGGAAACCGCGGCGAAGGCAGATTCGAAGGTTGTTGAACTGATCGCAGGAAAAAGCATCATGAAAGCCATCGTCGTGCCGGGGCGGTTAGTCAACTTTGTGGTGAAGTAGTCACTCGCAATGTGATCTTGGCACTGGCATGGTTGGAATTGGGACCGACGGTTGTGAGAGGCAGGAGGGACAACGATGAGTGCCGATTTGGAGTTGCTGGGCGTAGATATCGGTGGTACCTCAGTAAAAGTGATTAGATATCAGGGAAATGAACGGGGACAGCTTTGGTACCGTGACGGGTGCCCGGATCGCACTCCGTCGGCCAAGTTGCCGAGCAACGTCCCTGCAGACGAGTTTATGCAGGAAGTCAGGCATGCGCTGAAGGAAGCATCTCTTTATCCACCTGATGTCGACCTTGTCGGATACAGCATTTGCGGTCCAGTGGTGGTCGAACGAATGGAGGAAGGCGCGAAGTTCTGGTGTCTTCGCCTGATCAACCGAGGGATATTGGACCCATTCGTGGTCGAGGCCGGCGCGGCATTGAACGATGGGATGGCGGCGGCCATTGGCTCTTCATTGGCCGGGGTGGCCAAAGACCATAAAGGGGCTTTCGCCCTGTTGACACTTGGCACGGGCATCGGTTTGGGCTCCATGCATTGGAACGAGCAAGGCGAACGGGTCGTCAACGACGGTGAGATTCACTTTCCCATTCGCGAAAGCGAGCGAATGTGCAACTGCAAACGGTTGGGCTGTTTCGAAGCCGCTGCGAACGAGTCAGCACTGCGAAAATACGCCGAAGCCGAGGGGTTGACCGCGGACCAAATCACGAAAGACCTGGGACGAAAGTTCGAGAAGTACTTGATCGACGGAGAGCCAACCGACATCGTCGAGAAGCTCGCCAAGGCGATGGATCGGTGGCATCGCTGTCTGGCGGAAGGCGTTGCCAACATTTACGTCCTCTTGGATATGGGAGGCAACTCGATCCAGCCGCCCGCCATGTTCATCCTGGGTGGCGGTCTGGGTGCCCTGATCGACGAAGAGAAAATGGTCCACTACGTGTTGGAGACTTACCAAGGAGATCCTTTGGTTGGGGGCAACTTCGTAGTGAAGAAAGAGAACGAGGTCGGGAACCGAGCAGGTACAATCGGGGCTGCCGCCCTCGCCCTGGCCAACCACATCGGCTGCCACGTGACGGACATAGAGTTCTCTGACACCGGACCGACTGCATAGCGGCGCGCAGAAAAGGGGACATTCTGCTCTTCCCAAAACCCCGCGTCACCCTCGGCAACAAGCCGCAAACGGTGTCACACGTTCTCCTCCTTCTTTACCCGTTCCGTCGGGCCGAAACGCTCGCGCCATTTCGGGGCCAGTTTTCGCCCGGTCCTCTCAAGTTGCTTGCGCTCTTCGTCAGTCAGGGGCTTACATGTCTTCACGGTGGCGAGGTTCTGGTGGAGTTGCTCGGGCGTGTGGCAGCCGAGGTTCACGGCCGTCACCCCCGGCACGCTCAGGGCATATCGGAGCGCCAAGCTGAAATCATGTCCGACCATCTCGGCGGGTCCGGCCAAGTCTTTCTTCTGTCCGGGTTTGAGTACTCGACGCGCTCCACCGAAGACCTTCATGGCGATCACGCCCGTGCCATGTTTCCGCGCCACCGGAATTAGCGTGCCCTCGTGGTTGTAGGTGTAGCGGTCGACGAAGTTGATTACCGTCAGCAGAACGTCGACGTCGCCTGTTTCCAGCACCTGCTTGCACAACAACGGACCGTTGTGCGACGAGACGCCGACGAACCGGCACTTGCCCAGTTTCTTCTGCTTGAGAATCCAGGGAAAGACGCTATCTGGTTGCAGCACTACGTCCGGGTCGCGGTCCTGTGCGCGCGAGCCGACGCTGTGCAGGTACAGGACGTCCACACAGTCGGTCTTCAGGAGTCGTAGCGAGTTGGCAAACGACTCCTCCGCCGCCTCGACCGTATCCGCCGCTACCTTGGTCGAAAGGAAGACCTCATTGCGGCGCTTGCCAAGTGCCATGCCCGCGCCTTCCTCGGCGTTGATGTAGGCGGGAGCTACGTCGATCGACCGAATGCCCGCTTCCAAGGCCACGTCGACCATTCGAGCCACATCCTTTGGTGTCGCGCCCTCGGGCAAACCTGACGGTACGGTGCCCAGCGACATCTTGGTAACCGACTCGCCAGTCCGGCCCAGGACGGCACGGGGAATTTCACTTGGGACGGAGACTCCGGTCGTCAACGCGTTGTCTTCGCCCGCCGCTGATGCGGTACCGGCCCCCAAGGCAGCCCCCGCGGCAAGCAATCCACTTTGCCGAACAAAACGTCGGCGAGAAATGCCCGATTCGTTCTTGCTGGTCATCATCGTGCTCCTTCCGGAGAGATCGTTCGAGTGCAGAAACATCCTGGGACCTTCATTTGGCATTCTACCTGGACGACTCCCTGGCGTCGACGATGGACCGTTATTCTACCGAACCGCTGTGTCGTTACCTGCATTTGACGTACGTCGCGTCGTCTTGTAGAAACGACATTTGTTGTTACAGGGGTTTTTCGTTTAACCCCAAGCCCAACGGGCTGGGCGCGTCCGCGCGGGCCGCTGGCCCTGCGGTTAAACGACGGTCCCTTTTCGGCAGCGATCCTTGGGAGGAGACGACATGCATGCTTGCAGCAACAATCGGCAGCGTAGCTTTGCCGCGCGTCGCCGATTCTTGAAAACAGCGGTGGCTGCCGCGGGCGCCTTTTGCGTTCCTTCCGTGGTTCCGGCGAGTGTCCTGGGGGCCGCCGCGCCGAGCCATCGGATCAATGTGGGCCTGATCGGCTGCGGGCACCAGAGCCAGCGGATTGTGCCGTCGTTCCTGGTCCACGACGACGTGCAGATGCTGGCCGTTTGCGACGTGAATCGTCAGGGCGTCGGTTACTACTGGCCCGACCAGGTCCTCGGCCGGGAAACCGCGCGGCAGTGGGTCAACGAGCATTACGCCCAAAAGACCGACAGCGGCCAATTCCGGCACTGTGACGCCTACGTTGATTTCCGTGAACTCCTCGAACGGTCGGATATCGACGCCGTCGCGATCGTCGTGCCCGATCATTGGCACGCGCTGATCGCCATTGCGGCGATGCGAGCCGGCAAAGACGTCTATTGCGAGAAACCGCTGGCCCTGACCGTCCACCAAGGCCGGCAGATGGTCAAAGCCGTGCGCAAATACGAACGCATTTTTCAGACGGGCGCTCAGTTCCGCTCGAGCCCGAACGTGCGGCGGGCGTGCGAACTGGTGCGCAACGGTCGCTTGGGCGAGATCCGCCGCGTCCGCACTTGGGTCGCCCCTAACAGCTTCGAAGGGCCCGGCCCCGGCTGGAAGGCTATGCCTGTGCCGGATGGCTTCGACTACGACTTCTGGCTTGGTCCGGCGCCCAAGGCACCCTATCACGTCGAGCGCTGCTTTCACCGCTGGCGATATATCCTCGACTATTCCAATGGGCAAACCGTGAACTTCGGCGCCCACACCAACGACATCGCCCAGTGGGCCTTGAATATGGACCGCACTACGCCGGTCGAGTTCGAAGACAACGGCTCCGAGTTCTTGCCGAAGGGAAGCCTGTTCACCACGGCCTCGAAGACGGCGTTCCGCGCGCGATACGCGAATGGCATCGAATTGCTCTGCGAGACTCGCAATTCTTCAGCCACCAAGTTCGAAGGCACGGAAGGCCGGCTGGAGATCACCCTCGGCGGTTCCATGAAGACGTTCCCCGAAAACATCAAGGACTCGGTGATCGGACCGAGCGAGATCCACTTGGCGCAGAGCAATCCGGCCCGCGAGGAAAATGTCCGGAAACATATCGACGCGGATCACGTCCGCAACTTCCTTGACGCCGTCAAGAATCGTCAGGATCCGATCGAGCCGGTGGAAGTGGGCCATAGTACGGCCAGCCTGTGCATCCTAGGCAACATTGCTCAAATCCTGAAACGCAAGTTCACCTGGGACCCGGCGGCCGAGCGCAGTCCGGACGACGAAGAGGTCAACCGGATGCTCTCGCGGACGATGCGGGAACCGTGGAAACTGTCAAGTTGAGATTATGTTAACCCCAAGGAGTCCCATCGATGACCACGCACCGCTGCTTTTGCGTCGTCGCGTTCCTGACGGCTATTCTACCCCATAACACCAACGCGCAGGCGCCGACTGCATCGTCCAGTGGCAATGTGCAGTGCGTGGTCGATCCCACCTGGCCCCAGAAACCGGATTCGTTTACATGGGGCGCCATGTCCGGGATTACCGTGGATGCCCACGATCAGATCTACCTCTTCAACCGAAGCGAGCCGACCGTACAGATTTACCGTACGGACGGAGCCCTGGTCCGATCGTGGTCGGCGGCCGACCCCATCGGGACTCATCACATCAAACTTGATCCGGATGGCAACGTGTGGACCGCCGACTTCCGCAGCCATGTCATCCAGAAGTACACTCCGGAGGGAAAACTCCTTCTGACGCTCGGCGAAGCCGGCGTCGCGGGTTGCGACGAGAGCCATTTCGACGGACCGACCGACATGGCGTTCCTTCCCAGCGGCGTGGGTTCATTTCCGATGGCCACGGCCACCCGCGCCTGGCCCACTTCGACCAGCGGGGCCGCTTCGGCAAAGCGGGGGGGGGAGGGGGGACCGGGGCGGGGCCATTTTGCCTCCCCCACGCGATAGCGGTCGACTCCCCGAGGCGGCTCCAAGGAACCCACCCCCA
>JACKQG010000277.1_pt1 | contig 75182 bp, 43 predicted proteins | sample 8237621 | NCBI WGS metagenome assembly JACKQG01 (sample SAMN15677084, study PRJNA649215) | marine metagenome | biome: marine; feature: Black Sea; material: saline water; isolation source: suspended particulate matter (SPM) from the Black Sea western gyre | collected 2013-06-09/2013-06-10 | depth... | reverse complement strand
GGTAACGAGTCAATTCGTTGCTTGTGGCTCGTGTGATGTCTTGATCTCGATAACGGATCACGCCCGAGGTCGGCGAGTCCAAACCGCCGATTAGATTCAGAATGGTCGTCTTTCCCGAACCGCTCGGCCCGACCACCGCCAGGAACTCTCCCCGGCGAACCTGAAACGACACACCCTTGAGAACCTGGACGGACACCTCGCCCATCGCAAACGTCCGCCGGACGTCTGTCAATTCTAGAATGATATCGTCGGTTTTCTCGGGCATCGAACAACAAGATGTGGCGCAAAGTATTGTGGCTTCAACTCCATTGTACCTTGCGACGAATCCAAGTTGATCCGCAAGGTACCAGCACCCTACGAAGCCAGAGAAAGTACGAACTACTTCATCCCCATCGCGCGGCGCATGAAGCCATCGCGGGTGCGGTCGGGAAGATGACGCGCGGCGAAAAAGGCCATGTGCGTCCGAACGCCCACCGGATAGCGCGTCTTGGGGCGACGAGCGGTTAGCGCGTGACGGACGGCATAGACGACCTTGTCGACGGACATGCCGGACTTATCCATTTGAACTGATGCCTTCGACATCGAAGTTAAGTCTTGCTCGTAGAGCTTTCTAACGGACTCCGGAAGGTGCTTGCCCATTTCGGCGGCCGTTTCGAGCAGCTTGCCCCAGATCGGCGTCGCCACACTATCGGGCTCGACGATCGAGACATCGATCTTCCAGCGAGTCAACTCCATTCGCAGTACGTCCGTGATTGATTCGAGTGCGAACTTGGACGACGCGTAGGCGCCTAAGTAAGGTGGCGCCGCCTTGCCACTAATCGAGCCCATGTTGATGATGCGTCCTTCGGCGGCGCGAACCAAGGGCAACATCGCTTGTGTCACCGCGATCACGCCAAAGACGTTTACTTCATATTGGCGACGAATGTCATCGAGCGGAACACATTCGAGAGGCCCCGGAACCAGAATGCCTGCGTTGTTGACCAAGCCGTACAGGCCATCTTCACCAACGTCGGCCTTAATCTTCGCAGCCGCTTGCTCGATCGTTTTAGATTGCGTGACGTCAATGACGACCGAAGTCAATCGGTCGGATGATTTGGCCTGGAGCGCCTCGCCGTCAAACTCCTTACGAACACCTGCGAACACGCGAAATCCATGCTTGTCGAGATCCAACGCGCACGCTGCACCAATGCCTGTCGAAGCACCAGTAATTAAGACCGATCGCCCTTCGCTCGCGGAGTGACTCATCGCGGGACGTTCCTTGTATTCGTGGGCGTCAGTTCTGCGAGGGTGGTTCCGACGAATAGCCGTATTTTTTGATATAGTCGGCGCATCGCGTGGCGATTTGCTCGTGCAGTTCCACCGGCAGGTCATGGCGGTTGGGGACGTAATCGGAAAGCCCCGCAACGAATTGCTTGAGCTTCGGTTGCACATCGTCAAAACCGCCGAGGTCAAGATTGTCGTAGATCTCTTTCGTCCGTTCGACGGGAGCTGAAACTAAGTCTTCGTATCGCAACACGCAAAGTCGCTCCGGCGCGATCTTGTCGCGATCTTCTTCGAACACACGATGCAGATGCTCGAAGTTCTTGAATACATACTCTTCCAAACCGTCATGGTTCGGCACTTGGGCTCCGTGATACCTATGCAGCCGCTTCCACGTCTTCATCATGGACGGAAATACGACGAACGGATCGCGAACCAGATAAACAAATCGTGCGTTCGGGAACATGTCTAACAGAACGGGAACGCGAAACGTGTGAGTCGGCGACTTCAAAATGATGCGTTTACCAGGATTCTTGACTTGAACGGATCGAAGAAACGAATCGAACGTCGACTTCCAGCTCTCCAACTCCTCAGACGACAGATCTCGCAAGTCGAAATATTTTTCGTCCTGCGGCGGTCGATTTGGAAAGGCCCACGTTAGATAGGGCGAACGAGCGCCGAGCGAACACAGCGCGAGTTCGTCTTCCTGCGGACTATCGAGTCCGATGCGTACGTTATCCATGGGGCGGCGGCGCGGCATGAGCATCCACAGCCACCAACTAGTCAGCGCTTCAGAAAACAGGAAATGACTAGGCGTCAGACATTCGTAAGTCGTCGGAAACGCGTGACGCTCGTCGAGTACCAGTAGCTCGTGCAGCCAAGTCGTGCCCGTCCTCCAGTGCCCGAGGATGAACACCGGATCGTCAGCTAGTTGACACTTGCCGATCTTGCGGCCAAAGGCCATTTGTTGCGCCAGCGCCAGCCCAGAATTCGCAACACTAAGTCCTGTGTTAATCATGGCCATCGGCACTCGTGTCGGTGAGACGCGAAAACCGTTTCGAGACAGGAGACTGAACCAGGTCTTCAGTGTCATGCCGTTCCAAACACGGGGCTCCCACGGCATATCGCGAGCACCACCATCCGCCTTGCGACTCTGTTTCTTGTCGGTCATGACGGATTCCTAGTGGCGGGCGAGGAGTTTGCAGCCGGGCTGCTTCGATGAACGCCGGATTGAGGATAGAAAGGCTTGTGTCGACTCGCGGCGTCACGGAGCAATTGCGTCGGGTGAAGATGAGGACCGAGTTCTCGTAGCGATTCGAGCGCCTTCAAAATCCGGACGGCTCCGACTTGATCTGCCCACCACAGCGGACCACCGCAGGAGGTTGGAAATCCAATCCCGCACATCGCTGCGAGATCAACCTGCCAGGCACTGTGTGCGCGCTGGATCTCGAGCAACTTTGTCGCTTCGATGATCATGGGTAGTGCAATCGCTGCTTCGATTTCTGGCGCCGAAAGATCGACGCGCGACTCGATCTGTGCGTCAATAATTTGTTGAGCGATTGGGTTTATATCTCCGGCCCGTTCGTTGTCATTCTCAGCTTGATGGATAAAAAAGCCGCGCCCGGATTTGCACCCGAGCTGCTTCTTTTTCATCATGCGAACGATCGTTGGCGTTCGTGCGATAAATGTCTCGGAATCCGCAGACAAAGACCAGCCACATTGAAGCGCAACGTCCAAGCCAACAGCGTCATACAACCGAATAGGCCCCATTCGCATGCCAAATCCGAGAGCCAATGACTCGACCGCTTCGATGCTGACTCCAGCAGAAACCAGCCTGATACCAGCGTTCATGTAAGCCATCAGGATGCGATTAACGAGGAAACCACGGCCGTCGGCGACGACTAGAGGAATGCGGCGAATTTGCTCACAAAACCGAAGTACCTTTGCCGTCGTCACTGCGTTCGTCTTCGAGCTGGGGATGATCTCCAACATCTTTCGCTCGCCGATCGGCGGAAAGTAATGTAATCCGCAGAAGCGTTGCGGAGCGCGAAGATGCGCCGCCAATTCGGAAATCGGCAGCGTCGATGTGTTTGAGACAATCAGTGTCTCGTCCGCGCAGAGCTTCTCAAGGCCGGAGTAGAACGTGCGTTTTGTCGTAATGTTTTCGACAATCGATTCGACCACCAAGTCACAAGCCGCGACTTCCGCTAAATCGGAAGACAACAGAAGACGGTCGGACAGTTGCTCCTCGACGCTTTCTCGAGAATTATCGGCACGTTCCGCCTGCATGGCGCTTCGGATGGCTTGCCTCACACTTTGTAACGCGTCAGGATTGTTGTCGGTGATGACAACTGGCAGACCGTGGGCAATCGCCGATGCGGCAACGAGGCTGCCCATGACGCCCGCGCCAACGATTCCGACTCGCTCGATAGACGGAGCTTCATGGATCGCGAACAGCGCGTAGTTCCGGCGACGATTCTCGTCAACGAGCGCCGTCACATGGCTTGATGCCTCAGACTCGCACATGGTTTTGCCCGGAACCAGCGTATCGATACTCGTCATCAACCCACCTAAAACGTCCCATTGAAAGTATCGTAGCAGTCGATAGGCCTCCAATCATACTCCGGCACTGGAGATCGCACTACCGCGCCGCGATAAGTGAGGACTTCTAGAACGAAGTTTGATTGATCCGCCGACGTTAGTTACTGTGCTCGCAAGAAAATCCAATTCAAGCACGTATTGGCACCCGGTTGCTGCGGGCCCAGTTCCAGAGTCAGCCGCCCGTCGCTCACCTGAACGACGACCGTCCGTTCAATGAAATGCCCCGCCAAAGTAGGCTCGTCGGCAATCGCGATTGTCGCCTCAACGGTAATCCGATGGCCGGTCTGGTCATGGGCGGAATCGCCAACACACACGGTAACCTCCCATCGCCCATTCGGCACTGCACACTCCCAGCAAGCCTCGTCTCGCGTGAACAGGAACGTATCTCTATTTGCTTCATCGTAGATGCCGCGACGCCGATGGTTGGCACTGACATCGCGTTCCCACCCATGGCCTGAACCTTCTGAAAACATCAGCCCAACGTCGCTGACAAATCCGTCGACTTGCTTCGAGCCCCTACCAGTGAAATTAAAGCAGCGAACACCGCTTTTCGCGACCGAAGCGTTATCCGGCAGTCCGTCCTGTTCGAGCGAGGGAGCGGCGATGCGCCAAGTAATTGGCTCGCCCGGCGTAAAGAGACTTGGGTCGTTACGATCAGGAATGCTATCTCCATCGGCGTCGTCATGCGTGGCGCGAACGAACGGTACGTCGGGAAGTTGCCTAAGCTGTTCCCACCAGAGCCGACAGAAGTCACCGCGAGTCATTTCCGCAGCGGGAGCGCTGAGCGTTTGCCGATCTAACTTTGTCTCTAGACTCAGGTCGACGACTTGCTGTCGCCACGCCTCCGTCACAGGGTCATCAGGCTTAAAATCGACGTCTCGTTCACTCAGCGGCAAGCCTCCACGAGCTGCGAGTCGATTCACCGCGACAAACGATTTGTGATCCGCAGGCATGTCACGGAACGGCCACATGAGAAGCGGCACATCGTCGCTCGACTCATTACACAGTACGTGACGTACCTGTTCGAGTTGCTTTCGATCGTAGGGAATTGTGCGAGGTTGAGTACTGTTTCGAAGCGAGATCGCTGCGGTTGCGCCCGCCGCTTGCCCAATCGCGATGCTTTGGTCATGCAAGCGGATCGCTGCACAAACAATGCTGCTGTAACCAACATTCTTCTGCGCTCCCAACAGCCCGTCCATGGATTCCGGAATCAAACTGCGCAGCGGAAAGACGGACCGATCGCTAACGTGGTGCGTGTGTCGACCCGGCTTTTCGTAATCAATCCAAGGTCCGCTCACTCCGACCTCGCGGAGGTAAGCCCGTCCCGTGCGATGAAAGTCATAGTGAAACTGCCACGCGAACAGGCCGTCCGGGTACATGACTTGGGCGAATTGCTCGCGAGCCATCTGTTTCGTCGTGCCACTCGTGTTGCGACCATCTTGCTCGCGCATCATGTACATCGCCTTGAGCCGCAGCGATTCGCGAATGTAAGGTTTCGGCGGTAGACGATCCGGCGTGCCGAACTCGTCACTGAGATGAAAGCGGCGGAAGCTATTGGTTTTGTCGGGGGCTCGCGAGTCAACGAAGTTCTGCAGGTGATACAGAACGCTGAGCGATTGACGCTTGGCGTCGTCGAACACGATTTGCCGCTGCTCACGTGTCATTTGCACGATGTTTTTGGTCGATGCTCCCGGTTCGGTTGCTTCGAGCGCATCGACAACATGTTTTGGCAGGCGTTCCAGTGGATAGTCCTGGCCATTCATGTAGTTCAACAGGATACTTGTCTTGCGATCTTTGCTCGTGTATCCGTCCACGATGCGACGTACGGTGTAAACGCTCAATTGGCGCGGCGATGCTTGGCCGGCGTCGGGCCAATGGTGGATGCTGCCAACTTTCGCTGGGCGATCCCAGTCGAGACCCTCCATCGCTTCGCGGCTTAAGTGACTAACTCGTACAAATCGACGATCGTCGTGAAGCGATGGCTGCTCGATCGGTGTCTCCTTGTCCGACTCAGCAACGATCATTGCCCACGTGATCGGATTCATTTCGTTCGGAGGACTCTGCGAGAGATCTTCCGGCGCACTTGGTTCGTCGTATCGAGAACGAGGATCTGGCCCGCATTCAAAAGCGGCGCCCGACACTTGGATCGCTTCGCCCCAATCCGATGCATCAATCGTTACTTTGGCTCGGACGCGTAGGTCTGCTTCTTCGCCCGTTAGCGGTGCGAACCAAAGACCGGTCAATCGCAAGCCGCGTTCCTGACGTTCAACATCGGCGCGAACGGGGTAACGGTTGGTGATAAAGCGAACTTGGCCGCTGTCGATGTACGGCTGGAGCATTTCGCGAAACATTGCTTCGGCTTCCGCAGGTCGAAAAGTCGATGGGCCGTGATACGGTCGGCCCGGCATTGGAGATCCGTACTTCCGCGTATTGAACGCTTCGATTCGATCCATCAGCTCTTTGAACAGGCCGCTGCGATGGAATGATCGCTTCATCGGATGCCAATCGACACCCCAACCAACTTTGCCAACGCCTTTGTTTTCGTCCACGCACGCAAGCGCTTGCTCAGTGAATTGTCCGCCCAGCCACTCGCCGTCGTGGACGATCGTAATCGAGCGAACGCCTGACCGCGCGGCCTGAATCGCGGCGGCCCAGCCCGATTCGGTACCGCCAACGACGAGCAAGTCCGTCTTCAGTTCACGCACGTCTGCCAAAGCTGGTAGCGCGACAAACAAGGAAAACAGGCACGAAAAACACGAGAAGATACAAAAACGAATGTGCATCTAATTGCCTACTTCATTCAGACTCTTTGTGAGTTCTTGCGTGTTTTGTGGCCATCCCTGAACTCGGCGCCGCTACAGCCTTGGAAACGCCGCTACCAGATCGAGTTTGTCTCCGGTCTCGACCTGCAATGATTGCAACTTTTGGAACATCGTTTTAATGCGAGATCGATGCGTGGCAACGTCCGAAAGATCGTGTTGCTCGCTGGAATCGTTCTTCAAATCAAACAACAAGACTTTCGGAACCTTTGGGTACAGAATCAACTTGTAACCATCGTCGGTGATCATTCGCTGCATGTCGTCGCGATATGCACCGTAGATCGCGTCGTACTGCTCCTTCTTCTGACCCGAAAGAACAGGAAGCAGGCTGTTGAATTTAACGTGTTCAGGAATCGAAACGCCAGCAAGCTCAAGCGTTGTCGGCATGATGTCTTGCATATAGACCGGCGTGTCGATTTTTGCACCCGCTTCGATTCCTTGACCTGCGATCATCATTGGGACTCGAACGCTGTGGTCAAACATATTTTGCTTACCCAGCAGCCCATGATGCCCGCACGACAACCCGTGATCGGCGGTAAAGAAGATGTAGGTATTCTCTTCTTGGCCTGTCTTCTTCAACGCTTCAAGAATCAATCCGATCTGATGGTCCATGTGCGTGATGATCGCATAGTATTCCTGCCGATTTACTTTGACGGAATACTTCGTTCGTGGGAACGGCGCAAGTGCTTCGTCTCGCAGTTTACTGCTGTTACCGATCGCGTCCATGTAGGGATAGAGTGGCAGAAAGTCGATCGGTACGTTGATCTTTGACAGTGGATAGCGGTCGACGTACTCCTGTGGCGATTGTCGAGGATCGTGAGGTGCGTTAAACGCGATGTACATGAAGAAGGGATTATCGCTCTTCGCTGCCGTTTCCAAATAGCCGACGGCATCGTCTTTGACAACTTCGCTCCAATGCTTACCGCCCTGCCAGAATCCGCCAAACTTAGGATCGGATGGCGACCACTTGTCGGACTCGCCTTCAATGGGGCGGTTGTAGCCCTCGGGCGTCTGCTTTGGCATTCCGCCTCGAACGTGTTGAGCGACGTCGAAGACTTTGTTCGGGTCAGCCTTGATGTGCCATTTACCGGTGAAGTATGTGTCGTAACCCTGCTTCTTTAGTAAGCGTGGCCACAGTCGATCCATCTCCTCGGGCTGCTTGATCGTCTTTTCAAGCTGCCGTGCGTGCCAAAGGTATCGCCCGCTCACGAGCATCGTCCGGCTGGCAACACACACCGCCCCGTGATAGCCACCCTGGTTGTAAGCGTGAGTCAATGTCGTGCCGGATCGGACAAGTCGGTCGAGATTCGGTGTTTCAATCTCGTTGTTACCCAACGCGCGAATCGACTCGTAAGTTTGGTCATCCGCAAAGATGAATAAGATATTAGGTCGTGAGGATCGCTCGGCGGCCGACAACGCCGTGCCAGGAAGAACCGCCAGGCCCATCAAATTACAAAGCAAAAACAAACGCATCGTCATGGAACGCTGCTCTCGATATCGAGTTTTGGAAGGGGGGACGGAAGAAAATGCACTATATCTCGTGACGCGGTTCAATGCGAATCCCCGGCGCGAGGTAGGCGAGTATAGCCGAGGAGATAGACGCCCTAGAGTTGTGGCCATCACTTTCTGAGTGATGAGCGTTTGTCAGTCCCAGAGTGATCGCTCCATTAGACAAGAATCGGTCGGACAACTTCGCCTTGCACGTCGGTCAATCGATAATCTCGTCCAGCGTGTCGGAATGTCAGTCGCTCGTGATCGAATCCCATCAAATGCAAGACCGTTGCGTGGAAGTCGTGAACGTGGACTGGTTGTTCGACGGCGCGGAGCCCGTATTCGTCCGTTGCTCCGTGTACGATGCCCGGTTTAACTCCGGCTCCCGCTAGCCATGATGTGAACGCCCACGGATGATGCTCGCGGCCCTTGGCATCGGCGCTGTTGTTGAATGGTGTACGACCGAACTCGGTGGTCCAAACGACTAATGTCTCGTCCAGCATGCCGCGATGTTTGAGATCTTTCAGTAGCGCGGCGATTGGTTGGTCGACATTCTTTGCTAGTCCAACGTGCGTCATCATGTCACCATGCGCGTCCCAATTTCCCGATGAACCGGTGTCGATCAGTTCGACGAACCGTACACCCCGTTCGACCAACCGCCGAGCAGCAAGACATTGCCAGCCAAATCCCGTCGTCTGGCCCGGTTGCAACGCATAGCCGCTGAGCGTGGCTGCTGATTCCTTTGAGAAGTCGAATGCATCGGGTACCGCCATTTGCATACCAAACGCCGTCTCGAAAGAACGCATTCGCGCTGACAACTCTGGGTCGGCGTGACGAGCATCGAGATGAGCGAGATTCATCGCTTGCAGAGTTTCCAATTCAAGTCGCTGGCGATCAGTCGGAACTCGCGGCTTGACATTGGCGATTGGTTCGGCACCCGGAACAACAAGTGTGCCCTGATGTGCAGCCGGCAGGAAGTCGTTCGCGTAAACCTGCGTTCCCGCGTAGGTTTGTTTTGGTGCGATGACGACAAAGCCCGGGAGGTTGCGATTCTCCGTGCCCAAACCGTAGCTGACCCACGCACCGAGACTTGGTCGCGAAAAAGCAAACGATCCAGTGTGCATCCCCAAAGTGGCATTGTAGTGATTGGAATGCGAAGTGTGCATTGAACGGATCATCGCGATGTCGTCGATGCAGGTTGCGACATGTGGAAACAACGTACTGACTTCCGTTCCGCACTCGCCGTTCTGAGAGAACTCCCACTGTGGTTGCTTCAGAAAGATCCGTTCGTAACCTGGGCGGTCCTTGATCTCTGGGTGATCTGCCTTGATCTCCTTACCTACGTCGCGATGCAATGCCGGCTTGGGATCAAATGTATCGACATGCGACACGCCACCCGTCATGAACAGGAAGATCACGTTCTTGGCGCGGGCTGGAAAGTGCGGTTCGCGCATGGCGAATGGATCGCGTCCGTCGGCAAGCAATTGCTCAATGATCCCTGGTAAAATCAACGATCCCGTGACAGCTGAACGAAGAAAGGACCGTCGAGTATTGGAGAGCGGGTACATGGAATCTTTCATTCGCCTTAATCGATATACAAAAACTCACTTGAAGCCGTCAAGATACGAGCGTAGGCTGACCACTTCTCGTGCAGCTCTCCCGGATACTTCGCAAGAAACGTCGTTGCAACTTCTTGTTCTGCTACCGTTGGCTCGCGCTGAAACAATCGACGGAAGATAAACTCACATCGGGCTGCATCGTCGCTTTTTTGTTCTACCGATTCGGCTAGTGCCGCTGCCTGTTCGTGAAAGAATGGGGCGTTCAGGAAATACAGTGCCTGAGTCGGTACGGTAGTCGACTGTCTGGTCGCCGTGCTGGAATTTGGATCGGCGCCGTCGAACAAGGCCAAGTACGGATGACGCCGCTGCCGCTGCACCATCGTAAACACGCTTCTCCGGTTCGAATCGTAAACCGCATTAAACGGATTATGTTGCGTGAATGTCCAACTGGCTTCCGGTGGAAACGGATGAGCCTCGCCGACGGAAAGGTCGAGCCGCCCGCTGGCCGACAAAAGACTGTCGCGAAGTTCTTCCGCTGTTAGCCGGCGACGAGCAAAACGAGTCAGCCAGCGATTGTCTGGATCGCCCTCAAGTTGCATCGCATTTGCAGTGCTGCGACGCTGGTAGGCAGTCGATTTCATGATCAGCCGATGAATTGGTTTGACTCGATATCCACCGGCACGAAACCGCGCAGCCAGCCAATCGAGCAGTTCTGGGTGCGTGGGTGGATCGCCTCGCGAACCGAAGTCGTTCGGCGTAGCGACAAGTCCACGGCCAAAGTGCCAATGCCAGATGCGATTAACCATAACCCGTGCGAACAGCGGATGCTCGACAATCCACTCAGCAAGCTCCTGTCGGCCACTGCCTCCACTGTTCACAACCGCTTGACCGCCAAATGCCGATAGCCAGCGGCGAGGAACTTCTTCGCCCGGTTGTTCCGGGTCGCCGCGCCGATGGAGTCGTTCATTCTTCGGCTCAGCTTCCGCAACAGCATAGGCGACGGGAATTGCTGGCGCCGCGGGCCGTGGCGATGCTTTAGCGGAAGCGAGTGCGCCCAAAGCGACAAGTCCGTCGCCGTACTCGGGAGACGCAAAGTGTTCGAATCGAAACGAAACGCCGTCCAATCCGGCCGGATGCGCGTCACTGACGACGCCTTGGACTTGGTACTCTCCATCCTCGGGGCAAACCCAGGCAACCGCGACGTTCCGCCCGACGCCCGGATGAACAAAGAACGACAATGGCGGTAGCGTGGTCCAAACCGAAACAGGATCGCTCGATGCATTCACGATCGAGGAAGGCGTACCACCAATAGCCCATCCGCTCAGGCTGCTTTGACCGTCGATCGCCCCCTTCTTTTCGTGCAAGTAGACGGGACCGTCGGTCACATCCAACAGGCACCATGTCGCGCCATTCCGTCGAATCGCCGGGCCGCCCTTTGTGAATGCTGGAATCAACTCGGAAACATTCCACTGAACGTCAGTTCCGAGATGCGTAATCTCCAATTCAATGCGCGTCGTATCTGCTCCATGATTCCCGTTGGGAAGCACGGCCAATTGCAGCACTTCTCCCTTGCGCATCGGAATGCGATCAAGCGGCCCGCTGCTATCTTGCTGGAGAGAAACCGACTTGCCTTCACCAACCGTCGCTTCCGCGAGTACTCGGAACGACTCCGCCGCCAATTGCTTCAAACGCCCTGTTTCGTTCGCGGTGAGTTGCGATTGCTGTTCATATTCAGCCACGCGTTTTTCGTAGTCGGCCATTAGGCCGTCGACCTTAGATTTTTTAAGCAGTGGCACTAAATCCCGCGGTTGACCTTTTGGTTCACAACCCGGGAACGAAAATCGTGTGCTGGCAAAGATTCCGTACAGCGCATAGTAGTCGGTCGAAGTGATCGCATCGTACTTGTGGTCGTGGCAACGTGCGCAACCAAGCGTCAAGCCAAGGAGATTCTTGCCGACATTATCGATGACGTCCTCGTACATCAGGTGGATATCTTTATCAATGTCATGACCGAACCGCCGCGCGATCGCCAAGTAACCTGTCGCGATCACTCCTTCAGCTTGCTGCTTACCAGCTGATTCTGAATCTGTAATGTCACCACTGAGTTGCATTCGAACAAACTTGTCGAACGGCATGTCGCGATTAAAAGCATCCAAGACCCAGTTGCGATATCGCCAAGCATGTGGCAGCGGCCTGTCTGTGTTCTCACCCGCCGTGTCTGCGTAGCGGACCACGTCCAACCAATGCCGACCCCAGTGCGCTCCGTACTGAGGCGATTCAAGCAGCCTATCAATTACTTTGTCGAACGCATCTGTCGCATCATCCGCTAGGAATGCGTCGACATCCTCTGAAGTCGGTGGCAAGCCAGCGAGGTCGTACGTGGCGCGACGGATGAGCGTACGTTTGTCCGCGAGACCAGTTGCCGTCAACGACCGCTCATCAAGCTGAGCTTGAATAAAGGCGTCGATGTTTGTCGATGTTGGGTCGGTGTCGTTTTGAGGCAACGGCTGAAACGCCCACCATAATCTCGCTTCTTCGCGAGTCATGCCGCCAAGCTCTGCAGATTCAATGCGCGGATCGGGCGCACCGTCGGCAACCCACTTTGTGATGACGGCGATCTCATCCACAGACAGCTTGCCGCCCGCGTCCTTCGGTGGCATTTCCAACGAACGATAGTTGATGGCGTCAATCAGAAGGCTGTCTCCCGGTTTCCCAACGACAATCGCCGGGCCACTCTCGCCACCTTTCTGCCACCCAGTGGCCGTTTCCAGCGACAGTCCACCTCCAGCCTTCGTGCCACTGTGACATTTGTAGCAGCGTTCGACCAGCAGCGGACGAACTTTGTTCTCGAAGAAGGCAAACGGTTCTGCATCGGCGGCGCTCAGCGAAGTCGCGACAAGAAGAATTGACAACCACGAAAGGCACGAAATACACGAAAACAGAAGCATCCGCCCGCCATCACTCTTCGTTCCCTTTCGTGTATTTCGTGCCTTTCGTGGATTAATCATCTTCTTTCCTCGTTCTTATCGTTACGCGATCAATGGCTTGATCACGTTGGCATCGTAGACATCGGTCAGTCGTTCGTCGCGACCGTTGTGGCTGTAGGTCAGATGTTCGTGATCGAGTCCCAGCAGGTGCAGTATCGTCGCGTGCAAGTCGGCGGTTTTCGTTCGATTAACGATCGATCGGTACCCAAAGTCATCGGTGGCCCCGTAGGCTTGGCCACCTTTGATGCCACCTCCCGCTAGCCAAATGCTGAAGCCGTACGGATGGTGATCTCGACCTTCGTGACCGCGCTGCTTGCTGTTTCGTTGTTCCGCACCCGGCGTGCGACCGAACTCACCGCCCCATTGCACGAGCGTCGAATCGAATAGGCCGCGCTGCCGCAAGTCGGTCAACAAGCCTGCCACCGGCAAGTCGGTTTGTTCGCAGCAGTTTCGCGTGCCAGAGACATTTTCGGTATGCGTGTCCCACGGCTGTCCCGCCATGAACAACTGCACAAACCGCACACCGCGTTCGATCAAGCGGCGAGCCATCAAGCAACGACGACCGTACGACCGCGTCTTGTCTTGATCCAACCCGTACAACTTGTGCGTCGCTGCGGTCTCTTTCGATAAGTCGAGTGCATCGGTTGCGGAGAGCTGCATACGAGCCGCTAACTCAAAGCTGGCGATCCTCGCGTCGAGTTCCAATTCGCCGGGGCGCGCAGCTTTGTGCCGTTCGTTCAAGTTGGAAAGCAGATCCAGTCGTCCACGTTCAACGCTCGGCGTGCGTGGAGTTTTTGGTTGTAGATTAGGTAGCGCGATGCCTTCAGAACGAAACGGCGTTCCCTGGTAAACCGGCGGGAGCCAGCCGTTGCTCCAGTTGCGAATGCCGTCGGTTGACAAGCCTTTAGGATCGGGCAATGCGATATAGGCAGGTAAGTTCTGATTCTCTGTGCCCAAACCATACGCGGCCCACGATCCGATATTGGGACGACCACTGCGGATCAAGCCGGTGTTGGCCAACCAAATCGATTGCTCGTGGTTGCGATGTTCGCCGAACATCGAACGGATCACGGCGATCTCGTCCGCGTGCCCCGCAATGTTGGGCAGGATTTCGGAGAACTCCAGTCCGCTCTCGCCGTGCTTGCGAAACTTGAACGGGCTGCCGAGCAAATAGGTTGTGCGTGCTTCGTCGTCGCCTACTTCTCCCGGCGGTGGCGTGCCATCGTACTTCGTCAACATCGGCTTTGGGTCGAGTAAATCCACGTGACTCGGACCGCCATGCATGAAGAGCTGAATGACGGCTGTGGCGCGAGGCTCGAAGTGCGGTCTCATCGGCAGCACGTTGTAGTGAGCTGCGACCGGAGCTGCAATGGCTCCCTGTGACTCGCCGAACATCGCTGCCAGTGCGACACCACCGAATCCGCTACCGAGTTGCGAAATCGCCTGGCGACGTGTGAGTGGAACATGGTTGTCGTTCATCTTGCGATCCTTAGTCAACGTAAATGAATTCGTTGGCGCTCAGCAGCATGTGACACATGTCCGCCACCGCGCGTTGCCGAGCTTCGTCCGGTGAAGCGGAATCATCGAGCGACTCTGCATGTAACTGTTGCTGCGATGCGAGAAAGTCGTTCAATGATTGCAGCTCGTCCGACCCTGGCACCCGACCAAAGGCGAATCGCACGGCCCGTGTTGCAGCATCCTCGCTGCTTTCGGCGAGCACGCGGCGCGCGAACGCCTCCGCCGCGTTGGTCATCAGTTTGCTGTTCAATAACGTCAGCGCTTGCGTCGAGACAGTTGAACGACTGCGAACCGTGCAATTGATCTCGATGATCGGCTGGTCGAAAGCGTTAAGCATGGTGACAGGTCGAAGGCGGAGATATTGTAGGTAGATTGAACGACGGTATTTGTCGAGCGCATCGTGGACCGTTACTTCGCCGTCCGGCCATACGTGCAAACCAATCGTTGTGCCATACATCTGCGGTCGCAAAGTTCCCGCGACATCCAATACCGAGTCGCGAATCGATTCTGCCTCCAAACGCCGCAACCGTTGTCTCCACAAGAGACGGTTCTCAGGATCGATCGCTTGTGAAGCGTCGTTCGAAGCCGCGGTCGAGCTTTGCCGATAAGTGCTCGAGTTCATCATCATGCGATGTAGCTGCTTGATGCTCCATCCGCTCTCGACGAATTCGACAGCCAGCCAATCGAGTAACTCGGGATGGCTCGCCGTTGAGCCAGCTCGGCCAAAGTCACCGGGCGTCGAGACGATACCCTCACCAAAGTGATGCCGCCAAATGCGATTGACCATCACACGGGCGGTCAACGGATGTTTCGAATCCGTGAGCCAGCGAGCAAATGCCAATCGTCGGCCACTCGTTTTCGTTTCGGCGGGCGGTCGTTGCCATTGGAACGGGACGGCCTGCTCTAGAACGGAAAGTGTTCCAGGCGCGACCGTGTGACCGGGCGTTAACGCATCGCCGCGACGTAAGAACGGAGTAGCGACTTCGCCCGGCAGATCGTACAGGGCTCGGATCTCGTCGTAGGTGGCCCGACGCCCTTGTTCCACCGCGATTTCGTCGGTGAGTTCAGCACGCGATTCTTTGTATTGTTGGTACTCCGCGGGCAACAGTTCGTCAAGCTTCTTGTCGTCCGGTTGCAATAACGGAGCGTGTTTTTCAGCGAGCTGTTTCTGCGCTTCATCACGTTGGTCGGCGGGAGTCGTCAGCGCGACATGAACCGCCTCGCGGATGTCTTCCGGCAGCTTTGCGAGTTGCTTGTCGAACCGCTTCTTTTTGAATTGTTCGCGAAGTGCGGTGACGCTTGCTTCCAGCTTCTTGACGTTTTCATCGACTTCTTTGTTGCGCCCGGTCGCGAATTCGAATTGCGATTTACTCAGCGTGGTCAGACGCCGTTCCATTTGCGGAACCCAGCTTGTCGGGCGAAAGGCTCCCATGAAGATCGCTTGCACGCGATAGAAGTCTTCTTGCGGGATCGGGTCAAACATGTGATCGTGACAGCGGGCACATTGCAACGTGACGCCCATCACCGATGTCGAAACGATCTGCATCGTGTCGTTGATCGTCGGATAGAAGTATTGCGAATCGGCGTTTTTGATCGTTGTAAAGTCGGGTCGGCTGGAATCCGGCGCGCATCGCAAGTAGCCGGTCGCGGTGATCGCTTCAATGATCTCCTCTGACAGCGCGTCGTCGTTCTCGTAGTGGTGCCAGTAGTCAACCAGTTCGTCCCCAGCGATCTGTTCGAGAAGAAAGCGATCGTAAGGTTTGTCTTTATTGAAGGCACGAATCACATAGTCTCGGTAGCGATAGGCCAGCGGCAGGAAGCGATCTTCCGACAAGATGCCTGCCGAATCGGCATACCCGGCCACGTCGAGCCAATGTCGAGCCCATCGTTCGCCGTAAGCGGGGCTCGCGAGCAGATCATCGATCAAACACTCGAATGCATCAGGGCGGGAGTTCGCGACAAATGCATCGACCGCTTCGGGAGAAGGAGGAAGCCCGAGCAAATCAAAGTAAACGCGCCGAATGAGCGTTCGGCGATCGGCTTCCGGGGAGAGCGACAAGTCGGATGCTTCAAGCTGCTGAAGAACAAAGGCGTCGATCGGATTCGCGACTCGCTGAGTGCTATTCACACGAGGGACAGGACTTTGTCGTGGCGTCTTGAACGACCAGAACTGTCTGGCTTCGTCAGTGATCTCCGCGCTTGTCGCACCTTCGACGGGGTCGTTACTGTCCCCCTTATCGCCAACTGCCCCGTCGTTGATCCATTTTCGGATCGCTGCTTTTTCCTCGGCGGTTAGCTTCGTCCCCTTCGGCGGCATCTCGCCCGCCGCGATGCGTCCCCACAACAAACTCGATTCGGCGGCGGCACGGCGTACAACTGCACCTGACTTGCCGCCCAGCATCACTCTCCGACGCGTCGAGAGGTCGAGGCCGGCTTTGGGCCGTTCGCCTGAGTGGCAAGACAAACACTTCGCCTTAAGAATCGGCATGACGTGAGTTTCAAACGTCAGCTTTTCATCGGCAGCAGCCGGCCCGTTGGCGCAAAGAAGAAGAGATAACCACGAAAGGCACGAAATACACGAAAGAAGAACTCGCGTGCATCCCTTTCGTGTAATTTGCGCCCGTCGTGGTTCACTCGTCTTTATGTGATTCATCAGCTCTCTTTCAGATACTTCACCAAGTCAGCAAACTCTTGCGGCGACAGTTGCTTTTCCAATCCGGCCGGCATGATCGAGATCGTACCGGATTGGCGCTCGTCGATCGTGGATTTGTCGATCCGTATTGTCTTCTGTGCGTCAAGTTGCAATTCGATCGAGTCGTCCGTCTCTTCGCGAATCACACCGCTAAAGATTCTTCCGTCGCTCGTAACGATGGACACTGGTTCGTAGTTGCGAACAAAGGTCAGGCTGGGGAACAGGATAGACTCTAGGAGATCGCGTTCCTTGCGCACTTGCCCAATGCGATTCAGATCGGGGCCAATGCTACCGCCGATGTAGCCCCGGCGATGGCAAGCGATACAAGACGCCTTGGTACTTTGAAACACGCGCAAGCCGCGGCGTACATCGGCATCCGGCAGTAGGGCGAGGACATCTTCAACACGTTGCAACTTGCTCTGATTCTCCAGTTTGATCTTCTCTAATAGAGGTTCCGCCTTCACTGCGACCGCATCGCCAAAGCCTGCCAGCTGGTCTCGCAAACGATCGGGGAACAGTGATGTTGCTGCGGGTGACTTTAACAGTGCCGTCACCAGAGCCATACCGACGCGCACATCACTCGACTTGGCGAACATGGTCATCAGCGGCTGGAGTTCCATGACTCCGGTTCGTGGCAACTCGCGTGCAACGGCCGACAGCTGTTCTGAGCCAAGTCGCGTTGACGTGATAACATCAACTGCCAAAGCCCGGTTCGTAACGCTGGATTCGATGTCTAGCTGCGATCCGACAAACTTGAGAATGTTGGGGTCCATGTCGCGCGTTCCGGCGGGCAGCGAAGCGAGAGCGAGCAGGCGAACGTCCGCATCCGTTCGCTCGTCGTTCGCGATGCTCTTCAGCCGCACTGTCGTCTTATCATCCAACTTTCCGTCGCTCAGGCGATTCAAGACCGTCACGGCAGTCCGGATGCCGCTGACCGTTCCGAACAACTGCTTTTGAAGTGGCGCGGCCCATGCGGCTGGCAGCGGCTTTTGACCGCTATTCGCCATCGCATCGAGTAGCATGAGCTGGAGCGACTCGTTCGTTTTTGGATCGCTCAGTGCGTCTGCCATAACTTGTTGCACCGAGGACGCACCAGCGAACTGCTGCAATCGATCGCCAAGTCGCTCTAGCAGCTTCTCGTCGGGCGTCGGCTTCTGCAACTCGAGACGAAACGCATTCACAACGGCGTCGCCCCAATCTGGATGCTGTTTCGCAATCCACCAGGCGGTCTCGTTCAACAGCTCGTCGCGCGACACTAGCAACGGTCGCACATCTGTGGAAAGTAAGTGATCGCCTTCCTCCATCTGATCCAACGCAATCAAGGCAGCTCGTCGAATGCGGGGGTTGTCGTCGCCGATGAATTGCCGCAACGTGTTGGGATCGTTCAACTCCATTGCCGCGTAGGTCAGCGAATGTTCGAGAAACCGATCGACCGTTGCTTCATTGTCACCGCCATCTCGCATCGCGTTGGGAACGGCGGCGAGTAGTTTCGCGATGTCGTCTGACGAACCGACGCGACCTAGCGCTTCGGCGGCAGCACGACGATTGTGCGCGGGACCGTGGTTGATCATCAGCGTCAGTTGATCGGTCGCCGCCCTGTCCTTCCGGAGACTGATCGAATGCAACGCCGCTTGCCGTACCGTCTCGTCGGAATCATCGAGCGCCGTGCGCACCAGCTCGCGAGACCGCTCACCCTCAATCCAAGTCAGCGCCCAAACGACTTGCAACCGATGGTGCGGATCGTTCGACGAGCTGAGAACTTGCTGAAGCGAGTCGATCGCGCGAGCCCCTCGATGGCCGATGCGATGCTCGGCTTGATTTCGTACGGCAAATCGCTCATCGTTCAATAACTCGGCCAGCTGATCATCACTCGCGTTGTCCCAGGCGATTGCCCCACCGCGCGGATCGTCCATCATCTTGGCGTCGGTTCGTCGGATTCGATAGATGCCGCCAAGTACGTCTGCCTTCTCCAGCTGCGACGTCGGACAACACAGCCGAAACCAGCCGCCGGTATCGACGACAAGGACACTGCCGTCAGCGTCTTCCAGCACATCGGTCGGATGAAAGTCGAGGTTATCGCTGACCAACAAGTCGCTCGTGTCCGACGTAAATGTTGCGCCCTGCTTCGTCAGCACATGTCGTGTGATCTTGTGCATGTTGAACAAGCAGGCGAGTATGTTGTTGCGGTATCCTTCGCCCAGGCCTTCCGAATCCAGTCGAGCCAAGCCGCAAGGTGCCGCCGCGCCAAGATGAGCCAGCACCGGCATTAGCTCGCCGGTGCGAGGATGGCTGCCCAACGCTTGATGATCTTTGCCGTAGGCTCCTCCATAAACTGCGTGCAACAGCCCGTCGCGATTTCCCTGATTGGGATGCACGATAAAGGTCGTCGTAAAAAAGCGTTCGCCACCTGGACTGAAAACCACTTCAACCGGATTGTCCATGCCGCCGGTCATTACAGGCTCAATCGGACCACCTTCGGGCCGACGCCGAAAGATATGCGCGGCCTTGGTCTCCCATGGCTTCCTGCCCGGACGCTCGTAAGTTTGCTTTGCAAACGCACCCTTGCACCAATACATCCAGCCATCGGGTCCGAGATACGGCCCGTGTAGATCGTTCGCGCAATGCGTCAGCGTCTTGCCGTCGAACCACACCTCTCGCTTCTCTGCGACTCCATCATCGTCCGCGTCGGTGAACTTCCAAATCTCCGGCGGGGCAGCGACGTACAACGAGCCATCAAACCACTGCGATCCCTCTGGGAACATTAGCTTGTCAGCATAGATAGTACTCTTATCGAACACACCATCGCCGTCTGTATCTTCGAGGCGTCTAATCCGATGAGGCCGCTTCTCGCGTTGAACATCGACGTGTTCGTTCGAGCCGCTCGAATCCGTCACATACAAACGTCCGCGTTCGTCGAAGTCGGCGCTGACGGGGCGAGCGACCAGCGGTTGCCCGGCGACGTGTTCAACTTGAAATCCCTCCGGCACCGTGAACTTGTGACCGTTCAGCTCGAACTCTGTAGCCGTTGCGGTGGAGATCAGAAGCAGAGTCGCCAACCACGAAAGGCACGAATTACACGAAAGGGGAGAGAAAGCGTGCATGAGTCGTTAGAGTTCCTTCTTCTTTCGCGTAATTCGTGACTTTCGTGGTTCAATCAGACTTCCGCCAACGGCTCCCTGGCATCGCCGAACTTGTCGAGATGCACGCCCATCTTGTCCATCATGCTGAGATAGAGTCGGCACATCTGTCGATCAGAATTCGCGAGATAGTCGAGGTTCTGGCCGCCTTTGAGTTTTCCGCCTGCGCCGCCGACCATGACGACCGGCAACTGGTTGGCATCGTGATGACCGTTCAGCATGCTTGAACAGAGCATGATCATCGAGTTGTCCAAGGCGGTACGTTCGCCTTCTTGGATCGAGTCAAGGCGCTTCGCGATGTAAGCCACTTGTTCTAGGAAGAACTGATTCACCTTTAGCCAATCGTCTGTATCGTTATGCGACAGCAGATGATGGATCATGTAGTCGACACCAAGATGCGGGAAACGCAAAGTGCCGTGGTCGTTGTTCAGCTTCAAGGTGCAGACGCGAGTTGTATCGGTCTGGAACGCCAGGACCAGGATGTCGCACATCAGTCGCATGTGTTCGACGATATCTTGCGGATACCCATCTTTTGGTCGAGGGATGTTTGGCTTCGATAACGTGGGGCGCCAACCTTGCAACTCGCCTCGCTTGCCGGCTTGCGCGATTCGCTGCTCAACTTCGCGCACGGAGTTCAAATACTCGTCGAGCTTCTGTTGGTCGAGCTTGCTAATGTCGCGGCGAAAATCGCCTGCATCAGCGAGCACTGCATCTAACACGCTTTTATCGCCGCGTTGCGCTTTGTCTTTGAACAGCTGATCAAATGCGAGTGCCGGATAGACTTCCAGCGGCGTTGGCGTTGTTGGACTGCTCCACGAAATGTGCGAGCTGTATAGCATCGAGTAGTTCTTGTGAACCGACGGATTCGCCTTTTCACAGCCCAAGACAAGGCTTGGCAATTTCGTTTGATGTCCGATCTTTCGAGCCACGACTTGATCGATGCTCGTGCCAGAGAGAATCGTCCCGCCTGCGGAGAGCGGCGCGCCGGAAAGCAGATTGCCCGTCTGCGAGCTATGAATGTTCCCTTTCAATGCCTCGGCGTTGTACAAACCGCGAATGAAGGTCAAGCGATCACGAAAGTCATTCAGCGGGTGCAGTACTTTGCCGAGTTCCATCGACGATCCTTCGCCCTTGGCCCACCATTCATTCCGGTGATAGCCGCAACCAGAGAATAGGATCGCCATTCGCGTCGGTGCCTCGCTGGCCTTCGACGCGTCTTTGGCTTCATCGCCCCAAACTCGCATCGATTCCATCCATGGCAGCGCCATAGTGACACCAAGACCTCGAAGGATCGTTCGTCTAGAAACGTGATGGGTCATTGTGTGTTCTCCGTTTTTCTTCAGTCGTAACTCACTCGGGAGCGAGTTCACGACCCCGAATCTCTCGAAATTGCTGGCTTATGACGATCGCTTCGACAGCCGCGCTGAAGCGGTAGTCGTTCTTCGCAAGGTCGCGCATCATTCTATCAAGTAACGGCCTGTCAGAGAGTTGCACCTCGCGGCCCAAAGCGTAGCCAATTAACTTACGGCAAAATTGCCGGATGACGTCGGCTCGTCGATCGGTGGTAAGGTAATCACGCAAGCCGTCGATCCCGTCAATCATCTCTCCGCCGACCAGCTTGGTTGTTGTATCGACAGTCGATGGCCGTAACCGACCAATTGCATCGTACTTCTCCAACGCGAATCCATAAGGATCAATCTTCAGATGGCACTTCGCACAAGCTTCCACCGAGCTATGCTGCTCGATCAACTTGCGCGCGGTCAATCCCTGCGGTGGCTCGTCGGGCAAAATCGGTACGCCTGACGGAGGTCTCGGCAGCCGCTCACCGAGTAGCGTCTCGTACACCCAATTGCCTCGCAAGATCGGGCTTGTTCGAGAAGCGCCTGATTGGCTTGCCAAGACGGTCGCCATGCCAAGCAGTCCGCCGCGACCGTGCGCCCTGACGTGTTCAACGCGCCGCCACTCGCCGCCTGTTACGCCATCAATGCCATAGTGTTTCGCCAATGCTTCGTTCACGAATGTGTGATCCGCGTCGAGCATGCTCAGAATCGAACCGTCATCACGGAACATGTCTTCGAAGAAACGGACGGTCTCTTCGTACATATCGTCACGCAATTCGGCGAATTCGGGATAGAGTTTTTCGTTCTTTTCAGCTTCTTCGTCAAAATCGCGAATGTGCAACCACTGGCAAGCGAATTGAACGGCCAACCGTCGCGTGCGCGAATCGTTGAGCATGCGGTGCGTTTGAGAGACTAGCGTCGCTTCGTCGCGCAGTTCTTCAGCTTCCGCCGCGCGGCGCAAGTTGTCATCCGGCAACGACGACCATAAGAAGTAACTGAGTCGGCTGGCGAGTTCGAGGTTGGTGACCGGCGCAGGCGTGGTGTCGGGGCCCGGCTTCTCTCGCCGATACAGGAAGGATGGAGAGGCGAGTGAGCGAGCCACAGTCAGGCGAATGGCCTGCTCATGTGGAATCTCAGCATCGCGGATCGTTTCGTAGAACTTGCGGACTGACTGCTGCTCCATCGCGGACAGTCGACGACGCCAAGCGCGATCGACGAACTCCAGCACAGCCTTCACATGAGCCGCTTCCGAGGCGAGCAACCGCTCGCGGAACTTGTCGGCGCGTTCGCCAACGGGTTGTTTGAGTGACGTGAATTGTGGAACCAGATCTTGCCGATCTTGTGTTGCGAACGCAGTGATCTGCTCCAGCGCGACAACTAGTTGCAGCGGTTCTTGGCTGACGTAATACAACTCGTCCCATAGTCGCTCGAGTTCAGCGATTCGATCGTCGTCGAGCATCAACCGCCGCAGGTGATCATCATCGCGGTGAAACAAAGTCAGTGTAACAACCTCGTCGACCGGTACGATGCGGGCGTAGCAAAGTGCCGCTGGGAACAACTGGCGGAATTCGTCGATCGCGGATTCAACGCGTTGCTGGGAATTGCTGCCGGGCGAGACAAGGATCGGAGCGGCGGGCGTTGCGGCGGCTATCGACGGTTTCGCGTTGAGAACTTGAAGCTGAACGCTACCTTCTTTGCCGGTCTCGCCGTGCAGCGTTCCGGTTGTCACAAACTCGGCCCCTGACACCAAGCTGGCGGGCAAACGCACCGCAATCACTTGCGGAGCTCGCCGACAGATGCTGGTCGCATCCAAGGGTGAACCGTTCGGGTGATTGCCAAATTGTGATGGATCTAGGCCAAACTCGGAGCTCGCATCAACCAGCGTCTCGGCACTTGAAGTCACCCAACGCAACGGTCCGTTCCAATCGGTTGCCTGCTGACGCAGTTGCGCGTCGGGCTCGCTGAGCGATTCCGTGCTAGGACTTGTTAGTACGTTTTGGACGGCGAGCGCGAGGCGTTTGATTTCGTTCGCAGGTTGCGAGTCGATAACGGCCGTGCGCCATTGGGCGACCGTTGATCCTGGCGGGAACGTCGGTTCGGTTTGCGGCTGGTTGCCCTTCGCCGCGAAGTGCCACACCTGGGCGTTGCCATAGGAATCCGGCAACGGGTTGCCGCTCAACACATGATCAACGACATCCGGCGCGAGATCCCACACTCGCCGTTCGCCATCAATCTCCGTGAGCTTCAGCTCGACATGCGTTGTGTCGCAAGCGTGACTGCCATCACGAGGATTGACGATCAACGAGACGATGTCATCTTGTCGAACGTCGAACGTCTCGTCTGGATTGAATCGCTCGTCGCGTCCATTGTCGAGTACACCGCTTGCCAGTCTTGCAGTTCCCGTCTCAGACAACAGCTCGACCCGCCACGCGGCTCCATTGCCACATTTGTCGTCCGCATCGGCGACCAGTCCTTCGAGTCGAACTTTCCCCTGGAGAGGACTTCGCCACGCCACCACCGACTCCAGCGTAGGCGACGGGTGAACGGTCACGCCGCGCGCGGGTACGGTTAACGTGAGAAAGCTAATTGCGTCCGGCGAACTGTTCGTCAGCAGGTTTGGCGTCCCGTCGCTGCCCCATCCGTTGATCGCATCGTAGCCTTGCCCGCGTACCAGTTTGTTGGTGAAGAGACCCTTGACCTCGCGCTTCGCTCGATTCCCAAGTCCGACTAGGTCTGCCCACTTCTCGAGCAACTTTGGATTCAACGCTTTCGCCGCTGCGATCTCTTCGAGTGAATCGGATGACGAATGCAAGGCCGCAACGGCGTCGAGGTATTGCCGCGTTCGCGGTACCTCCGAAGCGATACTCGTTTCGATCCGCTGGGCCAACGCGCGAACATCTCGCAGCAGAATTGGTGCGTTCGGTGCGCCTGGTGCGAATTCGATGCGAGGCTTCTCCCAAACGACAAAGTCCTGTTCGTTTCCATCGCCGAGATCGCTCGCAGTGAGATAGATGACGATGTCCGTTCCACGCGCCGCTTCCGGCAGCTTGACTCGCAGTTCCTGCCGTGTCGTCACGGGCGAGATAGCCTCCATCCACGTCTGTGGCCCGCCCGCCCGATCAATTTGACCGACCGGGTTGAACTTCCAGAGCGCCTTTTGTGCCGCGGCGATTTCGGCCGCTAGTGCTGGCACGTCATTGGCAGTTGCGACGCGCCACTTGTTGCGTAACGCATCGACCAACAACGACTTTCCAGTTGAATCGTCGGCCAGCGTTTGCCAAAGCGTGGCAAGATATTGAGGACTCAAACTTCGCTCGGTCGCAACGTCGGTGACCGTCTTCTTGCCGCTGGTCAGCGCGTCGCGTTCGGCCAGTGTCGCGGCTAAGTATTGGTCGATGGGCAGCATGCCCCCTTGGTTGGTATCAAACTTGATGCCTTGCAGATTGACGGCCGAGCCACCGCCGTCTTCGGTGAATTGCCGATAGAAGGCTTGAATGCGAGCCAGCAAGTCGTCCGTATGGTCACGACGCGAAGTATGTGGCGAGAAGCGAATGCCGTCTGGTAGCAGAACAACATGTTCGGCAACTTGCTTCGCGGCGTCGAGATACTTCTGGACGAGCGACGGCGACATGCCTTGAGCGCTGCCCGTATTTGTGAATCCCTCGCCTGCTGCTCCGTCCACAGGAAACTCGCGCGTTGGATCGAGCGAGTCGACACCCGTCAAATCGCGGATCGTGTAGTTGTACTCCGCGTTGCTCAGCCGCCGCAGCACAATCGGACCTGGATCACCCGCGTTGGCAAGTGCTTCGGCATTCAAGTACGATTCCACCCAAGCTCGAATCGATTTTCGTTGCGCGTCGCTTGGCTGCTTGCTGTCTTCAGGTGGCATCTCGCCGTTGTCGAGCATCTCGGCGACCTTCTGCCAGGCCTTTGGATCGCGTCGCACATCGGCCAGCGTCGCGAAGCGCTCGAGGTCGAATTCGCCTTCCATCTTCTTGGTAGAATGGCAATCGAGGCAGAACTGTTTGAGGATGGGCTGGAGTTGTTCAGAGTAGTTTTTCTGTAGCGAGTCAAACTGTACGTTCTCATTGGCTAATGCCATCGTCCCGATGCACAGCGTTAAAGGTAGCATTGTTGAAGCTACTCTTATTGCCGTCAACGTTGAGGTACACCGAAGCATCAGCCACGAAGTGGCGGCAGTAAGGCTTGGTGCATATCGATTACTTCGTTGCGATTGCATATTGCCTAATCTCGCGTCTTGTGACTTTCAATGTGTTCCCGCAATTCGTCGCAAGCGGACTGCAACTGACCATCCCGCAGAGCGTCGATCAATCTCTGGTGACTCTCGACACCGGGTGCCCACTCGGCCTTCTTCACGCTCTCACGAAAGCGCCGAAAAAAAAGATCCAACAAGTCGTTAAACGCGACCAGCGGCTTCAGCCCACTCGCGTCAAGCAGCTCACGATGAAAAGCGATGTCTAACTTGATCCACTTTTCGATCTGCTTCGCGGCGAGCAGTTGATCATTCAAGTCGCACAGCCGATCGTAGATTGCGGGATATTGAGCGATCCGTTTCGCCGCAAGTGGCAAGCCGCCGGTTTCGATCACGATGCGAGTTTCGATCAGTTGTTCGGACGGATAGTCATTGATCGCGAGATGAAATCCGAGGAACTCACTCACCCGGTGCATGTTGACTAATCCAACACTGAGACCTCGTCGCGGTGCTGAATCCAGAATGCCAATGAACGCAAGCGCCTTTGTCGCTTCGCGGATACTGATCCGGCTAACGCCAAAGCGATCAGCAAGATCATGCTCGGTCGGCAAGCGGTCACCGGGCTTCAAGCCACGATCGATAATGAACTCTTTGATACGTTCCGCAACTTGGTCGCTGAGGTTGCGGCGTTCGAGAACTTGAGGCATGCGAGTCCGTACTTGGGATGGGGAGTTTCTTGTGATGGCGAACCGTTTGGTATATTGTCATACAATTCAATCTGGTTGCAAGCTATCCTGTGCTTGCAGATCCGTCCATCGTTGATCCGGCGAGTTAACCACGAAAGGCACGAAATACACGAAAAGGAACGCTCACTGACATCTTTCGTGTATTTCGTGCCTTTCGTGGTTCAAACTGCCAGTCCCATGAAGTCAAGACTCTTCAAACATCGCGTCGGTTCCACGATCACGATGAGTTTGCTTCTGTTCGGTCACGGAACGCTCGCAAGCGGGCGCATCGACTATGAACGCGTGATCAGGCCACTGTTAGCAGCGAGATGCTTTCGCTGCCATGGTCCGGACAAACAGGAGAGCGGGTTGCGGCTCGACGAGCGCGATCGAGCCTTGGCCGGGGGCGATGGTGGTACTTCGATCGTGCCGGGCCGGAGTCGTGACAGCGAGTTGATTCGCCGAGTCACCTCGGTGGACGAAGCCGATCGCATGCCACCGAAAGGCAAACGACTTTCGCCACAAGAAGTTGATTTGCTGCGAAAGTGGATCGACCAAGGAGCCAAGGGGATTCCCAAGAGCCGAGCCAGTCGCGCGGAGAGCCATTGGGCATTTCAGCCAATTCGTCGACCAACCGTACCACCGCCGCGCAATGCCGCTTGGCCGCGCAATGCCGCTTGGCCGAGCAATGCCGCTTGGCCGCGCAATGCGATTGATCGCTTCGTACTTGACAAGCTAGACGAGCATAAAGTCACTCCGTCGCCCGAAGCTCCCCGGGAGACATTAATTCGTCGATTGTATCTCGATCTGATCGGATTGCCGCCGACGTGGGAAGAGGTCTCAGCGTTTCGCGACGACAGGCGACCGAATGCTTATGAGCGGCTAGTCGATGAGCTCCTTGCATCGCCTCACTATGGCGAGCGATGGGCGCGACACTGGCTTGACTTAGCTCGCTATGCCGACAGTTCGGGTTACGAATCTGACAAGCCTCGTGAAATCTGGGCGTATCGCGATTGGGTTATCAATGCACTGAATGCCGATATGCCATTCGATCAGTTTGTGACGGAACAGCTGGCGGGTGATTTGCTGCCTATCGCAACGATCGATCAGCGTATCGCGACGGGTTTCCATTGCAATGCGATGCTCGATCCCGGCGTTCGCCACGAATCGATTATTGATCGAGTGAATACAACCGGTGCCGTATTTCTAGGGCTGACGACCGGATGCGCACAATGTCACTCGCACAAGACAGATCCTCTGACGCATCGCGAGTTCTATCAGCTGTACGCATTCTTCAACGAAGCAACGATCACGGAGATGCGGCTCGACGGCGAGCCTCTAGCAAGTAGCCATCTCGCTCCGAGAGATGAGCCCTCTACGCAGGACACCAACCCGAAACTCGAACCCGATCCTCAAACAACGCTCGTGATGAAGCAAACTCCGCAACCAACGCACATCTTCCTGCGAGGCGATCGGGCGAATCCGGGAGAGCTCGTCGAAGCCGGGCTGCCTGCGCTTCTTCACGTAGGACGGGACGCGTCACAAGCCCATCCTACGAAGGAATCCAGCCTCACCCGCCTCGACCTCGCGCGTTGGTTGCTCGCGGCCGATAATCCACTCACTGCGCGAGTGACTGCAAACCGTATCTGGCAGAGGTTCTTTGGCGGTGGCCTCGTTGCAACCGAAGCGGACTTCGGGATCCAGACGCAGGAACCTCTTCATGGCGAGTTGCTTGACTATCTCGCCAGCGACTTACGCAGTGAGAAGGACCCAGGGTGGCCAGGCATCAAGTCGCTACATAGACTCATCGTCACGTCCGCCACCTATCGCCAGTCATCCATCGCGCGCCCGGACATCGTAAACATCAATTCCGATAACCGCCTTGTCGCACACCAAGGACGATTCCGCATGGAAGCGGAAATTATCCGCGATCTGTCACTTTCCGCTGGCGGCTGGCTGTCCAGCAAGCTCGGCGGGCCAAGCGTGTTTCCACATCAAGCCGCCGGCATCTTAGAAAACCGGGCAACGCCCGCATCGTGGACGACGAGCGAAGGCGAAGATCGTTACCGCCGCGGAATGTACACATGGGTGTGGCGGCTGACACCTCATCCCAACTTGCCGCTGTTCGACGCGCCGGATGGCGTCACGGCTTGCACACACCGCGACAGATCGAACGTCCCAGTTCAAGCGTTGACTCTGTTGAACGATCCGACATTGGTCGAAGCCGCCCGTTCGCTGGCAGCGCGGATCGTCAACTCGTCTGCGAATTCGGACGCCGAACGGATCGTGCTGCTGGTGCAGACTTGTCTTTCGCGAGATCCAACGTCGCAAGAGTTAGAACTGCTCCGGACGCTGATTGGGAATCAACGGCGAACATTTGCCACCGACCACACCGCGGCCGCGCAAGTCGGCAGCGACAAACTCCCGCCGGAGTGTGATCCGGGTGAATTCGCGCCGTGGGTCGTTGCGAGTCGTGTCGTCCTGAACCTAGACGAGTTCATAACACGCGAGTAGTAAACAAGGCTCTATATGAATGTAACCGATCAAACTCGGCGGCAGTTCTTTGGAACGTCGGCGCTCAGCCTTGCTCCGGTCGCGCTCTCGTCGTTGTTGGCCAGCGAACAAGACGATGGCCCATTGCCCGCTCAACGACCACATCACCGCCCTTGCGCGAAGTCCATTATCTTCTTATTCCAAATTGGAGGACCAAGTCAGCTCGACCTCTTCGACCCGAAACCGATGTTGCTTCGTCGCGAAGGTGAGCCCCTGCCGGAATCTATGCTCAAGCAAATCTCCTTTGCCCAAATTCAAGAGAAGCAACCGAAGCTGATGGGCTCGCCATGGAAATTCGCGCGGCATGGCGAGTGCGGTGCGACCGTCTCCGAACTGGTTCCTCACACGGCTTCAATCGCCGATCAGATCACGATCGCCAAGACGATAAAGACGGACGATACGAACCACATGTTCGCCGAGCTGATGATGAACACGGGCTGGCGTCAGTTCGGTCGACCGAGTCTCGGCAGTTGGGCCGTCTATGGCTTGGGGACGGAATCTCAAGACTTACCCGCTTTTACCGTCTTACGCAGCGGAATGAGGCCGCGCAGTAAGGGAGCCAATTACGGCAACGGATTCTTGCCATCCAAGTATCAAGGGACACCGTTGCGTGCTTCGGGCGATCCGATCTTAAACCTGGCAAACCCAGACGGCATCTCCGTCGACACGCAGCGTCAGTCAATTGATGCTATCAATGATTTGAATCGTCTGCGTCTCCAACAGACGGGCGACGACGAGATCGCGGCGCGAATCGCTTCGTATGAAGTTGCCTTCCGGATGCAATCGGTCGCTCCGGAGTTGTTGGAGTTGAAAAACGAGACACCACAAACACTGGCCGACTACGGCATTGACGATCCAGCGAAGCCTTCGTTCGCGCGGAACTGCCTGATCGCGCGACGACTCGTCGAACGTGGTGTTCGGTTCGTGCAGTGCTTTCACGGAGACTGGGATCATCACACGGGCATCGCCAGCGGGCTGCCGCAGCAATGCCAGTTAACCGACCAGCCCTCGGCTGCGTTAGTTAAGGACTTGGCGCAGCGCGGTTTGCTCGACGACACGCTTGTCATCTGGGGCGGCGAGCTAGGACGAACGCCCGTTGCACAGAAAAGCGATAAGCCGAATGTCGCAGTCGGTCGTGATCATCAAATCGAAGCCTTTACGATGTGGTTAGCCGGCGGCGGTGTAAAACCAGGTCAAACGATTGGCTCGACGAACGACCTTGGTTGCTTACCAACAAGCGAATCTTGGCATGTGTATGATCTGCAGGCCACGATCCTGCATGCCCTCGGGCTTGATCACGAGCGGTTGACGTACCGCTATCAAGGCCGCGACTTTCGGCTGACCGACATCCATGGTGAGGTGAAACGTCAGCTGTTCGGATAGGAATCACGAAAGTCGCGAATGAACTTCATCGGCCTCGACATCGGCTCGACCTCCATCAAGGGAGCTGTCTTAGATCTGGAGAGCTTCACCATTGCGAGGACCGCGCGCGTCAGCTGTCCTGAACCGATTACGGGACTCCCGCCGAGGCACTTCGAACTTGATCCATTCGCGGTCGTCGATGCCGTTCAAGTCGTACTCGCCCAACTTCTCGAAGGTGTCGAAGATTGCGCTGGCGTCATCAGTTGCAGTCAGATGGCGGGTGTGATTCTTATGGATGAGGGTGGAAGACCGCTTACCAACTATTTGTCGTGGCGCGACCAGCGCGTGTCGGAAGTTCATGTGTCGAGTGAACTGTCGTATTACGATGTATTGCGAAGGCGACTTACCGAGTCCGGCATGCAACAACTTGGCCACGAGTGCAAGCCTGGCTCAGCTCCGAGCCTGCTCTTTTGGCTGGCCGAGCAGCAACGACTGCCTCCAAACGCCGTTCCCATGATGCTAGGTGACTTCGTCGCGACCCGCCTGTGCAATGCAGAACCGGTGACCGAGTATACGAATGCGCTCGGTGCGTTGAACCTGGAAACGCGCGACTGGCATCATGAGGTGTTCGACAAGCTTGGCATTGGTGATCTTCAATGGCCGCGATTGTGCGATCCGTATCAGCTCGTTGGCGAAATTGTTGTGAACGGAAAACGTGTCCCTTACTTTCCGTCCGTCGGCGACCACCAATGCGCGCTTGCGGGAACGTTGCTGCAATCGAACGAGCTGTCGATTAACGCTTCGACCGGATCACAAATCAGTATGCTGGCGAAAGACCACGCAACAGGCGACTACCAAGTGAGACCGTACTTTGACGGACAGTTTCTTAACACGCTAACGCATTTGCCGGCGGGTCGATCACTGAACTTGCTCGTCGATTTACTGAGCGAACTCGCGAGATCGCAAGGCATTGATCTAGAGAACCCTTGGCCGTACATCAATCAAGTGACGTCTGAATCGAAGACTGATCTTGCCGCCGATCTGGCATTCTTTGCTGGCCCGATAGGCGAGCGTGGATCGATCAGCAACATCAGCGTCGACAATCTGAACATTGGCTCGCTGTTCCTTGCTGCGTTTCGCAATATGGCAGACAACTACGGCGAGTGTGCGTCGCGTCTTGCGCCCAACCGTCGATGGAATTGCCTCGTACTGTCGGGTGGATTAATCCAACAATGCGACCCGCTACGCGATTTGATCGTGAGTCAGTTTGATTGCCCGTACCGAGTCTGCGCCGCGTCGGAAGAGACTTTCACAGGCCTCCTGGTACTTTCACTTGTGGCGAGTGGAAGGGCCAAGCATGTCGCTGCTGCATCTGACTTGATACGCAACGTCTCGTAGACGCCCGGGTTAGTCCGTCCCGTTGGAAGAGATTGATTGCAGTTGCTGTGCAACTAGCTATATTGTCATACAATTCGTCCGAGAACGTTCCCTTTGAGTCGTCATCATGAGAATTCGGCAACTGCTTATCATCGTCACAGCCACTCTTTCGGCCTGGCCTTCTATTGCTGTCGTTGCGGGAGAGACGAAGTTCATCGACTGTTCACTTCTTGTCGCACCTGAGTATCCGGCGACATGGCCGACGGCGCCGTTTCCTCGTTTTCAAATCACGCACCAGCGAACGATCGGCCCGGATAGTCCTTACAACATCGATGCGTTGTTGATTGACGGGAACACCGGCACGCAACTCGATGTGCCTCCGCATTCTGTAGCTCGACCTGATTTGGACCGTCCGAAATCGGGCGAGTTGGGTTTGGCTTACACCGACAAGACAGAAGCATGGCAGTTCGGTGGCGAAGCGTGTGTCGTCGATGTTCGCGATTTGCTCAACAAGGCTGCTAAAGGCGAAAGCCCGCTCGTGACGCGCGAGCATGTCATGCGATTCGAGAAGCAACATCGCAAGCTGCGCTGCGGAGATGTTGTTTTGTTCCGCAGCGATTATTCGGACCGCTATTACTTGCCGCTGCCAGCTGGCAATCGCTACATCGCTGACGCACTCGATCACAAATCGCCCGGCTATCCCGATCCTGATCCCGACTGCATGGAGTTCCTCGCGACGCGCGAAGTGATGACGCTCGGAACTGACAGCGCGAGCATGGGCCCGCTGCCAACTCTCGCCGAACCGACACATTACGCGGGCCTGAAGTACGGCATGATTTGGACCGAGGGCGCGACGAATCTCGGTGCGTTGCCATCGACCGGAGCGTTTTACTGCATGATGGGACCCAAGCACAAAGGCGGACCGTACGGAGAAGGTCGAGCGTTCGCGATCGCCGGTGGTGACTTGCCGAAGCGACTGATCGAATCGTCCAAGGCGAAACGAGCGCTCGATCTGACACCGACTTTGGCTATCGACTTCCCGATGACATCGCCAGGGGCCGGGGCAGGCCAGCACCGCCAAGTCTACTTGAAAATCGACTTCCTCTACTCCGAATACCTTGACATGTGGCATCACACGCACTTGATGGACAGCATGGCGGGGACGCATCTCGTGCCGCCATCGTTCGCGTTGCCACCAGCGGGCAAGCCAGTGCAATACGCGCCAGAAATTCGCGGTTGGCTCGAAGAGTACGAACAGAGATATGGCAAGCGTGGCATAAGCTCGATGACAACGGAGCAAGTTCCCGTATCGTGGACTTGCGGCGAAGCTCGGGTGATCGATGTGACTTCGCTCGTGGGAACAACGATCAAACGAAGTTGGCCCGTGTCACCCGAGATCACCGTCGCTCACATCAAGGCCGACGAAGAGAAGAACGGAAAGCTGATCGCGGACGACGTCGTCATCTTTCACACCGGCCACGTTGACAAGCATTTCAAGGCACAACCCGCGGACACCGGGCTATGGCTCGACCCGATTAACGGCGAGGCCGAAGGTTGGCCGGCGCCAGGTCCCGGCGCGATCGCCTATCTCAAAGAACAAGGAGTCCGATGTGTAGCGACTGACGCGCCTGATCTTGGTGGGGTCGAGCCGAAGCGCGCGTTGATGACTTATTGGGCGCTTGGTAGTCGAGAGATGGTTGGTGTCGAGTTTCTGAACAACGTTGGCAACATTCCCGACGATGGCTACTTCCTGTTTGCTGCCGTAAAGATTCGCGATTGCCACGGCGGGCCGGGGCGGGCGATCGTCTTGTACTGACTTTTTTCAACCACGAAAGGCACGAAATACACGAAAGGAAGAAGGCTTGCTCCCTGTTCTGATTTATTTTCCTCTCTCTTCTTTCGTGTATTTCGTGCTTGTCGTGGTTCACCTGCACCGGATTCTTCATGGCTGACTTGCCCAAGACTTGTCTTCCCGATTGGGACGTCGCCGAACTCCCCGAACCAAAACCGCTCGGGCTGAAAAATCTTGCGGGTTTCATCGGTCCCGGCATTGTGATGTGTGGGTTTCAGCTTGCCGGTGGCGAGTGGTTGTTGGGTGCCGAAATTACAGCGCGATACGGCGGAAGTTTGATGTGGATCGCTGCGGTCGCGATCATCGGACAGGTCTTCTACAACATGGAGTGCGGGCGTTACGCGTTGTACACGGGAGAACCGGTCTTCACCGGCTTCATGCGAGCGAAACCTGGTCCGCAATTCTGGATAGGCATATTCGTCCTCCTTAGCATCGGCGCGTTCATTCCCGGTCTGTCAACGCATGGTGCGGCGGTGCTGGCAGCGTTGATCTTGAATCGCGTACCGGGCGAAGAAGATCGATGGCTCGTTACGATGCTGGCGTTTATCTTGCTCGGAGCTGTTTCGCTGCCGATCCTGGTCGGGGGCAAAGTCTACAACATGATGCAAGCCGTGATGACGACCAAGGTCTTCGTAGTGCTGGGCTTTTGCTTGATCATGGGTGTGATGTTCGTCAAGCCGCAGAATTGGGCGAATGTCTTCAGTGGGTTCTTCAAAGTTGGCAACATGCCGGTTGTGCTGGGCGAGGATCTCAACGGCAATGGCACGCTCGATCCGGGCGAAGACTTCGATCGCGACGAGCGATTGGACGTTATTGAGCCTGTCACACGTGACAGCGGTGGCAAGATCACTGACTTCGAAGACATCGACGGCGACGGCAAGTGGGACGGAGAGAATGTTACGAATGTCTTTCTCACGCGAATGCGCGATGGCGAGTGGCCACTGCTGTTGATGACTCAGGTCGCCTTGCTTGGCGCATTCGCCGGATTCGCAGGCGGCGGCGGATTGAGCAACTCGACGTACAGCAACTACTGTCGTGACAAAGGCTGGGGAATGGGCAGCGAGGTCGGCGCGATTCCAAGCGCAGTCGGCGGACGCAATGTCACGCTCAGCCACCTCGGAACTGTCTTCGAGATGACCGACGAAAATCTGCGCCGCTGGAAGGCATGGTGGAAGTACATCATCATGGACCAAGTGTTCATTTGGATGCCCGGCTGCTTTATGGGAATGGCGTTGCCCGCGTTGATTTCGATGCAATTCTCGCCCTACTCGCAGTTGTTTCACGATTCCGCGGGACTTGATTGGGCGCAAGCCATCATCTCCGCGGACGGGATTCGCAACGCTCCCGGCTTCAGTCCGATGATGTCGCAGACGCTGTGGATCGCGATGCTGATCGTCGGACTATTGGTACTCCTACCCAGTCAAATGTCGATCGTCGAAGACGTCTGTCGCCGCTGGACTGATATCATTTGGTCCGGCAGCCGTCACGTCCGTGAGACCATGAAGTCACATCAAGTTGGACGCATCTATTACACGATTTTAGCTTTCTACGTCGTATGGACGTTCGTTTGTGCGTGGTACTTCACGAAGTTCGAAAACCCCAAAGTGATGGTGCTCGTGATTGCCAATCTGAACAACATTGGATTAGGATTCACGGCATTCTTTGTCTTGAGAAATAACTTAGTTTATTTACCCAAAGAACTGCGCCCCGGCTGGATTCATCGCATCGGGATTTTGGGTTGTGGCGTGTTTTATCTCGGGATGGCGGCCTTGGTGTTCTATCACAAACAATTACCGATTCTGAAAGATCTGTTGGGAATGGAATAATCGTTTAACGGCAAGCCGTAGGCGACTGGGTCCGGGCGCTGCCAACGCAGTCGCCTACGGCTTGCCGTCAAACGAAAGACAAGGTGAAAAAACAATGACAAACATGTTTGATCTTTCTGACCGAGTTGCTCTCGTTAGCGGAGCCGCGAGTGGTATGGGTAGAGCATCGTCGCTCGCTTTGGCCGAGGCTGGAGCCGACGTTGTACTCGCCGATCTGAACGAAGAAGGCGCTCAAGCGACAGCACAGGAAATCGAATCGCTCGGTCGCAAGGCGATGCCAGTACGTTGCGACATCTCGAACTCCGAAGACATTCTGGCGATGTTCGGTCGAGTCGACAACGAGTTCGGGCGAATCGACTTCGTTGCCAACATCGCGGGCGAGGCGATTCGCAAGAAACCTGAAGAGATCTCGCTCGACGAAGTCGAATGGACGTGGCGTAATCTTGTTTACGGGCGTTTCTGTATGTGTCAGGAAGCTGGTCGCCGCATGTTGGCTGCTGGCAAGGGAAGCATCGTTAATCTTGGTTCGCTCGCGAGTATTACAGCACTCGGCCGCGGTCACATTGCTTACAGCATGGCGATGGGAGCTGTGGTGCAGATGACGCGAGAGCTAAGTACCGAATGGAGCGGGCGCGGCGTGCGAGTCAACTCGATCCTGCCGGCGCAGGTCTTGAATCCCGGCTTGCAAGAACGGATCGATTCCGATCCCCGTATCAAGGACCGTTTCCTGAGTGGGATTCCGATAGGACGTTTTGGCAGTTCCGACGACATCCGAGGACTCGCTGTGTTTCTCGCATCAGATGCATCATCGTGGATCACCGGCGCGATCATTCCGATGGATGGCGGTAACTTAGCGATGAACGCAGGCGGCTCTGTTGGTAGTGAAGTCTTTCAAGAATGAGGATTTAAGAACCACGAAAGGCACGAAAGGGATAATTGTAGGCCGGACCAAGGCTTTGCGCGGTTCCGGCAGGCATGACGACCAGGTGCCGGAACGGCGCAAAGCCTTGGTCCGGCCTACGGAACTTTCTGTCGTAGATTCTTCTTTCGTGCCTTTCGTGGTTACAAGAAAACAAACATGACAACAGCAACAAAGACGCAATTCGACAAACAAACTCTCCTCTCGCTATACCGCAAGATGCAGATCATTCGGCAGTGCGAAGAGCGCTTGGCGAAGTCACATCAAAGAGGCTTAGTCCACGGGGCATGTCACACATATGTCGGCGAAGAAGCCATCGCGACTGGCGTGTTCGCTCATCTGCGGCAAGAGGATGTTGTCTTCAGCACCCATCGCGGGCATGGCCACGCGTTGGCGAAAGGCATGCATCCGAAAGAGCTGATCGCCGAGTTGTATGGCCGCGAAACCGGTTGCTCGCAAGGACGTGGCGGGAGCATGCACTTGTTTAAGCCAGAGATTGGCATGATGGGAACGAGCGGCATCGTCGGTCCATGCATCTTGCACGCTTGCGGCGGTGGGTACGCTTTCAAGATCAAGAACACAGACAACGTCGCTGCCGCGTGCTTTGGCGATGGAGCCGTCAACAACGGTGCGTTTCATGAAGGCCTGAACATGGCCAGCATTTGGAAGCTGCCTGTGATCTTTGTCGTCGAGAACAATCAATTCGCGACCGAAGTGCCCTTTAGTTACTCAAGCGGCATCCCTGACGTTGGCCGACGAGCGGAGAATTATGGAATTCCCGGGTTTGAACTCGATGGCAATGACGTCTTGGAGATTCACCGAGTTGCCGGCGAGGCAATCAAACGGGCGCGCGCTGGCGACGGACCGACGTTGATCGAATGCAAAACTTATCGGACACGAGCCCACGCCGAGGGGATGGGCGATTTCACTTATCGCACGAAAGAAGACGTCGAAGAGTGGAAAGCACTTTGCCCAATCCTGCGGCTCCGAAATCGCATCGTCGATGAAGGTTCAGCGACCTCGGACGAATTGGGGGCAATCGAACAAGAGATTCGTGATTTGATCGAAGAGTCACACCAATTCGCCGAAGCTAGCGCCTATCCCGCCGGAGGGTCCGCCACCCATCATGCGTACTGGGAAGGCGAGTCAAATCCAATCGCCGACGAACCATCGCCTGGAACTCGCGAGACAACTTTCGTCGCGGCAACTCACGAAGCGCTCGATCATGCCATGGCAGAAAACCCACATATCTTTGTGATGGGCGAAGGGATCGGCTTTCGCGGCGGGAACTTCATGACGACCGAGGGGATGTACGACAAGTACGGTGCCGATCGTCTTTGCGATACGCCGATTTGCGAACGCGGTTTCGTTGGACTTGGCTGTGGAGCGGCGGTTACTGGTGCGAGGCCAGTGATCGACTTTATGTTCATCGATTTCATTAACGATGCGTTCGGCGAGATGATCAATCAGATTGCCAAAATGCAGTACATGAGCAGCGGCCGCCTGAAGATGCCGATCCTGTTGCGCGGTTGCGGTGGTATCGGACATTCGGCGGCAACACACCATTCCGGCATGTACCATTCGATTTACACGCACATTCCCGGTTTGCGAGTCGTGATGCCTTCGACGCCTTACGACGCGAAGGGCTTGATCGCGCACGCGCTGCAATCCAACGATCCGGTTCTGTTCCTGGAGCATCGCGAGTTGATGGCCATTAAAGGTCCAGTACCGGAAGAGAATTACGAGATTCCCTTTGGCCAAGCGAAAGTTGTTCGAGAAGGAACCGAGGCGACGGTCGTCGCGATCTCGCTAATGGTTCACCACGCAATCAAAGCTGCCGAGCAACTGGCTGCGGAAGGTGTATCAATCGAAATCATAGATCCCAGAACGGTTTCGCCGCTCGATATGGACACGATTCTGCAGTCGGTCGCTAAGACGGGGCGAGTGCTAGTCGTCGACGAAGCGTTCCAGCCCTGCAGCGTCGCTTCCGAGATATCGGCCCAGATCGCGGATGCTGGCTTCGACGACCTCGACGCCCCAGTTAAACGACTCAACGGCGCGTTCACACCAACTCCGTATTCGCCGACGTTGGAGAAGGCAGTCGTGCCGCAAGTGGAAGACGTCGTGCAGGCGATTCGTGATTTATTGAACGAGTAATCAATGCCCATTGAAATCATAGTTCCGCGTCTCGGCTGGTCGATGGATGAAGGTACGTTCGGCGAGTGGCTAAAGAGAGACGGCGACCAAGTCACCGCCGGCGACATGATCTTCGTGCTGGAAGGGGAGAAAGCTTCGCAGGAGATCGAGTCGTTTGACGCGGGGATTCTTCATGTCCCGTCCGGCGCTCCGCAACCCGGAGATACGGTTGCCGTCGGACAACTGCTAGGCTATCTGCTGGCGGGAGGTGAATCAGCACCTTCGCGAAGCGATACGCCCGTCGCTTCGAAGCCATCAAGTAAGAGTGAAGGCCAGGGAGCTTTGCCATCAATCGCCGGCCCGGCTGCGCGCCGCCGCGCCCGCGAACTTGGCGTTGATTTGAATTCATTGCAAACAGCTGATCCGCCGGGGCGTGTGCGCACCGGACACCTTCACGTTGCCACAACGGCAAGTCCTCGCAGCAGCTCGCGAATTGCAGTGACACCTCGCGCTCGACGGAAGGCGGGCGAGCTGGGAGTAGATGCGAAAGAAGTAAACGGATCAGGTCGCAACGGCAGGATTCGTGAACGCGACGTAATTGCGTTCGCAAGGCAAGCTCGGCATGAAGTATTGTCGGACGCCCCGCCAGCCGCCTCGGGCACTCAGCAACCCGCCTCCAAGATCCGCCACACGATCGCACAACGAATGCTCGCCGGCATCCATCAAACAGCTCCTGTCACTTTGACCACGAAAGTCGATGCGACGCGGTTGACTGCGTTCCGAGAACGGTTGAAGGTCGAGCAGGTTGGCGGAACCATCCCCAGCTACAACGATATCCTTTCGAAACTCGTTGCGATGGCACTGCCGGAGTGTCCTGCGTTGAATGCTTGCTGGCGGAATAACGGCGTCTTCACTTTCGACGAGGTTAATATCGCGATAGCCGTCGACACGGAACATGGTCTCGTGGCCCCCGTCATCAACAACGTAGCATCTCTTTCTTTGGACGAGATCGCCTTGCACTCACGCATGCTCACCGAACGAGCTCAATCGAGAACGCTCTCGCAAAGCCATCTCCAGGGCGGCACGTTCACGATCACCAACCTGGGCATGTTCGACATCGACTGCTTCACGCCGATCGTCAACTTGCCACAAGCAGCAATTCTGGGGATCGGTCGCATCGCTCGCGAACCTGTTGTTGTGGGCGATCAGGTCGTCCCAGGGTATCGGTTAGGATTAAGTCTCACCTTCGATCATCGCGTCATCGATGGTGGCCCAGCCGCCCGTTGGCTCCAACTTCTCTCGGAGATGATTCAACATCCCGATCAATACCTCGTCGCCACAAATTGATGTCCGGCGGGCGGCGAACAAAGAGTAAGAAGGTATCCTCGCAATGAGCACTCGTCGAGCTTTCGTCGTTGCAGTTTGCCTGACTTTGCCAACGGTGGTAGTGTTCGGCCAAGGACTTACACCGCAGGAAGCCGTTCAGCGAATGAAGTTACCGGACGGATTCGATGTTCAGCCGGTGGCGAACGAGCCGCTTGTTCGACAACCCGTTTGCATCGAGTTTGACGACCGTGGTCGATTGTGGGTCATTCAATACCTTCAGTATCCCAACCCGGCCGGTCTAAACCGCGTCCAAGTCGATCGCTATTCGCGCACAGAGTACGATCGCGTGCCCAAGCCGCCACCGCGCGGACCTCGCGGCGCGGATCGGATTACGATCTTGGAGGACTCGGACGGTGACGGCCTTATGGATAGCGGACGCGACTTCGTGGACGGATTGAACCTGGCGTCCGGAATCGCGTTTGGGCACGGTGGAGTGTTCGTACTGAACGTGCCATATCTACTGTTCTATCCCGATAAGGATCGTAACGACGTTCCGGACAGCGATCCGGAGGTTCTGTTGACTGGCTTCGGAATGAACGACGCTCATAGCGTCGCCAACTCGCTGACATGGGGACCAGATGGTTGGCTGTACGGTTGCCAAGGCAGTACTGTCACCGCAAGGATTCGTGGCATCGAGTTTCAGCAAGGCGTTTGGCGTTATCATCCACTAACTCACGAGTTTGAACTCTTTTGCGAAGGGGGAGGCAACGCGTGGGGCTTGGATTTCGATGGCGTTGGCAACTTGCTGTACAGCACAAACTACGGCGGATTTGTACTGGTGCATGGCGTGCAGGGAGGCTACTACGTCAAATCGTTTGCCAAGCATGGGGCGTTACATAACTCGCACACGTACGGATATTTCAATCACGCACCGCACCAGGGGTTCCACGGCGGACATGTAACTGTTGGTGGGATCGTCTATCAGGGTGATTCCTTTCCGGATTCGTTTCGAGGAAAGTACATTGCCGGGGATCTGCTGGGGCATGGCGTCTACTGGCACAACGTCGAGCAAGACGGTTCTACGTTTCGAACGTCTCATGGCGGCGAGCTTCTTGTGGCGAATGATTCTTGGTTTGCGCCAACCGATGTCACGATGGGACCGGATGGAGCGATCTACGTTTCGGACTGGCACGACGCACGGACGGCACACCCCGATCCAGACGCGGACTGGGACAGATCGAATGGTCGAATTTATCGGATTGCCGCCAAGGGGACAAAGTCGGCGAAACCGATCGATTTCGCAAAACTGTCGATCAACGACCTGTTGAACCTTCACTCGCATCGAAGCCAGTGGTACGTACGACATGCCCGACAAGAGCTGGCTCGCCGACGTGATCGTTCTGCTGCGAAAAGCCTTCGCGACGCATCGATGAATTCGTCCGATGAGACCGCAGCCCTGGAAGCGCTTTGGTCGTTGAACGCGGTGGGCGACCTTGACGAAGTTACGGCATTAAAGCTGCTAGACAGCCCTCACCCGGCGGTACGATCTTGGACATTGCGGTTGCTCGGCGCTCCCGGGCGCGAAGTTTCAGAGCCGATGGCTCATCGATTGGACGAATTCGCCGAGCAAGAGCCCGCTATCGCCGTTCGGCAACAGCTGGCCTGCACGACCGCCCGGCTTCCGGCTCATCAAGCCATCCCAATCATCAACGCGAACATCAACCGAGACATCGACAATGACGATCCGTATTTGCCCCTGTTGTGGTGGTGGGCGGTTGAGCGACACAGTGTCGGTGGTCGCGACGAAGTGATGCGACGGTTCGTGCGGCCATCGCTTTGGAAGTCACATCTTGGCCGCGAGACGTTGTTGACGCGGTTGATCCGGCGATACGTGGCGGAAGGGACGATCGAAGGACTCGACGCTGTTTCGCAGCTCGTGAAAGCCGCTCCAACGAATTCGGCTCGCCACACGCTGTGGTCGCCGATCCTGCAAGGCTGGCAAGAACGTCCGCGCCGGCAGAGTGACGATGCTTGGAAGGAACTGTCGCGCCACCACGAACTCTCAACGCTGGTGTTCAAGTATTGGCAGGCACAGCCCAAAGATCTTGTGTTGCAACAGCTCGGAATCATGTTTGGACATCAAGAACCGTTGGAAGCGGCAATGCGCGACGCCTTGAATCCGGAGACGGCAGTTGCCCAGCGCGTGGCGATACTCGGAATGTTCGCCGAAGCAGGCGATGGAAAGTCTCTCGAGTTTCTCTACTCGGTTGTAACGTCCGATGCGCCGGAGGCCGTTCGCATTGCTGCATTGAGGACAGCAGGACGAGCTCCCGATGACAGACTGAAGGCATCCCTGATCGACTTGCACCGAAAGTCCGACTCCGCTGCCTTGAACTCGCAAATTCGCGATATCCTTTTGTCGCGACAAGAATCCGCATTGGCTTGGCTGATGGCAGTTGATCGAGGCGATGTGCCGGCATCATCGACATCGTTAGAACAAATCCGACGCGTTGCCTTCTTCGATGATCCGAATATCGATTCGCTGGTGACAAAGCACTGGGGCAAGTTGCAGGGTGCGTCGCGTGGCGAAAGACTTGCCGAGGTTCGGCGGCTGAATAACGATTTGCGCGCGGCGGCTGGAAACGCCGACGTCGGGAAGGGACTCTTCAAGACTCATTGTGCTTCCTGTCATCAGTTGTTCGGCGAAGGAACGAAGCTCGGGCCCGATCTCACGACAGCCAATCGAGCTGATCGAAACTATTTGCTGGTTAACTTGGTCGATCCCAGCAGCGTGATCCGCAAAGAGTTTGTCAATTTGATCGTGCAGACAACGGACGGGCGAGTACTCACGGGCTTGCCGGTGGCTCGTAATGACGCGGGATTGACGCTGGTCAACGCCAAGAACGAGCGGCTGAACGTGACGGCGGGTGACATCGCGGAGCTGCGCGAGTCGCCCGTATCGATGATGCCCGACGATCTGTATCGCAAGTTAAAACCACAAGAACTACGCGACCTGTTCGCGTATTTGCAGTCCAAGGGTCGCTAAGTCTTCGGTAGCTGGATTTACAAAAATTCAGCTCTTATTTGCCCGACGGCTGAATTTTTGCAAATCCAGCTACGTTAGAATCAAAGTTCTCACCTACCCCAGGAGAACACCGATGCCCTGCCAATTCACCATAAACTTCTGCTGCATGATCGCGTTTACCTTTGCCGCCACTGCCTCCGCTGACGAACCGGCGGTCGCACCGCGCGTTTACCAGAATCGGCTTGTCCGCATTGAGAAGCCCAAGCCGCTATTAGCAGATCACCCTGAATTCTTTGAACCGATCATCGAGCAGGCTCACTTTGAAGCGCCACCTCTAGTAGTCGATGACAACGCCGACTTGCATGTGCGGGCTTGGCGATTCTCGTACAACGCGCGCGGGATCATCGAAATGCCGAATCATTTGAAAGCGTCGCAAACCGCCGTGATCATGGTGCATCCCTGGGGCATCGACGACGGGCAGGGTTGGGACACGCCGGAGCCGGCAGGAGTCGCTGACTTCTGCACGAAAGAAAAGAACCACCTCGCCGCTCGGCACACGCGCGAGATTATACGACCGTTCATCAACTCGCTGCGGGACGACGTAGCTTTCGTCATGTACAGCCTTCCGCGCGCTAAAGATCCGATTCGTAGCAAGCTTTATCGTTCGTTCGACCACACACCGACCCCAGCAGAACGGAAAGAAGGCGCCGCCGAGTTGACGGCTAAACTGAGAAGCTTTCGATACGAGGGCGAGCCATTGCCGGCGACATTATCTCTTTCGCAAGATAAGCCGGTCATTGACTACTTCCGCCAATTCCCGGGACTCGACGCGGGAGCGAAATACAACAACGCCGGCTTTTGGGATCTGCCGATTCCGGTCACCACGGATGTCGATGTCGAGCCGGATGATGTCGTGATCTACGACACGGAAGGCTACGAACCATTGAAGAAGTTCTTGCAGGCCAATGGAGTTCGACACGTCCTGTTAACAGGATACGCAACCGACATGTGTTTCTGTCGAACGACCGCCGGGTACGAAAATCTCTCGAAGGACTTCAATGTGTTTCTGGTAGGCGATGCGTCACTGGCGACTTTCCCGTCGAACACGTCGCCTCGCTTTGCGGTCAACGCAGCGATTTCCTTCGCGGCTCTAAATCAACTCGTCACGCAAGTCTCCTGGGTCAAACTGGATCGGTAACCATGAACACTCGTAATCACACGCGTGATGTTTCTCGCCGCGATTTCCTTGCCGGATGTGCCGCTGCTTCCGCGCTGAGTCTGTCCACAAGCCGCCCGCTGACGACGAAAGCGGAGGAACAGCACGATCGGACGGGTAGAGCTCTGATTGGAATCACCTTCGATCTTGAAATGAGCCGTAACTTTCCGACCCGCGAAACAACTCACTGGGATTACGAGAAAGGGAACTTGAACGAAGCAACAAAGCAATACTCAGTGGAAGCCGCCCGCCGAGTCAAAGAAGCTGACGCACGGATACACTTTTTCGCGGTCGGCCGTGTCTTTGAGCAGGCAAATGTCGACTGGCTCCGCGAGATTGTGGAGACTGGCCATCATGTCGGGAATCACACTTACGATCACGTTAACGTCACCGCTACGAAAATCGAAGATGTGCAGTTTCGCTTTCGTCGCTCGCCGTGGTTAGCTTCGGGTCGCTCACCTGCGGAACTAATTCGCGACAACATACGGCTGTGCGAGATCGCAATGCACAATCGGCTCGGCATCAAGCCAGCTGGTTTTCGAACTCCAGGTGGATTCAATGGTGGCTTGCGCGACCGACCTGATATTCGATCGATGTTGCAAACGCTGGGGTACGACTGGATCAGCAGTTTGTATCCGCCGCACCCTAACACTGCCCCAATGCAAGAACCGTCTAGCTCCGTCATTGACGCGATCGTCGCTGCGCATGAGGAATCGCAACCGTTCGCCTACCCAGATGGTTTGATTGAAATTCCCATGAGTCCCATCAGCGACATCGGCGCTTTCCGGACGGGGCAGTGGAAGTTAGAGTGGTTTCTCGCGGTCATTAGGGAATCCGTCGAATGGGCGATCGAACACCAAGGCGTATTCGACTTTCTCGCTCATCCATCGTGTATGTACGTCGTTGACCCTAATTTCAAGGCGATTGAGTTGATCTGCGAATTGGTCGACCGAGCAGGTGATCGGGCGGAAATCGTCGGCCTAGACACAATCGCGCAGCGCGTCGCAACTTGACCGCGCAATCATCGCGATTAGTTGCTCTGAAACGTGAACTCGCCGGAATCCGATATGGAGTCGAGCCGCGAATGGGAAGCGGCTTCACGCAATTTCTGCATCGCACGAGCTTCGATTTGCCGAACTCGCTCTTTGCTAACCCCGAGTTCGACGCCAACGTCCTTTAACGTCATCGGCTCGCGCTGCGAGCCAATGCCAAATCGGGACGTGATGATTTGCCGCTCTCGATCCGTCAGTCCTTCCATCATGCCGCTGACATGGTCCTCGCGCCGGCGTTGAGCGGCCAGTAGGCTGGTTGGGTCACTGCGGTGTCCTGGGCTGGCATCGAGTAATTCGTCATGCCCAGTTCGGAAACGATCTGATTGTTTGATCTCGTTCGAGTAGGCGCGGATGTAGTTCTTCTTGATCGCCCAAGTGGCGTAGGTGCTGAACTTGAAACCGCGTGTGTAATCGAATTTCTCGACGGCTCGCATTAACGAGAGATTCCCTTCGCTGACTTTCTCGAACAAATCACCGGTAGTCCCAATGTACTTCTTCGCGACCGCAATGACTAAACGCAGATTCGATCGGATTAGCAAATTCTTCGTCTCGACCGCTTCCCGGTAAAGCGATTCGATATCGTCCAGAAGTTGCACTTTGGGACGTGAACGGTCAAGCTTTTCTCGCAATTGAGAAGCCTTGTACTTCAAGTAATTATATTTCCGGAACAGATGCGATTCCTGCTCCGCGGTAAGTAGCGGCACGTCGTACAAACTGGCAATGTATGCTGGCAAGTCAGCTGGCTTTCGAGGCATTCGCTGCCCGCTTTGCGCAGGCGGAGTAGACGTAAGAATCCGCTTCTCAGCGTCCGGCTGTTCGAACTCCGGCGAGTGCATGTACTCAAAAGATAACTCGAAGAGTCGCTCCGCGCGTGCGTGGTTTACCGCTCGTACGACAGCCTTCGATTCGATTCCGTACTGTTGAGCAAGCGTCTCCAGTGACTTGCCGCGACGAAACTCTTTGTACATTCGCCGCCCGGCGCGTTCGCTTAATGCACCGAATACGACGCTTCCATCCTTACCTGCTTGCTTGAGCAACTGCCGAATCGACTCCAAGCTTCGTTGTGTGTCGCGAGCGAGAGTAGCGACCACCTTCGAGATCGGAGTGCCATTGTTTAGCATTTCATCAGCTCTTCGCAGTGTGTGTATTCGCTCCTCTTCGGTGATCCGGCTAAACTGGCTGCCTCGTCGAACGAGCTGTGGATTCGTCGCGGCAAAACGGTTCACCGAACTTTCCAAAAAGCCGACTCGCTGTTGCCCATCGAACGTGAACGTACGCGCGAGCAGGCCGCGATTGCGCCAGCGGCTAATTGTCTTGGACGATACATTCCACCGTTTCGCCAGTCCGTCGACGGTCAATACTGATTCCGAAACAAGTTCAGAAGCCACAATCGTCATCGCTGAGATCTCTTCAATCAAATGCAACAACTCCACGCGAATCGCGTCACCAGAAGCGACGGGCGTCTTAGTGTGCGCACCTTCGATCCCCAGAACTCGCGCGGCTATCGCGCCCGTGGCGTACGGGTTGTTCACGTTAACTTGATCGAGCAATTGCTCGGCCCGCTTTGAACACTCCAATCGAGCGACAGGATCGGTGATGTCCAGAACGCCTCGTCGCAACTCGTCGAAGATTTGCTTGTACTGTTGAGACTTCATGATTGTTCTCCAGGGACGAGGTCCGACTCCTTAGTTCCTTGCGAGCGCCGATTTCGAGCCAAACCGGTGTCAAATCGACTGCGTTCTCTGTTTCCAATGTGGCAGCGAACTTATAACGTCCCTGTAGATAGGCAAATTCGGTGCCGTGCCTGAATTCCAAAGGCTGGTGTTCTCTTCTACGGGCTGATTCACCGCGAGTTCGTCACAAAACGGTCTCTCATTGAGTCATGTGTAGTCAATTAGACAACGTTCGTGAGTGGTAGAATTCGGTTTGGACGACCCCTCGGCTTCGCAAACAGTGACCTAGAGTCGGATAGAATATCTGCGCTCGTCCGGGGAGCCAGAAGGTGGGACTTTGTCGAACTGATGTTGATTCTTTTGAAGGAAGTAGAACTCTCATGATTACACGAACCCAATTGCTGTTGTTGGCCATCGCGTTAATAGTTCCGTCTTTGTTGCCAGTTAATGACGCATCCGCCGCAAGGGCTGTGAGCGCGAGAAGTGCTCAACGCGCCGCAATCAAATCACAACATATCCTCGATCGTCCCAACCGCCCGGGGCATTTTTACGGCAATACGGTACGGCGTCGGAACGCACGTCGACGCTAAGCCGAGTCCACAATTCGACGCGACTTAACGAGCCCTGGTCCACCTGAGTGAACCGGGGCTCTTGTCGTTTTCTGATCGCGCGAACCAAAACACTTGCCGACGCGATAGACTTTATGCGTGCAATCGAAACGCAACGTCCCGCGTTATAAAGAAGAGATACCAACAAGCCCCACCCTCATCACCAGCGCAGACAGCACCACCTACAGATCGAGGCAACATCATGCCGGTTCCTAACGCAGACTCGAATCTCTTGTTCGGGATGACGGCACTGCAGATGGACTTCATTACGCGAGACGCCTTGTTTTCCGCAATGCAGGCGTGGACGTTTGACAAACAACGTCAGCTCGGCGACATCTTGATCGAACAGGGAGCCTTGACCGATTCGCAACACGAGTTGTTGAAAGAGCTTGTCCAAGAACATCTCAAGCAACACGATGGTGATCCGCAAAAGAGCTTGGCGGCAATCCGCGCCGATTCGTCGATCGGCGAAGTCCTCCGAAGTATTGACGATCGCGACATTCAAAAGTCCCTAATTCACTTCGCGGTCACACATACGGCTGACGCGTATGCAACGCGTCAATCCGCTGAGTCCGATGACGATGGTCAACGCTTCCGCATCCTCCGACCTCACGCTCAAGGTGGGCTCGGCCAGATCTCGGTTGCTCTCGATAAAGAGTTGCATCGCGAAGTAGCGCTCAAAGAACTTCAAATGAAGTATTCCGCCAACGAAGCGACACGCGAGCGTTTCTTGATCGAAGCGGAGATAACCGGCGGTCTCGAACACCCGAGTATTATCCCGGTGTACGGACTTGGCCATTACTCAGATGGTCGACCGTATTACGCAATGCGATTCATCCGAGGCGACAATCTACAAGAAGCGATCGACGCGTATCATCGCAGTTCGCCCGACGCGAGGAATTTGGAACTACACAAATTGTTGCGGCGATTCGTCGACGTCTGTGATGCGGTGCAATACGCCCACAGTCGCGGCGTCCTGCATCGCGACTTGAAGCCAGGCAACATCATGCTGGGCAAGTATGGCGAGACGTTGCTGGTCGATTGGGGACTCGCGAAACCGATCGATGGATCCGAAGCTCCAACCCTCTTGGACGCCCCCCCTCTGCACATAAGTTCTGGTAGTGGTTCCGCCCCGACGAGCATGGGATCGGTCGTCGGCACTCCGGGTTATATGAGCCCCGAGCAAGCCGCCGGTCGGCTTGATCTGCTTGGCCCGGCGAGCGACGTCTACGGGCTTGGTGCGACGCTTTATCACCTCCTCGCGGGACAAGCACCCTTTCGCGACAAGCTTTCGGATGTCTTGAAGAAAGTCGAACGTGGCGAGTTCCAACCGCCGCGACAGGTGAATGCATCCATCCCTCCAGCTCTGGAAGCGGTTTGCTTGAAGGCGATGCAACGGCGACCGGAAGATCGGTACGCATCGGCATCTCGACTCGCCGAAGACGTCGAGCATTGGCTGGCCGACGAGCCGGTATCGACTTGGACAGAGCCGGCGACGCAGCGTTTGCGACGGTGGACGCGTCGTCATTGGAACGCAACGATTGGATTCGCCGCGGTTGGCCTTGCTGTGATCGCCGTTCTTGCAGTGAGCGGTGTTCTGTGGCGACGTGCTTATGACCACGAACAACGGCAGCACGCGATCGTCAGACAGGTAGTCGACGACTACTTCACCGAAGTCAGCGAAGCGACGCTTCTAAATCAGCCCGGCTCTCAAACGCTCCGGCGCGATCTTCTGCAACAAGCGCTCGAATATTATGAAATGTTTGCGACTGACCACTCGCAGGATAGCGCCGCGCGTGACGAGTTGGGCAAGGCTCACTTTAGGATCGGCGTCATCAAGGAAGCTGTCGAATCGCCAGAGGATGCGCTAGCCGCGTTCGATCTCGCGATTCTACTTCAACGGACACTCCTTGAAGAACAGTCGGCTAACGAAGCGAGGCTGCATGCGCTAGGACTCAGTCTTAACGCGCGCGGTCGCTTGCTTCACGAGTTGGGGAATCATGAAGAGGCGGTCGCGGCTCTTCAGCAAGCGATCAAGGTGCGCATGCAACTTGCTTCGATCGTACCGGACAACGCAGACTTCGCGCGAGTGCTGGCCAACAGCCACATGAACGTGGGGGAGTGTTTTCGAACTATGTGCAAGGAGGAGGCAGCGAGAGTTGAGTTCGCCAAGGCGCAAAGCATTCGCGAACCTTGGCTTACCCGAACGAACGAAGATCCGTTGCACCGAGATCACGCAAAGGGGAGTTACAATCTCGGCAACCTCGAAGCCGATGCGAAGAACAGTCACGCGGCGGAGGCGCACTTTTCAGCCGCGATCGCGAGTCTCGAAGCAATCCGTAGCCAAAATCCCAGCGATTTGGAGGTGGCTGAGATGCTGGCAATATCGCTTCGTCGCATGGCAGATTTAGATCACGCGGCTGACCGAATCGAATCAGCTTTACAACACTATGTCGCTGCATTGGCCATAAGCGATCCGTTGGCCGGCCAGAATCGACAAGTTCGCCAGTACCAATCGACGAACGCTGGCGTGCTTATCAACTACGCAGGATTGCTCTCTGAGTTAGACCGTGTCGAGGAAGCGGTTGCGACCTACGAATCGGCTCGCGAGACACTTGTAAGTCTGGTGGAACAACATCCGAGTTCGATCGAATATCGACTGGACCTTGCAGCAACGCTGGCCAATCTTGGTCGTTTGCATCTTTGGCTCGAAGGACCGTCGGAAGCTGCGATCGCTCTACGCGCAGCGATGACAACCATCGAAGGGATCACTGGCCCCGAACTGATCGCTAGGGCGCAGTGGGTTCGCTCCGTAGTTCACTTCAACTTCGGCAGATACCTTTGGGCAACCGTAAACGAAGAAGAAGCGGTCAACATGTTAGCGGCCAGCCATGAAGAACTATCTCGACTAGTGAAAGAATTTCCTGCTGATAGGCGCTATGCCGTGCAGCGCGACGACGTTGCGATCGAGATTTACGCAGCCCAGCTCGCGACAACCAAGTCCAGCGAAGCAGCGCCCCAGCCGGAGACGAGCGCCGACCTTCTAGAGCGAATTCGTAATCGCATTCCCGTCGACGAATTGAGCCCGACGGCTGCAACTCGCGTACAAACAATGGCGAGACTTCAATGGGCCGCTGGCCAAGTAAAGCGTGCTCGTACGACGATGCAGTTGGCCTGCAACAAGTGGAGCGAAGTCACGGAAAATCGACCCGAAGACGTCGCTTCCGCCGAGCAGCGAGACATGGCACAAGGCGATCTGGGTGCGATCCTCCTGGATTTAGCATCCCGCGAACTCGATGCCTCAGGCAAAGACGCGGCTGACGCTGTCTATCGGCAGGCCCGCGATGTTCTCGCTCCACTAGTAAAGCAACATCCGGACGACGAATTCTATCGTCGTGATCTAGAGACGGCTGAGAGAGCTCTTGGCGAGTTGACTGCGACCGAGTTGGGTAATTAGTCGCGAGTTCGCTAATCCGGACCGATCGGTGTAACCGATACAACCGATATTGCCGTACTTCTCCTGCGCGCCCAGCGAACCGCCTTGCGACTCTACCGATATGTTGAAGCATCGCCTACCTACTGCCATTTGCTCGATGCTGATCGGCGCACTCATCGTGTGTGATTTCGGGTTTGCAGAAGAGAGTTGGATGGCAGACGCAGATGACGACGAGTTCGTCATCGAAGATCCCATGCTTGGAGGCCTCGACGAAGAGCTTCAGCTCGTTCAATCTCAACCTTCGCGCCGGGGAAGACCACCTGTCACCAGTCTCGTCGAACCGTCAGCTCGACGGCGGCGTCGAGTCGCTGCAAGTGGGACGTCGCTGCTAGCAACCGTCCCAGGCATGTTTGGTGACTTCTTTGGTGGCGGTCGACCAGTCTCAGGACCAAGCGGAGGCCCAAAGGGTGCCCCGCCGCGCGGTGGGGCGGCCGTTCGTCTCGTCAAGATCTCCGAAAACTTCAGCCCTCAGCCCCGCAACCGCGTTTATGTAACCCATCACTTCTTCAACGACGCGTTAGATGGCAGCTTCGGCGACGTCAATCGATACGCGTTCGGGTTCGAACACCTATTCGGGGAGGACCTTTGGTCGTTCGAGCTTCGAGCGCCATTTGCTCACACTTTGTCGAGCGACCAGATTGACGATCCGGTTTCGTCCAAAGATACCGAGTTCGGCAACATAACCATGCTGGTCAAGAAGACCATTTGGTCGAACCAGCAAACGCTCCTATCCACCGGGCTTGGGGTCACCGTACCAACGGCAGACGACGTGCGACTCTTTCGTCCGAGCGATCGCCGATTGATTCTTGAAGTCGACAATCGCGCGGTGCATCTGCTGCCATTCTTAGGGCTGATCCACACTCCGAATGAGCATTTATTCATTCAAGGTTTTACACAACTCGATATCGATACGTCGGGAAATCCTGCTCGTGGAGATCTCATGGCGATGAACCTGCAACCCCTAGGCGTTGTTCAAGATCCAACTTTGCTGTTTCTCGATTTGAGTATCGGTTACTGGATGTGTGAAGATTCTAGTCGACCATGGATTACAGGATTCGCACCAGTAGTCGAGGTACACTACGCAACAACGTTAAACGATTCGGACCTCATCCAACGATCCGGTTTCCAAATCGGTGATCTTTCGCGACGCTACGATATTCTCGACTTCACGTTTGGAATGCACTTCGAGTTCAAAGAGCAATTCTCGCTACGTCCCGGCGTCGTCGTCCCTCTGCGTGGCGGCGACGACCAGCCGTTTGACTACGAAGTGTTCCTACAGGCGAACTTGACGTACTAGGCCCTTTCGACAAACGCGAACGTGGCCGTCACCCTCCAAGTAATCGGCCCGTGGTAAGCCGTCGCTGTTGGGAGAGTAGGACTCGTCACTTGGAATGCGACGGCTACTTTTTGCGCTCGATCCAAACCACGATTCCGTTATGCGGTTCGGTCGGCAAGCCGGTGGTTCCGTTTGGACGTCGTACTTGGAATCGGATACGTATCAGCTCAAGCGGTTGATCAGTCGGCTGCTGTGTTGATTGCTTGAAGCTCCCACCCCACGTGCTGCCGCCTTGTGGTTTCCACTCCGTTGATTCACGCGATTCCACGCCGGGCTTGCCGTCGACAAGCACACGTGCGTACGGCTCTTCGATCGAGTACCGCTTCTCCAGTGAGATAACGTGTCGTCCCGACGTCAATTCTACAGAATGGTCCGTCTCGGGAAGGTTGTCGGTAACGACACGGCGCACGGCGAACTTCATGCCGATCTGACGCGTCGCGAGTTTCAATCGATAGCGGCTTCCCTCTGGAAGATGGACTTCCCAGGAATGATCGTCGTGCCATTGTTCGTGCCGTTCGACGATCGCGTATTGCGTTGAATCATCGATCATCAGTTCTCGCGCCAGTCTGATTAGCGATTCGAGTTCGGCAGTCATTCGCTTCGCCTCTGAAACCATCCGGAAGTACGACGTCCAAACACCAACTGCCGCCATCAGCAACAGTAACGTGGCGATGTTCCATTGCAGAAACTTGCCTCGAGCTGCAGCCGTGACATTGGAATCGGTCTGAAGGATGTGCTCCGGATCAGACATCGCTCACGGGCCTTTCGCTGATTGCTTCGCCCACGCGTCATGCGAACCGAATTGGACCGTGAATATCAACTCTTCACGACCCTGCGCCGCGGGTGCCGTAATCTTCAACAAAGTTGTAACTTTACCGGATTCTGCGACCTCCATCGCTCTCTGAGCGAACTGCAACACGTTAAGTGTCTCTGGTTTCTCAAACAGCTCACCATGCTGAAGCGTGCTGGTCCCACTGCCATGATTTGACTTGTGCCATACGAACCATTGTCCATCGATCTTGCGGAACCTCACGCGGACCAATTCCGTCCGTGCTTCTTGCGATCGCATGCTGCTCGTGCTGGATCCGCCATCCGATTGCGTCTTCCATCGTCCGTCGAACTTCGGCGGCAAGTAGACTTGCCATTGGAAATCGAGCGGGTCGCCGGTCGGGAGTGCAAGCGCCTGGATCTTTGTTTCGTCAATGATCGACAATCGCCCGACTTCGGTCGTTAGGCGGGCATACTCGCAGGATGTCACGTCATACTGTGAACGCGATCGTAAAACGAAGACACCGCCCACGATCGCGATCAGCAGCAGCGTGACGTTGAGTATTCGAACCATTTAAATCGAATCCGTTGTTGATACGTCTTTGCAGTTCGCTAGTCCGTATGCTTTATCGGAGCAAATGCCTAATTGGCGAGATTGTACACCGCACAATCACGCCCCCATGAGGCACGCAAATGGCATTCGCAGCTTATCCGCCAATCAACTATGATGAGGCAGTGGTCTTCGCCGACCACAAACCTCCCTGCCAGCATACCGCACGCCATGAGATCCCTCCTCCCTCACATTCTTTCCGCGCTCGCGTGTGTGATTCTGCCGATCACCGCTGAAGCCGACGAAATCGACTTCGAGAAACAGGTGCGTCCATTGTTCATCGCGCGGTGTGGTGAGTGCCATGGCCCGAAAGATCAACAAAGTGGCTTACGCCTCGATGCTCGACACGCGGCACTCAAAGGAGGTGATTCGGGTGTAGCAATCGTTCCAGGTAACAGTGGCAAAAGTGAGTTATTGCGTCGAGTCACAAGCAGCGACAAAGATGAGCGGATGCCACCGGAAGGCGACGCGCTTAGCAAACCTGAAGTGGACTTATTGACTCGTTGGATTGATCGCGGTGCCGCGTGGCCAGAGACGGAGTACGATCGGCTGGCGAAGATTGATCCCAGGCTTGAGCATTGGGCGTTTCAACCGCTTCGGAAGGCAGCACACGGGAGACAGGAGGCGAACGGAAACAAAACGATCGATGAGTTTATTGAAAGGAAGTTGCGAGAGAACGATTTGACTTTCTCTGCCGAGGCCGACCGACGAACTTTGATTCGCCGGTTGTGGTTCGACATGCTTGGCTTGCCGCCAGCGATTGAAGAAGTCAAACAATTCGAATCGGCCAACGATTCAAAGGCTTGGGAGCATTTAGTCGAGGAGGCATTGAAGAGCCTTCGCTATGGGGAACGTTGGGCGCAACATTGGCTTGACGTGATTCGTTACGCCGATACGCACGGATTCGAAGTCAACACGCCTCGCGAGAATGCTTGGCCCTATCGCGACTACGTCATTCGTTCGTTCAATGAAGACAAGCCGTACGATCACTTCATCGTCGAACAATTGGCGGGCGATGCGTTGCAGGCTGACGATGCGACAGGCTTTCTCGTCGCCGCTGCGGTCTTGCTACCGGGTCAAATTGGTAAGGATGAGGAATCGAAGCGGCTGGCCCGACAGGATGCACTGGACGAAATGATTCAGGGAACGAGCGCGACATTGCTCGGCTTGACGATCGGTTGCGCCCGTTGTCACGATCACAAGTTCGACCCGATTACCCAACGCGACTACTACGGGATGCAGGCGTTCTTCGCGGGAGTCTACTACGGCGACCGGCCCATTAAGAGTGCTGACGGCGAAGCACATCTTGCGGAAGTGGCTGCGTTGGCAATCCGTATTGGCGAATTGGAGCGACAGCTTCACCTTCGATCACCGATCGATCCACAGCGAAATGACGAGTATATCGATCCGATCACCGCGAAGTTCGTTCGATTTACAATTCTCGAAACGATCGACGATAATAAGCACCAGCCGTGCCTCGATGAACTTGAGATTTACGCAAGAGGAAATCCCTCGCAAAACATTGGCCTCGCCAGTACGGGTGCCAAGACTACTTCGTCGGGAAATTATTCCGAAACCGGGAAGCACCAGTTACGGCATGTGAACGACGGGCGATATGGTAATGAGCGGAGCTGGATTTCAAATACACTGGGCGGCGGATGGGTACAGATCGAGTTGCATGAGCCGTCGAAAATCGATCATCTTGTCTGGGGCCGAGACCGCAATGGAAAGTTCAATGATCGTTTGCCAGTTCGATATAAGATCGAAGTCTCGCTCGATGGGCAGCAATGGCGGCTAGTGGCGGGACACACGAACCGAATACCTATTGGAACGCCTCCGGAGAAGATTCGCGAGTTGCTGCAAGATCAACCACCTATCGCGGGAACAGACGCGCCGAGCCTGCTTGCGAAACTCGAGCGACTGAAGGGCGAGAAGCAACAACTCACGTCGCCTCGCCTGGTTTATGGCGGGACGTTTCGTGAACCGGAGGCGACGTACGTGTTGCGGCGCGGCGATCCTGAACAACGCGTCGGCGAGATCGGACCCAAAGTTCCCGCCCTTTTCAACGTCCCATTGCTCGACGCGACACTTGCGGAACAAGAGAGGCGGCTTGCTCTCGCTCGATGGATTGCATCACCAGACAATCCGCTCACCGCCCGCGTGATGGTCAATCGCATCTGGATGTATCACTTCGGCCAAGGGCTGGTCACGACACCTAGCGACTTTGGACTCAATGGTGTTCGCCCATCACACCCGAAGCTGCTCGATTGGCTCGCCGGCGAATTCATCCGCAGCGGCTGGTCGATCAAGCACATTCATCGCCTAGTCCTTACGTCCCGAACCTATCGCCAGTCCCATCGCGTCGACCCTGTGTCTGCGACGATTGATCGAGACAACCAATTGCTGTGGCGATTCGCGTCACGGCGAATGGAAGGCGAAGCGATCCGAGACAGCATGCTGGCCGTGAGTGGTGAATTGAACCTGAAGATGGGCGGCCCAGGATTCGACTTTTTCAAGTCCCGAGGCGGCTTGAGCGGGTTTCCACCGGTCGACCAGTTCGGACCCGAACAAATGCGACGCATGATCTATTCACACAAGATTCGTATGGAGCGAGTGCCCGTCTTTGGCGCCTTCGATTGTCCCGATGCCGGCCAGGCCACTCCGTTTCGCAGTCAGTCGACGACCGCAATACAGGCTTTGAACTTGTTCAACAGCAAATTTGTCGCCGAGCGAGCCGAAAAGTTTGCGGACCGAATCGCAACGATCGCCGCCGAAGACATGAACCTTCAGGTTACAACCGCGTTTGAACTCGCAATCGGTCGCGCGCCGATAGAAGTCGAAAGACGCGCCTCCTTGCAGGTCGTCAAACAACATGGACTTGGGACACTCTGTCGCGTTTTGTTCAACAGCAGCGAATTTCTCTTTATCCCGTGACGTACTCGATGAACGAGCAAGCATCAAGCAATTTGACTCACGCCGGGAGGCACCTTCTTTCTCGCCGGAACTTTTTCGGACAGACAGGCTCTGCGCTGAGCGCCGCGGCCCTGACGCAATTGCTTTCTCAACAGCAGCTACTCGCATCCGAAGACGCGTTAAAAATCCGGATCAACCCATCGAACCCACATGCGCCGCGGCAGCCACACGCGGTAGCCAAGGGAAAGAACGTGTTGGTCGTCTTTTGCGCCGGGGCTTGCAGTCAACTAGAAACTTGGGACTACAAGCCCGAACTGATCAAACAAGACGGCAAGCCGTTACCAGGTGGACCGTCCGTTACTTTCCAAGGACCAGCCGGTAACTTGGCTCGACCACAATACAGATTTCGACCTCGAGGCGAATGCGGCAAGATGGTCTCGGACATGGTCCCGCATCTTGGCGAATTGGTCGATGACTTTGCCTTCGTGCACACGCTGACAAGCAAATCGAACACGCATGGCCCGGCCGAGAACTTCCTGTCGACCGGTTTTGTTCAAGACGGCTTTCCCAGCATTGGAGCCTGGCTTACCTACGCGCTCGGGACGGAGAATCAAGAGCTGCCGGCATTCGTTGCTATTCCTGATCCGCGAGGAGTTCCTCAGGCGAGTGTAAACAACTGGGGGCCCGGATTCCTGCCAGCTGTATTCCAAGGCACTCCATTTAGCTCCAGCCAGCCGATTCAAAACTTGCTCCCGCCAGCATCTGTCCCGCAAAACGCGGATGTCGCTGCACGCGACTTGCTGCGTTTGATCAACGGCGAACATCTGAAGCAGAATCCCGCTGACAGCGATCTTGCCGCCCGAATCGCAAGCTACGAACTGGCGGCTAAGATGCAATTGTCCGTGCCAGAAATCAGCGACTTGTCGACCGAGCCCGATCATGTTCTCAAGATGTACGGCGCCGATGATACGAAAGACGAATTGAAAGCCGGGTTCGCTAGGAACTGCATTCTCGGTCGTCGCTTAATTGAAAAGGGAGTTCGATTCGTCCAGCTGTTCAACGGCGCTTATGCCAGCGGCGGACGACTGAACTGGGACGGGCATCAAAAGCTGCGGGAACAGTACGACGGTCATGGTCGAATCATGGACCAACCGACCGCTGCGTTGATCCGCGACATGAAACAACGCGGCTTGCTCGAGGACACACTGGTTGTTTGGTGTACTGAGTTCGGACGTATGCCGATGTTTCAGAAAGGTGCCCAAGGTCGTGATCACAATCCGAATGGATTTACCGCAGTGCTGACGGGAGCCGGCGTGAAGCGTGGTGTTAGCTACGGCACGACCGACGAGCTTGGTTTTAAGGCCGTGGAGAACGTTTCGTCAGTTCATGACTTAAATGCCACGATTCTTCATCTGCTTGGCCTCGACCACCAGCGGCTGACATTCCGCCACAATGGCATCGACCGCCGGTTAACGGACGTGCATGGACAGGTGATTCGTGAGATACTAGCGTGATCTGTGAGAGTGACCTTACGGTAGCTGGGTTTGCAACAATTCAGCTCGTTCACAACTACTTCTGAACTTTTGTAAGTTCAGCTACGGGATTGAGATCCTATGTTTTCGCTCAATGACCGACCAACGAAGCTATGCGATGGATTGTCGCGACGTGAGGTATTGCGAATTGGCGGCCTGAGCGCAATGGGACTGTCGTTGCCAAACTTGCTCCAGGCACGCGATAGTGCTCCACTTGGTATCCCGCCAACCGACAAGACGTTTGGTCGGGCGAAGAACGTGATCTTTCTCTACCTTGCGGGCGGGCCACCGCAACACGAAACATTGGACCCCAAGCCAGATGCACCGGCCGACATTCGTGGCCCGTTCAATCCGATCAGTACCAATGTTCCTGGCATTCAGTTTTGCGAGTTGCTCCCGCGCACGGCCGCGATGGCGGACAAGTTGGCGGTGGTGCGGTCGATGGCGACGGACGACAACACACACTCGTCAAGCAGCCATTGGGTGCTGACCGGATACAAATACGTGGGGCCAAATCCGAGAACGATCCAACCGACCGACTGGCCGTACTTCGGTTCGATCATCAAGCGATACAAGCCAAGCGAGATCCTACCGCCACTGTCGACGGTCTGGATCCCTGACGTCATGCGATTGAATGAGAACGTCACTCCTGCAGGACAGTCCGGTGGTTTTATGGGCAGCGAGTGGGACCCCGATCGTTTCGTGGGAGATCCGTCGCAACCGGACTATCAAGTCGACGGCCTGTCCATGGCGGAGCAACTTCCCGCCGAACTGCTTGCACGCCAGAAGCTGCTCGCCAAGGTCGAGCGACCGTTTGATGCGGCGCGACGCGGTCCAGATGTTCAACTCTTCGATAAATTTCAGCAGCAAGCCTTCGACTTGCTGACTTCCGGAAAGGCGCAAGAGGCCTTTGCGATCGAGAGGGAATCTGCACAGGTTCGCGAGCGTTATGGCAACAACCGATGGGGACAATGCGTGTTGATGGCGCGACGGCTTGTCGAGGCAGGCGTGCGGCTGGTGCATGTGCAGTGGCCTCGTGAACCGGGAGATAACGCAGTTGACAATCCACTTTGGGATACACACGCGCAAAACGCCGATCGGGTCGAAGATGTACTCTGCCCAACGTTCGACGTCGGATTCACGGCGCTGATCGAAGATCTCGAACAGCGCGGACTGCTCGACGAGACGCTGGTCGTTGCGATTGGAGAATTCGGTCGGACACCAAAGATTAATGCCAAAGGAGGCCGCGATCACTGGGGGCCGGTTTTCAGTTGTGCGCTGGCAGGAGCTGGGATCAGCGGCGGACAGGTATATGGTAAAAGCGACGCGCACGGCGGTCATCCGGTCGAAGATCGCGTCCAGCCTGGCGATTTGACCGGAACGATATTCCATTTGCTTGGCATCGATTACCAGTCTGCTTTCACCGATCGCGAAGGTCGCGAGCATCGGCTAACTGGAGGCAAGCCGCTGTTCAAGTTGCTCGGTACGGAAGCAGCGACGGACAAGCTCATTGCCAGTACGGGGGACGTCTCGCGAGTCCCGCCGTTCGATCCAAGCATCACTTTGATGCAGGCAGATTTCTCGAGCGACGAGCCGCTGAAACCGCTCGACGCGCCGTCGCGTCCAAAGGGTTGGCGAGCAACGCCTCTTTCCGTCGATGGCTCGCCGCTGGCGTTTGGCACGACGGTTGTGGCAGAACAAGCAGCCATTGGATTACACGCGGGCGCGAACGATTTGGCTGTCTCGATCAAGCAAGGCGAGATGGCCGTACTTGCCCAAGAAGTCCGAAGTCCATTCGCGGGAACTTACACTCTGCGAGTTCAACTACGAGGCGAAGCATCTTCGCAAGAGGAGTTCGACGGTTGGTTTCAAAAGCACTTTGCCTGTCGGTTGGAGATGTTCGAGTTCACGGAGGCAACCAAGAACGCCTCGAACCGAAAGCCGTTGGCAACAAGCGATGTATCGCCCAAGTTCAGCACAGACGACAAGATATTCGAGACGTTTGAACTGTCAAAAGAGTTTATCAATGCCAGCCCCGGCGGGAATTTTTCCTTTGGGATTGGAATGGGAATCGCCGTGATCGTCGAAAAGAAGTCGGAGGGCGTGTTGGAGATTGTGCCCGGTACTTCGCCACTCTCACGTGTTCGCATCGCCAACGTCCAGCTGGATTTTGCCGGGAAGCCTCGCAATGCGAAGGTGAAAGTGTGAGTCGAAGACACAAGACCATCGTCATCTTCGCCACGCTGCTAATCTCGGCGAGCCAAGTCGTCGCCGGAGAAGATCGCGACATCTCGTTTCAGTACGATGTGCTTCCGGCGTTGTCGAAGCAAGGTTGCAGCGGCGGCGCGTGTCATGGCTCACCCAATGGCAAAGGCGGCTTTCGCCTTTCGCTCCGAGGCTTCGACGCAGAACTAGATCGCTTAACACTCCTCCGCGAGACGACCGGGCGAAGAATCGATTGGCTGGAACCGGCGAACAGTCTGATCTTACTCAAACCAACAATGCAAGTCGCGCACGGTGGCGGCAAGCAGTTGCAGAAGGACGATCTTGCTTACAGCATCCTCCACGATTGGATCGCGGCCCAGTGCCCCGACGATCCGAGCGAAACGCCACGTTGTGTTCGCATCGAGCTTCAACCGCCATCTGGCGAGCTGACCTGGCCTGTTTATGAGCAGCAGCTCAAGGTGGTTGCATTCTTCGCCGATAGGACCATCCGCGATGTGACGGCGCTGACCGTCTTCACGACGTCTGAAGATCAGGTTGCAACGGTCGACGGCGATGGCCTGGTCAAGGGTCTGGCTCGTGGTGAAACGCGGATCATGGCTCGCTATCTGGATTACATCGACACGACCGACCTGCGGTTTCTTAAACCGATCGAAGGATTCGAGTGGAACCCACCACTGGAGAACAATTTGGTTGATCGCCAAGTGTTCGCACGACTGCAAAGGTTACAGATTCAACCTTCGGCCAGCTGTACTCACAGCGAATTCATTCGGCGAGTCTATCTTGATGTCGTCGGAATTCTGCCGACACGAACTGAAACCGAATCGTTTCTCGCCGACGATGACGAGGGGAAACGCCGGAAACTCATCGACCGGCTCTTAGAACGAGAGGAATATGCTGAGTTCTGGGCGCAAAAATGGAGCGACTTGTTACGAGTCAAGTCAAGCAAGCTGAGCACGAGCGGAGTACACAAGTTCCATCGGTGGATGGTGCGAGCGGTGCGCGAGAACCGACCGTACGATCGCATTGCCACCGAGTTGTTGACCGCTCGCGGCAGCACCTTCTCGAATCCGCCGGCCAGTTTCTATCGCGCGATCGCCGATCCAAACGACTGTGCAGAATCGGTGTCGCAATTGTTTCTTGGCATCCGAATTCAGTGTGCGCGATGCCACAACCATCCGTTCGATCAATGGTCTCAAGACAACTATTACGGGATCGGTGCCTTCTTCAGTCGCGTGCAACGGAAGCCGGTTGGCACGGGCGACGACGTGTTCGTTTGGCTTGATCGAAGCAGCGAAGCCACTCAACCTCGCACGGGCAAGCAGTTAAAGCCGTGGTTGCCACTGGAAGGCGACGTTGAGGTCGCTGCGGGAGAAGATCGACGCGAGTTGTTCGCCGATTGGCTCACCTCACCCGATAATCCGTTCTTCGCTCGCGTTGCCGTGAACCGGATTTGGGCGCACCTGTTGGGACGCGGCATCGTCGATCCGGTGGACGATTTTCGCGCGGATAATCCTGCCGCGCATCCCGAGTTGCTAGATGCGCTTGCCGACGCGTTTATTAACAGCGGCTATGATCAGAAGCAATTGATACGCTCGATTCTGAACTCACAGGTTTATCAGCTGAGCAGCAAGACGAACGCTTCCAACGAACAGGACCGCAAATACTTCTCTCATGCCTACGCCCGTCCGCTCGGTGCCGAGCAACTGTTCGATGCCATTTGCCAAACAACGGACGCGCCAGAACGATTCGCAAATCTGCCGGTCGATACAAGAGCGACAAGTCTGCCCAGTCCAGAGTTCGGCAACGAGTTCTTAAGCGTCTTTGGCCAACCATCGCGTAACACCGTCTGCGAATGTGAACGAAGCGACGATTCGAAGCTCTCGCAGACGTTGCAGTTGATCAACGGTCCGCTGATTCCTCGAAAATTGCGCGACAGTCGAGGTCGCTTGGCTCGATCACTTTCTGATTTGCCGGCAAGAATCGCAAGTGCGGGACAACCACATCAAGATGGGATCGTGGCATGGTTCAAGGCGAATGAAGGCGCGATTAATGCCAACGGAGTTCTCGCAGGAGACTTGGAATCCGTTCTACGCTGGGAGAATCAGTGCGAAATCGCATTGAGCGCCTCGCAAGCCAATTCCGAGCATCGACCTTCCTACGTATCGAGTTCGATCGGTGGATTACCAGCGATTCGTTTCGATGGCGTGAACGATCTGTTACACAACGCAGAAAGTGCGTTGCTGCCTGGGGGTTCCGCAAGAACAATCTTTGTGGTCGGACGACTCGCCGATGATCGAGGCGGAGCATTACTTACGTTCGGTCGGGCTCGGCAAAATGGATCTTCGGTGTTCACCGCACAGCACGTTCAGATCGGCGGCAGTTACTACCTCTACTCAGATGGCGTCAACGGAGCAGGCAACACGACCGCGCCAGTCGAACAACTGAAGAAACTTCACCGGCCGTTTGTGACCAGCTTCATCTCGTCCGGCACCGGCGACAAGCTGCAAGTTCGTGTTAATGGATCGACGTTGCCGACATCGCAACCGGGCGGTGTGGGCGTCGATCAAGGCAGCCCCGGATTCACGATCGGCAGCCGCGAAGACATTCCACCCGAAGATCAGAGTTGGAGTGGGGAAATCTCCGAACTGTTGGTGTATGACCGCAAGCTGAGCGACGAACAATTGAGCAGTGTTGGAACTTACCTCGCAACGAAGTATGACTTGCCTACGGCTTATTCGCGTCCACCCCTGCCGCAATCTGCAGGGGTCAGTGACCGCGAGATCATCATCGACTTCTATTTCGCCGCTTTGTGCCGCAAGCCAAATAACACAGAACTCCAAGTCGCGGTCGAACATATCGAAAGCATCAGTGACCGCCGTCGGGGACTGGAAGACGTCGCCTGGGCATTGATGAACTCGAAAGAGTTTGTCTTTCAACACTAACGCTTTCGCGCACAATATCGATAGGCGAAAAAGACCGGTACGCCCAACGCGATGAATGCGAGTCCGGTCCGCGATTCGAGGGGGTTGCTCTGATAGATTTGCATCATGAACCAAACGTACACGACTAAGAACAGCGCCGGCACAATAGGATAGCCCCACGTCCTGTACGGTCGCTCGCGATCCGGCTGTCGAAATCGGAGGACAATCACGGCCAACACGCCAAGCATATAGAAGATGCTGGCCGAGAAGATCACGAAGTTCGTCAACAAGCCGAAGATCGAGTCGTTGCGTAGGCTTGCGAGCACAAGCGGCACTAGCTGTTGAGGTGGCGGCGTAGTGTCTGCGGAGTCCGTTACTGCAGCGACCGGAACAGTGTCTTCACTCATGACCATGCGTTTAGCAACTGCTACCGAGAGAACCAACGCGATCGACATCGCTGCCATGACGACGATGGCCATCGTGGGAGTGCGAAACGTCGCGTGAACACTACCAAGCGAACGAAAGAACACGCTGTCGCGGCCCATCGCAAACGTGATTCGAGGTGCCTGCAACAGATTCGTGTTGATCGCACCAAAAGTGCTGCACATGATCACGGCAGACATGGCAGCTAATCCGCCCTGCCCGAACAGCATCTTCAACATTTCCTCGGCCGCGTGATCTCCAGCTGCTTGCATTTCCGACATTGAGAGCACGCCGTGATAGGCGAAGTTCGCGGCGAGATACAGCGCAATCAAAATGCCAATTCCAAAGAATAACGCCAGTGGGATATTGCGGTGCGGATCGCGTACTTCCTCGGCGAGCGGCGTGACGCCGTGCCAGCCGTTGTAAGCCCACATGACGGCGAGTAAGACGACACCAATCTGTGCCGCTAAGCCCGTTTGCCGAGGAGCAACGGTCGTTGAGTAGTTAGTGATGTCGATCGTGTCGCTAACATACGGAATCAGAATAAATGGGAAGATCGCGACCATCGCCAGAAAGACAGCTTTGACGACCGTCACCACCATCTGCAGTCGCCCGCCCCAAAGTACGCCGACGATGTTCACCCAAGCCATCGCCACGATCAACCCAATCGCCAGCAGCACTTGAACGGTTGGCGACAGAGCCCCGCCTAAGGCGAGGCTGAATGATCCCACGAATGCGACACTTAACGCACCGATCGATGCGGGTTTGCCAAAAAAGACCTCGGTCCAACCAAACAAGAACGCAACCGGTCGACCGTACGCTTCGCGCAAATAAACGTAGAGCCCACCTGCTTGAGGATACATCGCGGCCAATTCGGCAAAGCACAAACCGCCTAAGATGCAAAGCAGTCCACCAAAGACCCAGACCGAGATGATGACGCCAAACTGACCCGACTCGCCGGCAATGTTCCCAGGCTTGAGAAAGATCCCCGAGCCGATCACATTCCCAACGACAACGGCGGTTGCTATCCGTGGTCCCAGCGCCCGAACAAGCGAGTGAGATCGTTCAGGCGACGAAGGCGCGTTGCCATTTATGTCGAGTGTTGCCAAACGGAATCTCCCGTTGCGATCGGCGATTTTAATGGACGGTCGGCGAACGCGTGATTGTGGACGCTATGGCAGTTGAACGCAACCGAATGTGCACTACTGAATTCTGGCGAATCCAGGTACGTTTGGGATTCGGGCATGTGACTGGTAAGTTGAGGCGATGAGTGGAACCGAAACCGATAATCGTCGTGTCCTCGAACGACTTGCAACATTCCCGCGTTGCCGACTTGCTCACCTGCCAACGCCGCTCGAACCGATGGAGCGATTGTCCAAACACTTGGATGGCGTTTCGCTTTTCGTCAAACGCGATGACTGTACGGGATTAGGACTTGGCGGCAACAAGGTGCGCCAGTTGGAATACTACTTCGGCCAGGCCATCCACGAGCAAGCCGATACGATTCTCATAACTGGCGCGGTTCAATCCAACTTCGTCCGCGCGGCTGCCGCCGCGGCCGCGCGCGTCGGGATGAAATGCCATATCCAGTTGGAGGAGCGAGTCCCCGACGTAGATGCGCTGCATCGAACCTCAGGCAACGTGTTACTTAGCCAGCTTCTGGGTGCGACGGTCCATTCCTATCCGGCTGGCGAGGACGAGTCGGGAGCCGACGCACGGCTCGACGAGATCGCAAAGCAACTTCGACAGCAAGGCTCGCGTCCCTATATCATCCCGCTTGGTCCGACACACGAACCGTTGGGCGCGCTGGGATACATCGATGCTGCAACTGAGTTGCTGTCTCAGCTCGATCAACAATCACTTCGAATGGATCACCTAGTGGTCACATCCGGTAGCGGTTCCACTCACGCCGGGATCCTGTTCGGATTGCGGGCGCATGGCAGTCAAATCGGTGTTACCGGAGTCTGCCCGCGCCGCGATGCGCAGTCGCAGCAACTGCGCGTCGCCGGACATATTGAGAAGTTGACGAGCATGCTTGATCTCGATCCGGGCGTCACGCCAGCAGACATCGGCCTGACAGATGTTTCGTTAGCTCCCGGCTACGGTCGGCTTAACGACGCCACCGTCAACGCGTTGCAGTTAACGGCCCAATGCGAAGGGCTGCTTCTGGATCCGGTCTACACGGCCAAAGCAATGGCCGGTCTGTTTCATTTAGCCGAGTACGGCCAGATTTCCGGGAAGGTGCTGTTTTGGCACACCGGCGGCCAACCGGCAATATTCGGATACGGAGACGCGTTGGTTCGCCACGCGTGAGTCGGCGAAAATGTTGGCTTCAAGCGACTTGTTCGTCGTGCACAAACCAGTTCATTTCAACTGGTGATCACACTCGCAGCATCGCCAACCGGGTCGCCGGATGGCATCGACGATCCAGACGATGGACCATAGGCCCAAGGTTACAACGGTCAATAACAATTGACGCGCCCGACTGGTGCCGGGCCTCAGTGCCAGGACCTGTTTGTCGCAATGAGCACAGAATTTACTGGTCTCTTGCTGCGAGAGAATCTGCATCAATCGCTTCAGAACCTCGCCCGTTCCCAGCCGCTCTTCTCGCCGAAACATGCCAAACATAACTACGCTTACTCCGCAAATGGCGAGAATGAATGCTTGCTTGCCGGGCTGGCTCGATCGAATTCCTCGTCCCAACCTAGCCATGAATCCAAGGCAGTAGGTTTGATGTCCCCAGCCCTTTGTCCTCGTGCCAACAGAATGCGTTCGTAAATTTCCCAAAGTCGGAGGCGATTCCCATCTACGATCCGCATGTCCAATGGTTGTAACTGACCAAGTTGCACGGCGTATCGATAGTGCGGATTCTGGTTCAAACCAACTTCAACGTTATGAAGAATCGATGCCGCCATCGCCGTCATTCGTTGGTGTTGGTTGTTGCTTGCTTCGAGGTAGAGCCGATAACCGGCGGGCGACGCGATGGGGACAAGCATCGCAAACTCGGGGGTGACAACATGCGTCTGGCAAACCTGCTGTAGGATCTGACTAACATGCGATTCGTTCACTTTCTCCCCGACCAGATCGCTCACACGACCCGCCCGTCCAACAAATTTGAGCAACGGACACTCGTTTTCAAAACCGACGACCTCGACGATATCTCTCGTCCGGTAACGATACAGTCCACCTCCGGTAGTCACCACCAACTCGTACCGCTCTCCCACGCGAAGTTGATCTGCGAGTCGTGTTTCCTCCTGTGCCTTCGAGTCGCTGACGTCGATAAATTCGAAAAAATGTGATCGCAATGCAAGCGCCGCTCCTGGGCGATCCACCAGCGGGAAGGAAACGCAAGCTTCGGTCGACAACAGCCCTTTGGGTTGGATGGCGATATTTGGAAACAACTCTCGCACGCCATTCATGTACGTTCCGGCCGTTGAATCGGCCCAACAACTGATTAAATCGAGTCGCGGCCACAGTCGACTTAGCTTGGTAGAGAGAGGTTCGTTAGAGCGTAAAATGCTACCGACCCGCTTTGCCCGTTCCTTGCCGCAACTTGTCGTCAGTACGCATTCGCTGACGTTCGGTTCGTTCACGTCTGGCAGGTTCGCGCGGCCACCTCGCAGATCATCCGACAGCCGATCGCTCCACGAATCAAGTCGTGACAAAAGCGACGTCAGGAAGGTCGGGCTCCAGACGGAGAGAAGGGTCAAGTCGGCGGCTGCAAGTAGATGGAACAAGGTGCAGTATCGAAAGTTCTCGATTGAACTCAGGCGACTGATCTCCGGCGGCGTGACCAGCAAGTGCTTGAGGAACACTCGCTCCATTCGACTCAAGTAAGCCGCATCATCATCGAAACCGATCGGAGTCCCACCGCTCGTGATCCGAGTTGGACCCAAGGCCGGCGAGATTGACCAGTAGGCTCGACCACGACGAATCTGGGGCCGCCGTTCCATCACATCGGCAATCCAAACTGCTACGGCCCGCTGAAACTGACGTCTTAATGAAGCGGTGTAGGGAATGAGCTTCTCGCCGCGCGTGGTGCCGCTGGTCGGTTCCAGCAACTCGATCGGCTCGACCGTCAAGACGTTTGTCCGCCCTGCAGAGATCTGCTCGATGGCCGTCGAGTATCCCGCGTAGGTGGAAAGCGGGACTCGTTGTTGTAAGTCGGCAACTGATCGAATAGAGCGGAAGTCATGCTGTCGGCCAAACGTTGAGTTCGCATTCTTTGAGACGATGTCGCGCAACACAACGTGCTGAGTCTTGGCGACGGATTGCGTTGCGAGATGAAAGGCTCGCGACTCGCGCCGGCAACTCCACATCCAGGCGGTATTGAGCCAGTACGCCAAGCTCATAGCAACACCAGTTCCGCAGGTGGTTCCGGACCCATCGCGCGATACGCTGCGCGGGTCAAGTTCGTGGTCGTCACTGGCGCGACGCAACACAACTCGTCGCCACGCGTGTGTCCCGCGTTCGCCTCAGCGAAGAACCGCACGTGCTGATCGCGAAGTCGGTCTGCCGTGATGTCGGCGACGCCCGGTCGAAGTCGGCAGGCAGCGGGACCAGCTCGCAGAATTCCCGTCCGCGGATCGTACCGCGAGGGATCGATATGCATGCCCAGCGACTCGACGACGGCTTTGTAGCGCGAAGGCATCGTGCATGCAAACCGCGGATAAAACTCGTGAAAGAACAATGGCAAGAAGCGGTAGGTCTTGTAGCCCTTGGAGATCAGGAACCAATACAGCTCGTCATCGGGATAGGCGTCGATGAGACGTCGCAAGAGCCAACCCGAAACCTGAAACAGCTTCTGCTGTCCTCGCCGATCGCTTTCAACGATCGTATCACCCGAGAACAACGTCCGAATCGAACGACCGTCGACGCAGGAGTGAATCAACACCTGTGAAGAGAATCCTGTCAGTCTGTTCGACGGTTCATCCACGATCTGAATGACCCAGTCCTTCTCGTCGAGGTCTGCGTTAAACGTCGAGTAGTCCATGTTCTCGTAGTAAGTATCCATCAGCGCATACATTTCGTCACGCCGGCGGTCGCAGATCTCGGTGACTCGCACCAGTTGGGCGGTTAGCTGTACTTCGTTTGCTGATTCCGGCATCAAAGACACCCCAACTCCAAATACGTTGACCTACCGTCCATCTGAGCAAGCAACGGCTCACCCTCATCCCAACAGACAAGGTAGGTCCTGGTCAAGTAGCAGGCCAATTGATACGGCTGAACGAGAGGAAACAGTGGATCGGATTCGTGCAGTCCCATGACCAGGAAGTCATCGGGACCTGTCGCCGCTCTTGTGTGTAGGTTCTCGAGCAGTGCGCGAAAGATGGCCGGGTCGTCGTCCGATACGACGCACAGCGCCGCGGTTAGATAGTGAAACGATTGTTCGGGTGGCGGCAGTACTGGCAACCTACGCAATCTGGCCCACGAGTTATACAGCGGCCGGCTCCACCGCAAGTGCGAAGTATACCGCTCGACGACTGATTGCTTGAAGGCGCTCTGATCCCAGCCCGCCAGCGTACCCACCAATTGGCCGTCGCGAAACGCGAGCAAGAGATGAGACGGGGTAAGGTCGCGAAATATGGCGCGTTCGTTAAAGAAATCGCCCTCCTGGTAACAAGGAAAGAACTGACGCGAGGGACCGGCGGCGTGTAATAACTTGAGGACGTCGTGAAGATCGTCTTTGGTAGCCACCCGCACCTCAACGGACGTAGACGCACCGTTTGGAAAACGCCGTCGTCCCTTGGAAAGCACCATCGTGTGATAGGTGCCGGCGAAGCGATACGTCGGCAGCCCCGCTCGACCCGACGTCAGGATGTCCAATGCTGGCTCGTTGCCTTCGGCGATCGTTGTCAGGTAAAGCGGGGTACGACCATCGGCATGAAGTTGTTGCAAGAAGGCGTAGCCGCGCGCAACCAACCCTCGGTTACGATACTCGGGCAGCGCTCGCAGAGCACTGAGGTAACCAATCGGAGTTGGTTGGCCATTGACGTACATCGTGCGGACGCTGCGGCAGCCGAAGCCAGCGATCCTATTCACGCGAGAGTCGCGACAGACGATTACTTGATGAAAATCGCCTTCGACAGCGGCCGCGTCGAAGAAGCTTGGTTCACGGCGGAACGACATCGAAACCTGCCCTTCCATCGGCGTCGCGGCAAGGATCGATCGCAGCTCGGCATCGTCGGCCCGCGAAGCAAGCTCAAACTGAAAGCGGCCCATGGACCAGCTCCCCCCCATCGAGTGCCGCTTTGATCAGTGAACCTCGCCAATTTTCATCACCTAAAGGCAATCCGTTTCGTCCTTCGATGTCCCACTGGTGCATGGCGTTGATGACCAGGAAGTTCAACAGCATCCAAGGACTGCGATAGTTTACACGATGAGTCGCTCGACGAAGGATGCTCGGCCATGAATAGAAACTCCGCCGTGCCTGGACACAAAGGTCGGCCAGCTCCTGCGGGCTCATCTGTTGCGGACGAAATGGGATCATGTTGTACCGATAGCGGTCGTCCAGCCACCAGGCCTCGTACAGCAATCGTCCTTCCTGTTCCATCCGCTGGTATAAGGGCGTTCCCGGAAACGGAGTAATGTGATTGAACGCTGCAATGGCTAGGCCCTGTTGCTTGGCAAAGTTGCCAGCGGTGACAAACGATTCGGGTGTGTCGTGATCGTAGCCAAAGATGAATGTGCCGTAGATCCGCAGTCCGTGGCGACGAAAGTTGGCCAACGCTTCGGCGGGTCCGCCGTGCATCAGGTTGAAGCCTTTGTTCATTTGTTTGAGTGTTTGCGGGTCTAGCGACTCGAATCCGACAAGCATCCCCTGGCAACCGCTACGACGCATCAGGTCAAGCGCCTCGTCATCGTAGGCTACGTTGATTGCAGACTGGCTGATCCAGCGCAGTTTGAGTGGCATGATCGCCCGCATCAGATCCTTCGCCTGCTCCAGATTCGAAGTGATGTTGTCATCGATGAAAAACACCAACTGGCCAGGACGGCGCACTCGGTGCAATTCCTCAACAACGCGGTCGATCGGGCGATGGTTATGTGTTGCATCAAAGAACGACTGGACCGCGCAAAAGTCGCACTTAAAACGGCACCCGCGGGCAAACTCGACCAATCGAACGGGAAGATATCGCTTACCTCGAAAGATCGACCGATCGGGCGTTGTCTGCAATGCTGGTCGCTCGGAGCTGCGATACACTTTCTTTGCTTGGTCATGACGATAGTCGTCGACAACCTCGGGAAACAAGGTCTCGGCTTCGCCGATAACGATTGACTCGCAATACTGCATCACTTCTTCGGGACACAGCGTGGCGTGAAAGCCTCCCATGACGACCGGCACGCCACGGCGACGGTATTCGCTGGCGATTTGATAGGCTCGCTTGGCAGTGTAGGTCTCGACACTGATCGCGACCAAATCTGTTGGTTCGTCGAAGGGAACTGGTTCCAGTCGATCGTCGTAGAAACGAGTCTCAATATTGGGTGGAGCCAACGCAGCAATCAGCGCCGCAGGAATCGGTTCCATTTGCCAAGTGCGAATGTATCGCTTCATATTGGTGAATCGTCCAACGCACGGATGCACGATTGTCAATCGAAATGGCGTGCGGGTTAGGCTGGGCGATGTAATCATCCGTCTTGTTCCGACGCGGTCGACATTGATACTGGCCCGACACCTTGAATCGCGTTGACATCAGGTTCGATCGGAGCAGCCCAGTCGATTGGCGGCGGCGCAGGTCGGTCGAACGTCCAGTCGCAGGTGTAGAACTTGTGCAGTCGGTGAGCGTAATAGCGATATCCCATGTTGGTGAGCAGTGCGAGTGACCAGGAGGCTGGCGTCTTCCTGAGGCGGCGGGCGATGCCGCCCCAACTGTAAGCGTACTTCCAGGCCATTTCGTTGCCCTGTTGCAGTTGCTCGACGCTCATCCCACTCGGTTGGAAGACGACGTGTTGTCCGTCGTATAACTCCCAGTTCTTCGTCAAGATACGGTCTTCGCTTTCCAGCCTTTCGTAGAGGCTCGTTCCGGGAAAGGGCGTGACGATCGCGAACCGCGGCAAATCGATTCCAGCTTCGACGGCAAACCGGGCAGTCTCGAGGAAGACATCGGGAGTATCATCATCCAAGCCGAACACAAAGCATCCCTGCAGCGAAATCTCTCTTTCGTGTAACCGCTCGACAATTTGCCGAAAGTTATCGGGATTGTTAAACGGCTTTTGATTGTCACCCAAATTACTTCGCGACAACGATTCGAAACCCATCAATAATCCGCGACAACCGCTCCGCGCCACCAGGTCCAACAGAGGCAGATCCTGGCACAACAAGGTCGTGGCCAGCCCATACCAATGAATCTTGAGTGGAATCAACGCCTCGAATAACTGCACGGCGTACTGCTTATCAGCAATTAAGTTCAGGTCGACAAAGATGGCTCGTCGCGCACGGCGTCGACGGATGTCAGCGACAACTTCTTCGACTGGCTTCTGTAACGGCTTGCGGCCCCATGCGGAAGGCACAACACAAAACGAACAGTTATGAGTACAGCCGCGCGTCGCCTCGAAGACGTCCGCAGTTAGATAACGAGAGCGGGGCAAGACGTTACGATCGGGCAACGGGAATCCAGCTAGATCCAAAGTCGGCGACTGTGTATAGCGAGGTCGGAGATCACCCTCGGCAAAGTCTCGCAGCAGCCGAGGCCACTCCTCTTCGGCGTATCCGACGACTATGCTGTCGGCATTTGGCTGAGCGTCGTCGGGCACAAGTGTAACGTGAGGACCGCCAAGTACGACGGTGATTCCTCGCTGTCGAAAGTGCCGTGCCAACTCGTACGCGCGCACTGCCGTACCGGTAATCACCGTCATGCCGATCAGGTCTGCATCAAGATCCAGATCGACGTCAGCGATTCCTTCATCCACGCAAACAACTTCGGCATTCAGCTCGTCAGGAATCAAAGCCGCCAGAGTCGGCAAGGTGAGTGGCATGTAGCGGAGCGACTGCTTGAAGATCCCGCCGCGCCGCCGGTACAGCGGGCCCTTGGGCGAGATTAGTACGATTCTCAATCGTTCGCTCATTGTGTTGTCTGCACGAGCCGGTCGGGAGTTTCGTTCAATTCGGATAGCGGCCTGCCCTGTAATACCTTTCGGTCACGACCAAACAACATTCCCTGCTTTTTATACGACTCTTTTGCATACAACGGATTGTAAGCGAGATATAAAGCCAGCCGCGACGGAGAACTCATGTGCGTCTTGAAGTCCCACATTCTCTTGAAGATGGACCAGGGTCGATTCCACGCGTCGCGGCATTCCCAGATCGCTTCCGTCAGTTCGTCGGGCGTCATGTTCTTGGGAACGAACGCGGCTTGGTTGAAGCGGTAGTCGGGGTGCAGCCACCACTTGTCGTCCCATAGCAGCCGATTCTCCTTCTTCAGGCGATCGTACAACGGCGTGCCAGGATAAGGCATCAAGATGTTGTAGGCCGCAAAGCAGAACTTGTTTCGCATGGCGAATTCGTGGGTCTCTCGAATTGATTCCACCGTGTCGAAGTCGTGTCCCAACGTAAACGTGGCCCAAGTTTGCATGTGATGATCGCGGAGGATTTCGACTTGCGTTTGATAGCGGTCCCAGCCTCCGGCGGCCATCAGATTGGGTGCCTTCTTCATCAACTTAACGCTCTCCGGGCTTATCGATTCGAAGCCCACGACGTTTCCGATGCAGCCGCTCTCCGCAAGCAGACCCATTAATTCCAGATCGTTCGTCATGTCCAACGATGCCTGCGAGACCCATTTGATTTTCATCGGGATCAGCTCGCGGAGAAACTGCTTGGCGGCCTTTTGATCGGACAGGAAATTGTCGTCGACGAAGAAGACATACTTTCGCTTTTGACTTTCGATCTCGGCGAGCACTTCGTCGGTTTCGCGAATGTAATGCTTCTTGTCGAAGTACGCGCTGACCGCACAAAACTCGCAGGCGAATCGACATCCCCGACTGAACTGCATCAACGTGATTGGCAAATAGCCTTTGCCCACGAACAGATCACGACGCGGCAGCAAACCTCCTGGCTGCGCAACGCCTACGGGAGCGTGGTAGACGAGCTTCAGTTCTCCGCGCCGAGCGTCTTCGACCGCCTCGGCCCAACGAAACTCGCCATCGCCAAGGAACACGGAATCGCAGTGCGGTTTACATTCGTCTGGAAACAGAGTCGGATGGGCTCCTCCTAGGATGACGGGAACACCCCGCTCGCGATACTCGGCAGCAATCTCGTAGGAGCGGCGCGCGGCGTAGATCTCGATGCTAATCGCGACCAGGTCCGTCTGCTCGCCGTAAGGTATCTCCTCCACGCGGTCATCGTACAACACACACTCGACGTCGGGCGGTGTGAGCCCAGCTAATACACCCAAGCTGAGTGGCTCCATACGTGCTTCGTCCACGTACAGGCTGTGATCCTGGCGGCCGATATTCGGCATGATGAAAGTGATTTTCACGCGGTCAGACCAGGGCTGCTGAGAGGCATGTCTTGTAGTTGCACATCGGGGATCGACTCCAAGTCGGTTGCTGACCCAAGTTGTCGACCCTGCTTCCTGAGGATCTCGCGTTTCGAAATCAAGTTAGAGAGCAGATAGATGCCCAGTCGATACGGCGAACGGAGATTAGTGCGCGGCGCGAAGGCGCGATGCATCAGCGATCGATACGAATTAAATCGCAGCCGTGCTCGCAAACAACCTGCTGTCAATTCGTCGGCCGTCATTCCCTTTGGATGAAACGTGGCGTGGCCATAACGGAAACCCGGGTCCAGCCACCAGCGATCATAGATCAGCCGATTTTCACTCTCAAGCTGCGTGTACAAATCGGCACCAGGTGTGGGAGTAAGCGGATTGAAATTGGCCAAATAAAACTTATTGCTAATCGCGAACTCGACCGCTTTGTCAAACGACTCGACCGTATCCTGATCATAGCCGAACACGAACGTGCCATAGATCATGATGCCTGCATCTTGGAAGACCTTGATCGAACTTTGATAGTCTCCATGTTTTAGATTCCAGGCCTTCCGCATTTGCTTCAAGCTGTCCGGGTCCAGCGATTCGAACCCAACCAGCGCGTTGACGCAGCCGCTTCTCTTCATCAGCCGGACCAGTTCGCGATCGCTCGCGATGTCGATGGACACCTGGCACGACCAGAGGATTTTGAGCGGGATCAAGGCCTCGAATAGTTCTACGGCTTTGGGAATGTCGACGAAGATATTGTCGTCCACCAGGAAGACAAACTTGCTGCGCAGTCGCTTGATTTCTTCGACTACTTCTTTAACGGGCCGTTGGCGCAAATCGCTCCCATAGAAGGCGCGAATCGAACAGAAGTTGCAGTTGTAGCGGCAGCCGCGCCCATACTGCACTAGCGACACCGGTGCGTAACGCTTGCCCTTGAAGATACTGCGATCGGGTTGCGTGCCGCCAAGTGCCGGGAAGCCGTCTCGTGAATATAGCCGCTGCAAGTTGCCGCCGCGGGCATCTTCGACCACCTGCTGCCAGACGCCTTCTGCGTCTCCCGTCACAACCGAATCGGCGTACTGCAAAGCTTCATCGGGAAGAAACGTGGGATGATAACCACCCATGACGACTTGCACTCCACGACGACGAAACTCGCTGGCTATCTGATACGAGCGGCGGGCCGTATAGGTCTCGACGGTCATCGCCACTAGGTCCGTG